>JAEEGH010018826.1_pt1 | contig 14557 bp, 9 predicted proteins | sample 9134181 | NCBI WGS metagenome assembly JAEEGH01 (sample SAMN16246544, study PRJNA631951) | gut metagenome | biome: gut microbiome; feature: rumen; material: DP-attached | host: Bos | place: Iran: Karaj | collected 2018-10 | reverse complement strand
AATATAATTCTTTTTCCAGGCATCGTAAGAAGCATTTGTAGGTACAGGAGTCAAATATAAATCTAATGCTTTTGCAATTTTTTCTACACGACTATGACTATACCAGGAAGGAATTACTGCAATCTTTGGATTAACAACTGTTTTGTATTGTTTATCTCCCTGAGGACCCATTGGGAAACAGACAAAACCATAATCATCCATCATACCTTGCAGTGAATGATTTGCAATTCTTAAATCCTGATGTCCAACTAAAAAAGCAGTTTTTCCTTTTATGAATACATTATAACAATAATCATCATTGTCATTTTTTTCTTTCGGATATTGATATTTTTGCCACATATCATACATCCAGTTATAAGCTTCTGAAGTTTTAGAACTTATAAGATTATTATAATAAATTCCGTTTACATCCTTTCTTACAACTGAAGTTCCATTGGAAGCCAGACACAATTCAACAAAATCCATCATATCAGACGACATTGCCCAGATATCTGTGTCACCGTCATAGTCTGTATCCTTTGTGAACTTTTTACAGAGATTTTCAAAAGTTTTCCAGGTCCATTTTCCCTGTGCCTGCAAATCATAAAGATATTCTGATGTAAAACCATGCTCCTGTAAAATTCGCTTATTAAAATATACGCCCGGGAGAGTTTCATCTTTTTCCCAGCCAAAGCTATAAAAAGAATGACCTCGGTTTAATCTGTTTACAGCAGCCTGATTGTATTTTATTGAATCAAAATAACTTATAGAATCTATAGTTGACAAATCATAAAATAAACCAGCTCTTACCCCCTGCTGGGCTATGCTTTCATCAATTACAAAAACATAATTATCATCTGGATTTTCGGCAAACTCTTCAAAATAATCTTTAACACAGTAATTTTCTACCATCTGGAAATAACCGTTTACTCCCCAGAGTTTTTTGCGAATAATATTTACATTGTAAGTAGCATTTGTCCACTCATGCCAGGCTTTTAGCATTTTTTGCTCTGTAGCTTTAACTTCTATGTCAGGATCGGTATACCAGTCTCCGATTATTATATTCATTCCTTCAAAATCATAAGGACGTTTTGTTGCCGGATTAATCTTTACTTCAACATCGATAAAGGGATTCTCTTCATCAACCTGCTGGGTAGAAGCACAACCTGATATAAAAAAAGAAAAAATCAAAGAAATAGTACAGAAAATGCTCAGTTTTTTTATCATAAAAAATCAATTATCTCCAAATATTTACATATATTATAGCATTTTTTCCAATGAATAAAAACAAAAAAAGCGCTGCTACAAGCAAAAATGACTGTAGCAGCGCAAAAAAGAGATCTATTTATGAAAAACTAAGGACGAATTAGCGGTTAAGGTCGTCAAGAAGTCCCTGCCAAACCTTCTGTGTTGCTTCATACTCTTCCTGAGGTGTTCTCCAGCCCCAGCAGATTGAATTACACATATCTTCCTGGCTTATACCAGTAATAAGAACATCATAGCGTGGATTAGGATGCTGAGCCATTAAAACAAGAGTTTCATCTACAGCTCGTGAATCACGGAATCCTGCATAGTAAGTTTCTTTCCAAGCATCAGGACCATCATAACCAGGTGCTGGAAGATTATACAATTCAACAGCTTTTGCCATTTTATTGATTGTTTCATCATCATAACAGGTAGGAATAATCCACATTGGAGTATCATGAATTGTTCTGTATTCCTGAGATCCATGAGGTCCAAGAGGGAATGCAACAAAGCCCCAGTCATCAGCCATTGGAGAAAGAGCACCATTAGGCTGAGCATTATATTCCTGATGACACATAAAAGCTGTTTCGCCGTTTAAGAATGCTGTAAAGAAGTAATCCCATGCAGCGCCTTCTGCCTGTGGAAGCTGATAATTAGAGAACATATAAGCAATCCAGTTAAAAGCTTCCATAGAATTATCTGAACCTGCATTGTTATAGAACTTACCGTTCTCATCACGTCCAATTTTACTTCCACCGTTTGAATCAAGAGCATTGGCTGTAAAACAGGTATAGAAAGAAGACATAGCATATTGATCTATAACACCATCGTTATCAGTATCACGTGTTAATGTTTTACACATATCTTCAAAAGTCTGCCAGGTCCATTTCTTTTCTTTCTGCAAATCATAAGGATAGTCAGGACTATAACCAGCTTCCTGAAGAAGTCTCTTATTAAAGAAAATACCTTCACGAGGTTCTGGAATACCAAAGTTGAATGTATAGAAAGAATCACCTTTTTCAAGCAATCTTACTACTGACTGGTCATAAATTGATGCATCATGATAATCAACAGATGTAACTTTTCCTAAATCGTAGAAAAGTCCTGCTTTTATACCTACATTAGCAGAGCGTCCGTCAATACAGAACATATAAAGGTCTTTATCCCCTGCACTTCCTGTCATACAGTAGTTTGCAACGAACTGTGGCTGGCTTGCCCAACCTGCTGAAGCTTTCTGAACTACCTGAACATTATAAGTTTTCATTGTCCAGTCACGGAATGCTTTCTGATCTTCCTGCATTTTTGATGCAGGCGGCTGATTAGGATCTGACCACCAGTCTCCCAGAATAATACTCATTCCCTTAAAGTCATAAACTTTCTTGGTCTTTGGATCCTTCTGTTTTTCCAATTTTTTGTAAGGATCATCCTTCTTTTTCTTTGCAGCAGAAACTGTGCTTGACAGCATTAAAGCTGCGAGTCCGAGCAAAATAGCTTTTTTCAACATGTGTTTCATTTATCCTCCATAAAAAACTTATGTTTTCCTATAAATAATTTTATAACACAATTTAAAAAAAGTAAAATTTTATTTATAAAAAATACTAAAAAAGTATGTTTTTAAGCCTTTATTTTAAGTAATTTTAACTAATTTCCCATTTATGAATAATTTTAAACTAAAATTACAAGCAAAAAAAAACATAAAAAAAAGGATTGCCGGAAAAACCAGCAATCCTTTTATTAAAGATTTATATTAAAATCTTATCTGTTGCAGTCGTCAAGAAGACCCTGTAAAACATTCTTGCTTTCTTCGTAAGCTTCTGTTGGAGTCTGCCATCCGCCACAAATCTGCCAAATCATGTTTCTATCAATACCAGGAATAAGAGTATCGAAACGTGGGTTTGGAGTCTGAGCCATCAATTCAAGTGTTTCATCTACAGCACGTGAATCACGGAATCCTGCATAATATCCTTCTTTCCATGCATCTGGAGTATCATATCCAGGTGTTGGTTCGAGCCAAAGGTCAACAGCTTTTGCAATCTTTTCAACTCTTTCATGATCATAGCAAGATGGGATAATACACATGTTTGTATCATGGAGAGTCTTATATACTCCGTCTCCAGATGGTCCAAGTGGGAAACATACAAAGCCAAAGTCATCAGCCATTGAAGCGAATTTTCCATTTGGCTGAGCGTTGTATTCCTGATCTGCGAGGAATGCTACTTCTCCATTCTGGAATGCTGTATAGAAGTAGTCCCAAGAAGCACCTTCAGCCTGTGGCAACTGATATGTCATAAACATGTGCTGAATCCAGTTCCATGCTTCCATAGCTTTTTCAGAACCTGAACCATTGTAATATTTACCGTTAGCATCGCGACCAACAATGCAGGCACCATTTGAATCAAGAGCAGCATAAGAGAATTCTGTGTTGAAAGAAGCCATAGCGTATACATCGATAACACCATCGTTATCTGTATCGCGTGTCATTTTTTTACACATATCTTCGAATGTAGCCCAAGTCCATTTTCCCTGTTTCTGCAAATCATAAGGATAGTCTGGATCATAACCATTTTCCTGAAGGATTCTCTTGTTAAAGAACATACCGTTTCTTGGTTCTGGTTTACCCCAGTTGAAGCAGTAGAAAGAATCACCTTTCTGTAAGCGTAATACACATCCCTGATCATATTTAGATGCATCTTTGTAATTTACAGATTTGATTGTAGACAAATCTGTGAACAAGTTAGCTCTTATGCCAGTAAGTGCAGAACGACCATCAATAATGAAAACATAGTTTTCATCTCCACCAGTAATACAGAAATTAGAAACAAACTGTGGGTTTGAACCCCATCCAGATACAGCATCCTGTGTGATTTTTACATTGTAAGTATCACAAGTCCACTGTCTCCAAGCTCTTTCATCTTCCTGAGCTTTAGAGTTAGCTGGAGCAGAAGCATCTGACCACCAGTCACCAATTATGATTTGCATGCCTTTGAAATCCCACTTTTTCTTTGTATCTGGGTTTTTCTGTGGCTGAATCTTTTTATAAGGATCATCCTTCTTCTTTTTTGCAGCAGATACTGTTGATGTTGCCATCAAAACTGCAAAACCAATAAGCAGAACCTTTTTCCATGTTCCTTTAATCATTTTTTCGCCTCCTAATCGCTTTGTTTAATGATTATTTATATAATTATTAATTATAACACAAGTAATAAAAAAACGGAATTTTTTTATTAGTGTTTTTTTTACCGCCATTTAAAGCAAATGTGCGGAGCCTGATCAGACACCGCACATTAAACAAACAGTTTTATAAAAGATTACATCTTTACACCAGTAGAAGCCAGACTTTCTACAAAGAGATTCTGACAGAAGATGTAAAGGATGATTACAGGAATAATCATCAAAAGAACACCTGTAGAAAGAATTGCATTTGAATATGCAACTGGAGCAACTACAGAACCACCATTAATGGCTGAAAGATACTGGCCAAATCTTTCTACAAGACCTGAAATCTGTGTTGAAAGCAGCTTAATTTTTCCTAAGAACAACTCCGTATAGAAACTGTCAGTCCACTGCCATACAAAAGAAAAGAGGAAACAAGAAGTTAAAATTGGCTTTGCACCAGGAATCATAATTTTGAAGAATGTAGCAAAAGGACCACATCCATCAACATAAGCAGCTTCTTCCAGTTCAAACGGGAAGCCCAGGAAGAACTGGCGAATCATAAATATATACAAACCGTTTTTAAGTCCCATACATCCAAGACACATTAACAGGTATGGAGCCATAGAACCACGAAGGTTCAACTGTTTTCCAAAGAAGTTAAAGTATCGGAAATGAAGGAAGAGAGAGGTTGAAATTGTCTGCGGAGGAATAACAATGATTAAAACAACGCAGAAGAACCAGAATCTCTTTAATGGGAAATGGAATCGTGAAAAACCATAACCTACAAGACTACATACAAAAACTTCAATAACAGAAACCAAAATAGAAACCCAAATTGTATTGAAAAGAGAATGTTTGTAATCCAGCAGAGAAATTGCAATTTTCCAGTTGCTTAAAGAAAAGTGCTTTGGAAGAACGATAATAGTCGTATCATACAAGTCTTTTTCTGCCATAAAGCTGAAAGAAAACTTATTCAGAATTGGCTGAATAATCATAAAGCACATACCAAAAAGCAGAATACCACGGAAAATATCAATTGCATATTTTTTTGCAGTTTCAGTCAAAAGAACGCCACCAGAAGCTTCATTACGCTCCCAGAAAGATCTTTTTTCTGCAACTACTGTTTTTTCTTTCTTATCCTTTTTAGTCATAGTTATATACCACCTTAGAAATAATAAGTGAAGACAGACCTATCAGCAACATACAAACAACAAAGTAAATCCATGCCAATGCAGAAGAATAACCGTAGTTCAACTGAATAACCATCTGATCATTGATTTTCTGCATAATCTGATTGTCTGTCTTCATAAAGAAGTCAACGATTGTGTAAATCCAACATACGAGCATCAAAGGACTTACCATTGGAACTGTAATTTTCCAAAGGCTTTCCCATGATGTACAACCTTCCATCTGAGCAGCTTCGTACATACTAGGTGAAATATTCTGCAAACCAGACAAGAAAATTATAATCTGAATACCAGAGGCCATGGCAACATCATAAATGGAATCAATAATTTCAAACAAAGTTTTGAATACCTTTCCACTTACTCCGTTTACACCACCCGTATTGGAAACAAGAATATTTTCAAGAACCATAGTAATTGTATTTGAATTACCAGCCTCTTCGATTGTTTCCTTCAACTGAGCCATCAAAGTATTGCTATATTCCAAGCCAACTAAAACACCAGAAGAAAGAATTACAGCAAGGAAGAAGATTGAACGAGCCAAAGTTCTTCCTTTGAATTTCTGATTCAAAAGCAAGGCAACAAAGAAACTGAAAACTATAGTTGCAATTGAGCGATAAATCATTGTTGTTATTGAGTTAACCAGCATTCGGTTGAATTCCGGGTCAACTGTCAAAGCTCTTTTATAGTTTGCATAATCATTCCAGTTTAATTTAAATCCCTGATTTGAAATTACAACTTCACTAAAGCTCATGTGCAAAGACTGAGCAAGAGGTCTAATCATGAATACAATAAAACCAATGATAAATGGAAGAATAAATATATATCCATATACGGCTCTACGTCCTGTAAGACCTACCTTCCTTTTAAAGCTAAGCTTATTTTTTAACTGCGGCATATTAGTCCTCCACCTTCTGAACTTTATACTGACGTGCAGGAATCTTTAATCCAGGTGTAACGTTACAATCAACATAACCAAAATTTACATATACCTTATAACCATTGTCATAAGTTGTAACAGTAACATCATCTGAAATAAAAGCGTGATCCACAATCAGGCTGTTCTTTATAACACCAAGTTCTTTATCATAGCGCTTATAAATATCGTTTAATTTGTCTTTCCAGGTATCAAAGCAGGCTGCATAATATTCAGTATAACTTGTTTCCTGTAAAGCCTTTTCTTTTTCATTCATAAATACAAAGTATAAACCAGCTCCACATTCAGCAGATTCCAGAATAATCTGATCATTCTCATATCCGAGATTTACTGGTGAACCTGTGTAATCCTTGTAACCATGAAGAGCAATTTCATAGAAAGGAATATGACGGTCAATAATTGCATAGCTGTTTCCATGCATTGTAAGATTAGTAATAATATCTGCATCTTTTACAGCGTAAGCATTTCCTGCATTTATCATTACAGAAAGACCATTATCTTTTGCTTCCTTCATTCTTGCAACCTGCTGTTCGCGGGCTTTTGCTCGGCTTGTTGTTTTTCCTACAGAATCATTGTAATCTGCAGAAAGCTGATAGCCATTTTCACGGTAAGAAATACCTGCAATATTATTTCTAAGTGCTTCTTTAGCAAGTACATCTGCTGCACGATCTATATTAGAAGGTCTAAGCAGATAATAAGAATCCATTGAATCAAGTTTACCGTACCAAACAGGAGAATATTCCTGTAATTCACAAACTTCATCACTGGCAAAACGAGCTGGGTCTCTGTATCGGAAGAAACCATCATTCAAAGTTGAACGATAAGAGAACTGGGTTGAAGCATCAAGATAAACTTTTGCAGAAGTTTCTTCCACAGAATCAAGCATCTTATTGAAGTGAGCTTTTCCACCAAGAGCTTTAATATATTTTACCTTTTTAAGCATCTTCTGTCTGATACCACCGTTGATAAATCCAGACAACTTATATCTTACATTGCTGATTCCAAGGTCTTCAATCTGATTGATAATCTTACCAGCATCTGTATAAGAAGTAAGTTTATATGGTTTATTCTTTGGCATACCAAGTACCTGCTGAACCTTATCAACAGCACCTACAATTTCAACAGCAAGAGGTGTTTCCTTGTTTGCAACTTTCTTTTGATTTCCAAAAAGATAGTTTCTGTATTCCTTAGCCATATCAACATATGAAGGAGAATTAACAAAGGCATATACCTGAGTTATTCGTTCACCTTCAGGAAGATTTGCTTCATAAGCATACTGTGCACTTGTGTTTCTCTGTGAAACTTCAAACTGTTCGCCATGAATCATTTTGTAATCTGCGCGAACATAGTTATAGCTTCCAAGCTTTCCACTGATTTCGGCAGTAACTCCGGCATATTCAGAGCCGTTTTCCATAATTGCAATAAAGCTTGAATCACCAAAAGACTCACCGAACACAGGATAAGCAACACGAGTTTCTTTAATAACAGCCTTTCTGTCAGATGCCCAGTCCCAGCCGTAAACATCGGCATAGTAACCGTTCTGGCGTGTTTTTCCATTATTAAAGTTTATTATACTTCCGCCACCTTCAGGTACAAACATAAAGCCTTCATCTTCTACACCAGCTGCTCCAAAATAAGGAAGTACAGAAAGCTGAACGAGAGGATATGCATGTTTATAAAGAATATCATCGAACGGAATATCAACAATAAGTTTATTACCGTCAAGCTTATAATTTACAGTAATATTGAAAGCCGGTTCTGATTTTTCAGATTTTTCCTGATACAAATCATGATGTCTCAAGTAATCTTCATCAGAATAATCAATTTTTGCAAAAATTGATTCACACTGCTCTTTGAGATACTGATTTAACGGATCGAAAATAAGATACAAATTATCGTCTTCCAATCCAGGATATTTACGGAGAAGTTCTTCCTTGTTATCAGAAGGCTTTAATCTGTCGATATCGATTTCACGATAGCAACGGCGGGTAAGTACGTTCTGATCTCCAGTAGAAAGCTGTTCAAGATATTCTTCAAACTCTTCTGCATAAATAGCGAGTGGATATTTATACTCGCGTTCCATTGTACTGGCAGTATAATTTACAGAAATTACATTATTCTTTTTATCTACTTCAAAGAAGTCACGTTTAATACTGTATGTATAAGTATCATAAGTATTACTTACACCATTTTCTGTAGAATATCCAACTAAAAGAGTTGACATCATATTGTTCTTTTCTTTTGTCAATGCAATAGGATCATTCTGCAACTCTGGCGGATTTGAATACCATACGTGCTCTGTATCTTTTTGAAGAATAGTAAACTGAGTAGTACGTGTATCCATTACCATCTTTAACTTATCATTTTCGATAGTAAAGGTTTCAGGGGTATTATCTGCATCAAACTGATAAGCTTTAATAAAGGCATCTGTAATTTTACTTACATTTATAAGTCTGATTGCGAGATATGTTATAAATCCAGCAAGAAGCAGGAAGAAAACTAAGCCAATATAAAATTTTGCGGTAGGTTTATGGAATTCAAAGGTTTTTGTACGCATTGGTTTCGGTCTTCCAATATAACCTTCCGGCATTTTTGACTTTTTCTTTGAGGTTTTAACTTTTGCTTCCTTTGGAGCCTTAGTTTTTGGCTCAGTTGAAGCAGTTTCGTTCAAGTTGTCTTTCATTTCTTTGTCTTTTTTCATTCGTTTCTACCTCCCATCAGTTCAATCGGAACATAATTTCTCGTGCGAGAGAAACGAAATATGCAATACCTTGTGAAATCATACTGAAGAAGAGCAGCATGATAAAGATAAATACAAGCATTCCAAATAAAGTGAAAATGGTAAAAAGCAAAGTTTTACCAAAACCATACTGATGAATCATCATCATTGCCATAAATAAAAGGGCTGCACACCAGATAAGGGAAATATTACTGAATACAGTATAGAAAGTTCCCTCTTCAATTGTTACAAAGTTACTCATGATAATGATAGGCAGCTGAATTAAAGGATAAGGAGTCAAAGCATATGCAGATCCCATGTAAACCTGTCCAAGTTTACCTTTACCATCAAATAAAGTTGTAACACCCCAGTTACAAATACAGAAAATTGCAAGTGGCAAAAGAATTGTAGCAATTTCCATAAAAATATTTACTTTTTCCCAGTTTGTATTATTAAACAGGAAGCTTGTATAACGCAATTTCCATACGTGAGTTAATACAGTAAGAATTACAATAAAATTTGCAGCCGAGTAAGAACCACGTTTAGCATGAATCAAATCCCAGAAACCATCTGCAGGATGAGTAATTACATACAGACTATAACGAAGAGTATCGAAAAAACGTTTATAAGTTTGCTTCTGCGTTAATTTCTTAAATTTTGTTGCTATATAACTCATAATGATTTTAACTCCCGTGATATCTTCATGCCCCATTTAATGAATAATGGAACAAGAATAATAATTAAAATGAAGGCAACAACCCAACCAAGGTTTTTCTCCATCCATTCCTTTCGGTAATACATGTAGGCTTTAGAATAATTTCTCTTATCTCTCTTAAGACGGAAATAATCCATAGCTTCCTTGTACTCTTCCTGTCGGAAACAAGATTTTCCAAGACCAATATAGGCAAGATCATAGTTTCCATTCTTTTCAAGAACCTTTGACCAGGCTTCAGCTGAACCATCGTAATCACCAGATGAATAAAGTTCAGTAGCTTCATAAATCAAGTTACCATATTCCGTTGGAGTAAATACTGTAAGGGAAGCATTCATTGAGTCCAGAACAAACAAGTCTTTACCGATATGTTCAATTGCAGAAGGAGCACGGAAGAAACCATCAATATTTCCACGACCACCGAATGCAAAAAGAAGATATCCCTGGTTGTTATAACCAAAAATACGTCCTCGAGATTCATCACAAGTGATATAAACTTCATCTTCAAGAACGGTAATATCTGTAAAGTGAGCAGGTTCTACGATACCAGCTGCATTACCCCACTGCAAATCACCAATTGGAGGATATTCAGCATTTTTAACAAGAATATCATTTCCTAAGGCATTCAAACGTCTGATTGGTTTTGCTTTGTCAGAACGAAGATCCCACTGATTGAAGGTTTTTAATACACTGTATACAAATCCTTCATGATCAATGTAGGCATTTGAATATTCAGTAGGAACAAAAGATTCCATCTGTGCACGCTGTGCTTTTGTAGAGAAGTACTTTTTCCAGATATATGTTGAGAAATCAAAGTTTGCTTCACTTGCACCATAAAAACCGGTAAAAGTTCCATCATATTCATATTTTAAGAAACCCTTGTTTACGTTTTTTGCAAGAACATAAACACGGCCCTTTGTATCTGCTACAACCTTCTGAGGATAAAAAGTCTTACCTTTCTCGTAGGTAGGATCATCAGGTTCTATAAAAGAAAGAAGATAATTAAGATTTTTATCCAATTTTACAATACGACCATTACCTGTATCTGCAATAAAGAAGGAACCATCTTCTTTATTTACAAAAATGTCTGATGGATTACTAAAGGTTTCAACAACCTGCCCCTCAGCATTAAAACGATCAATAACACGGCTCAAAGAAACCGTCTTATTTTCGTTATAAACAAGCTCTATAATTCTGTTATTGTCTGTATCAACAAGATACAGTAAATTGCCTGCCGCAAACAAACCGGAAGGATTTTTTAAGCCTAAATCAAGGTCCAAATCATCTGCATACAAAACGTGGGAAACTCTATATACGTCAGGAGATTTTTCTACTTCACCCCAATAGTCGTAAATATATGTATCACCTTTTGCAAATGCGCCTGCACAAAGAGCAGCAAGACAAATAATTGATACTAATAATTTTTTCATTTTTGCCACCATTAATCCTTAAGTCCAGAAGAAGCCATTGTTTCCATAATCTGACTCTGAGAGAAAATAAAGAAAATGATAGGAACTGACATTGTAAATACGATTACAGCCTGTGACTGTCCCATACGGGCAATACCACCAAGCTGAATCTGATCCAATGCATATCTAAGCATTTTTTTACTTTCTGTGTAAATGTACTGTGTCTGAGCATTATTCCATAATCCCTGGATAGAGAAGATAGAAATAGTAAGCCAGGCAGGACGAACATTAGGCATAACCAACTTCCAGAAAATTGTAAACTCTCTGGCACCGTCGATTTTTGCTGCCTCTATCAGTGACATAGGGAAACCTTCCATGAACTGTTTCATAAGGAAGAGACCTAAAGAACCACCGATAGCAGGAAGAACTAAAGACCAGTAAGTATCAACAATGTGGAGACGGCACATAATCAAATAGTTTGGAATACCAGTTACATAACCACTGAACATCAAAGCAACTACTGCAATTCTGAAGAATATGTTTCCACCAGGGAAGTTATATTTTGCAAGAACATAGGCAGCCATTGAAGCAATAATTACATGACCAAGAGTACCAACAAAAGTTACAAATACTGTATTGAATACATAGCGTGTAAAGGGAACCCACTGAGACTGACTCAAGGTAACGAACAAATCTGAATAGTTTTTGAACGTCGGGTTACGTGGGAAAATGCTAGGAGGATTCTTTAAGAGTTCATCAAGTGGTTTTAACGAGCTTGCAATAGAGAATACAAGAGGGAAAACCATAATTAAAGAACAGATTCCTAAGAAAATATAGATACCAACATCACCACCAACTGAACGGTTAGGCTTTCTTCTGTGTTTATAATGATGAATTGTCGGACCTTCAAGATATTTATTATTTTTTCTACTCATTTTTATACCTCTATTAGTGACCGACCCTATTCAAGAGAGCCTGAATTACCTTATTACAGATAATCATTACAAGGAACAATACCGTCGCTATTGCCGAGGCATATCCCATCTCAAATCGGGTGAAACCATAGTCAAACAAGTGGGTTACTACAGTACGTGCACAATAGTCTGTAGAAGGATAGCCAGCCAGAGCCATAGGAACATCACAAACATTGAATGCACTTGTGATTGACATAACAGCACCGAAGAGCAACATAGGTTTCATATTTGGAAGAGTAATATACCACAATTCCTGCCAGCGGTTCTGAATACCGTCAATATATCCGGCTTCATACTGAGCCTGATCAATACCTTTTAAACCAGCAACGAATGAAAGGAAGCCTGCACCCAATGACTGCCAGAGAATTACAGGAATAACAACTCTCATTACATTTTTAGGATCTGTAAGGAAGGCAATAGGCTGTGCAGTAATACCAACTTTAATCAACCACTGGTTTACCCAACCGTACTGGTCATCATTGAAAAGCTGTTTGAAAATTAAATATGCTGTACCTGCAATTGAAGGTGCATAGAAAAAGAAAACAACTAATGTTCTGACCCACTTAGGAAGCTCATTAATAAGCCAGGCAAAAATAAATGCCATGATGTATCCAACAGGACCTGTTATGATAGCAACAAAGAAAGTATTTTTTACGGCTGTCTGGAATACCTCATCCTGAAGGAAAAGGTTGATATAGTTTCTTGCTCCGATAAACTCAGGTTTTTCCAAAATATTAAAGTTGGTAAAACCATAATAAATTGAGTTAATCATTGGAAGAACGTTGAATGTTATAAATAAAACGGCATAAGGAAGAAGAAATGCATAGCAGAACTTCATCGTTTTTGCTCTGTGAACTGCATCTGAAAATGCGAGTTTTCGTTTATCAAAATATTTTGACCATTTACTGTCCATCATATTCTCCTTTTATTCTTCAACCGGCAAGTTGAATTCCTGACGCTTACGAGTCAACTCTTCATTAATCTTGCGGGAGTAGTCGATGAGTGTTTCGCGAGGGTCATCTTTTGAGTTAATAACTCTACGAATACCATTAACTACATGGCGTGGTGTATAATAACTACCAGGAACTTCCGGAACACCGATTGTTTCATCAAGAGATTTTTCAAGAATCTCAATCTGAGCGGTTTTCCAGGAAAGCTGCTTTAATGCTTCGACGTTAGCCGTTGCATAGCGCGCAGAAGAACCGAGAATAGCTTCCATTTCACGACCGAATCTAACCTGTGTTTCTGTTGAAGACCACCACTTCATGAACTTCCATGAATCTTGAACTCTGTTTTCATTCTTCATTACGAGAGCCCAGGTCTTTTCGTCTACACCAGGAACGGCACCTTTTTCAAATGCTTTTCCGTTGAATGCACTATAAACAAGATCCTTTGTATTTGACAAATCAAGGTCATCAAGGTTCTTGCCCTTTTTAATCATCATAGTACAAACTGTACCGGCGATATTTGAACGGTCGATTGTACCATCTTCTTTTTCTGTTCCAGGAATATAAGTGAAGTCCCAGAGACCACGGATTTCAGGAGCACCGACAACGAGTGTATTGTATGTAGCATAGTTTGCAACACCAAGAGGCATTTCACCAGTACGGAAACGGCTCATAAAGTCGTAAATTGTTGGAAGTCCGTAGCTATTAAAGAGACTTGTATAAGTTTTGAAAGCAGCAATACCTTCTTCACTGTCGATGATTGTCTTTGTTCCTTTATCATTGTAAACACATCCACCATTCTGATATACCATTGAATAGAAGGTTGTCATATCCGGAGCGATGATATTAGGATAAGGAATACCAACTGTGAGGTTATTTCCCTGCAATGTAGGCAAAATCTCAATCAAATCATCCCAGGTCTGAGGGATTTCAAGTTCAAGCTGCTCAAGAATATCTTTTCTGTAGAAAAGAAGATTGAAAGATTCAGTTTCAGGCAAAGCATAAACACCACCGTCATAGAGATATGGTGTATAGGCACTAGGCTTGAAACGTGTAAGAACTTCTTCACAGTCTGGGAAGCGCATTAAGTTAACGTCTGCATTACGCAAAGCATAATCTACAGGAGCGGAAGAATAGATAGAAATTACTACATCAGGTCCGTTACCTGCAACTACTGCATTAAGCAAGGAGTTCTGATTGATAAGCTTTACGTTTACTTTTACACCTGATTCAGGAGTAAAGGAATCATCAACCATATTTTTAAGAATCTGGCTCTGATCACGACCTGTAACAAT
>JAEEGH010018822.1_pt1 | contig 14557 bp, 2 predicted proteins | sample 9134181 | NCBI WGS metagenome assembly JAEEGH01 (sample SAMN16246544, study PRJNA631951) | gut metagenome | biome: gut microbiome; feature: rumen; material: DP-attached | host: Bos | place: Iran: Karaj | collected 2018-10 | reverse complement strand
TACACCACCGAGTTCTCCAACAGGATCTTCTCCGTTGACAGCGCTGGCACCTACACCATCATCGACACGGTGCCGGGCAGCAACGGCTGCGACAGCATCACCACCATCGTGCTCATCGTCGAGGAGCCGCAAGAGGTAACACTCTGCGACAGCACCTTCAACAGCAGCAACGTATGGGAGGACAACGTGGGCGGCTACTGCTGGGTTTACAACGGCACGAGCAACTGCATCGCAGGTAAGACCGTCAACTCGTTGGGATACTACGAGTTCCCGGGCGTGAAGACCATCGACGGGCATAACGTGGACACCGTCTCCTACCTCAAGCTCAACATCAACCAGTCGAGCCGAGACACTGTGGACAGGAGCCTCTGCCTCTATGAAGCCACCGAGACCTACGACTACACGGTGAAAGGCGAGACTTTCACCTTCACCGTCACCGAGGGAACGGTCACCCCGCCCTCCTCCACTTCCGAGGTTGAGGTCATCACCATCAACGCCGATAATGGCGAATTCGTCTTCAAGATGAAGACCCAGGACGGCTGCGACAGCATCGTTGTCATCAACATCGAACGGAAAGTGGTGCAACGCGACACCGTCTATAAAGACACCCTGTATGCCGGCACCAACTACACCACCGAGTTCTCCAACAGGATCTTCTCCGTTGACAGCGCTGGCACCTACACCATCATCGACACGGTGCCGGGCAGCAACGGCTGCGACAGCATCACCACCATCGTGCTCATCGTCGAGGAGCTGCAAAATGACACAATCTGCGAGAGCGAGCTGACTTCCTACCTGTGGGAAGGTAACACGCTGCCGTCCACAACGGACAGCTACGGATACTACGAGTTCCCGGGCACGAAGATCATCAACGGCACCTCTGTGGATACTGTCACCTACCTGAATCTCACCGTCAACCCCGAATACAAGGAAGAAGATACGATTGACGTCTGCCTCTACGAGAATACTCACACGCAGACCTACACCGGAAATGAGCACGTTACCATCACGACCACTGTCTCCGGCGTGACGGTAACCTCCTCTTCCACCGCTGTGGAAGTAGTGACAGTCAATGCCACTACCGGCGACTTCCAGCTGAAGATGAAGACGGTGAACGGCTGCGACAGCATCGTGAACCTGCATGTGGACTACAACATCGTGCAACGCGACACCGTCTATAAAGACACCCTGTATGCTGGCACCAACTACACCACCGTGTTCTCCGACATGACCTTCACCGTTGACAGCGCTGGCACCTACACCATCATCGACACGGTACCGGGCAGCAACGGCTGCGACAGCATCACTACGCGCGTGCTCATCGTCGAGAAGCTGCACAAGGATACAATCTGCGAAAGCGAGCTGGCCACCTACCTGTGGCGCGGCAACACACTGCCGTCCACAACGGACAGCCACGGATACTACGAGTTCCCAGGCACGAAGATCATCAACGGAACCTCCGTGGATACGGTATCCTACCTGTTGCTGACAGTGAACCCGATGCCGACGGTGACATTGACCTCTGTGGCTAAAGTTTGCCCGGGCGGCACGGAAACCGTGACCGCTACCGTGACCACTGTGACACAAGCGGATTACACCTACTCATGGAGCGGTGACGCAGTGCTCTCCTTCAACCCTGCCACCACCACGGTGACGGCCATCACCGCCACAACAGACATCACCGTGCCAACGGATGCACCTTGCAACACGGTCTATCCGATATCGGTGACGTTGACCGACGGCAACGGTTGTGAGGCCACTGCCAATGCCACGGTGACGGTGGAGACAACAATTCCAACCATCACCACAAGCCTCACAGACAAGAATCTTGGATGCGACCCCATCTTCACGGCACCAACCGCAGCTGACTTTACCGTCACAGACGAATGCAACAGCTCTGCCGTTGCCACTGTGACAGCCGGCACCGAAATTATCAGCGGTTACTCCCACTCACAAACATGGACGGCCACATACAAAAACACCTGTGATAAAAATGCTACTCCTGTTTCCATCACCTATACTTGGATTGTAGCTCCCTCAACTTCCATCACCTGTGCCGCCAACTTATATGATACGCTGAACTTTGGAGACTGCTTCATGAAGATTAATCCAGACTCTATCGATAAACCTACCATCACCGCTCCGTCCGATTGGCCATATACCTTGACCAACGACATGCCTGCGGACAGTCTGTACCATGAAGGTGACAATACCATCACATGGATCATGAAGGATGCTACTTGCGGTTACGGCGACACCTGCTTCCAGCACATCTTTATCACCTTCCCCAAATGCCCCGATGCTGTTGACTGTGAAGGTAACGTTTATCACGGAGTTCGTATCGACTGCGACTGCTGGACACAACGGAACCTTGAGTCGACTAAGTACAGCGATTGTACCGACATCCCCTGTGTTTACGAATATTACAGCTATGAGCACCCGGATGTCACCGAAAATGTGGAACGATACGGACGTCTTTACTGCTACGAAGCCGCTATACGAGACAGCGCAGACAATGGACATGGACATATCCAAGGTATCTGCCCTGAAGGATGGTATCTGCCAACACCGGAAAAATACGAAAGCTTAAATTCGCACGGGGTTGACGCCCTGAAGTCTCCGCTCTATTGGATTCCCAGTGGCGGTAGCAACAGCACCGGATTCTCCGCTCTCCCGGCAGGATGGTACCATGGAACAGCATCTCGTTTCGAGGGACTTTTAGGTGAAACCTACTTCTGGTCAACACAGGGTATAAAAGAGACCACCTCTGTGTCCGCATTCTCCATCATTCTCGAATGCGAAGAACTTCTCGAAACTCACATCTACGAAGGACGAGGATACAGTGTCCGTTGTATCAAGGAAAAAGAATAATAATAGCTGTAAAAAACTGCTTTATATCAAAGCCTCTCCAAAGGGAGAGGCTTTTTTTGTATAATGGTGACATAAACAAACATCTATTGTATGTGTGTCATGTGGTGTGGTACGATAAAATACTATAATGGCTCTTTAATTTATCGCCCATACTTTTTGTGCAAATGGATTTTAATGTGCTAATGTGTTTCAGTGATTAGTGATCAGGGGTCAGGGGTCAGGATATAGAGATTAAGAACTATTAACTGTCAATTGTCAATTGTCAATTGTCAACTATTCAGGGGTCAGGGGCCAGGGGTTAGGATATAGAGATTAAAATTAAGAACTATTAACTGTCAACTATTAATTATTAATTGTGCATTAATACTGGTGCGTTAATTTTTCAAATTCTATTGTAACTTATTGATTATATATAAATTATATCGTTCTTTGACAAAATCGATTTGAAATTCTTTAGTATTTTTACAGATTAATTTCTGTAAAAATGAACTCAGGTAAGTATGTTTTCTCCCAGATAGTTGACTTTCTGAAGATGACCTCATTCAAGAAATTCGTCAGGAAATACAACGGAGATCACCGAGTGCGTGAGCTGACTTGCCATAACCAGTTGTTGCATCTTCTGTTCGGTCAGTTATCTCCATGCGACTCTTTACGGGACATCTGCCTGTGCTTAGCGGCACACGAATCAAGCCTCTACCACATGGGGTTCGGCAACACGGTTGACCATACAACTTTGTCCAGGGCGAACGAGAAAAGGGATTATCGGATCTATGAAGAACTTGGATATCTATCACGGAAATCGCGACACTAGTAAGCGTCTCCTTGTTCGAGAAAACCGACTTGAATGAACTTTAACAGCTCCCGAGGAGAAACAAAGTCACCTGAATTTCAATCAAAATGTCAAAGAACTAACTTTATTCTAAATTGTCAAATTTTAACGCACCAGTAATATAGTAAAAACAAAAATGTCCTAATAAAGATGAAAAAGATTTCTATGATTTTTGGAGCCATGCTGATTATGCTGAACATGGCATTAGCGCAGGATTGCACCTTCAAGGTCAAGTTCGAGGTAATCCCTGCCACCTGCTACAACAACGGCAAGGTGGCCTACGCGCTCACGGACGGTTCAGGTAATGTGCTGACCACCATGCCCGCAGACCTTTCCGATGTGCGCGCATATTACATCGAGGAGGGAGACACCACCAAGCACTACTCCGGAATTTACCTGACGAATGCCGTCATGGCGGCGCAAAACGGTTGGGACACGCTGACCATCGACTACGGCACCTACACAATAGGTCTGGAGGGCATCTGTGGCAGCGGCGGATCGTATGTGAAGGTGGACACCCAAACGGTGCTCACCATCCCCACAACCTACACGAAACCTTCGGCCTCGTCACTCTACGTGACTGCTAACACGATGGACGGATTCGGGAAACACCCCACCTTGGAGTGTAAGAACACGGGCCGTATACAGCTCAAGATAGAGAACGGCAGGCTCCCCTATTATGTCACCGTTGTACGGCATGGCACTACGGACATCTTGCGGGCCGACACCATTATCGAGCCGCAATATTCCGGTACGGATGAGACACGTTACGACTACAAGGACTACTACACCTTCGACTCGCTGCCCGCCGGCGACTGGGACTTCTACGTGGTTGACGGCTGCAACTACGGCCTCCCGCGCACCAGACAAGTGGTGGAGGTGGTCGATTTCCCGCTGCTCGACCATGTGGGTGTCTATGCCTCCTCCGGCAACATGCAGGACAGCAATGTGGTGAAGATCAGCGCGACGCTGGACCGAGACTACTCCTATTACTCCGCCTTCCTGCCTCTGATTGCGCAATACAGATTCACATACGACGGGGCCCCCTCCAGCGACTGGAAACCCTTCCCGCTGGTGTCGAGCGGCTTCAGCGTCCTGCTTACAGATACGGTGGCATTTGCGAACAAATACTGCGACATCTGGTCCAAGAACATCAAATTAGAGTATAAACGCAGCTTGTGTGGGGACACTATCGTATCCCGTACCTTCCACCTCTACAAACCCAATGGGGCCTATTTTCTCAGGGACTCCACGGACATCATCGACAGTACCGATGACGTGTCACACACCTGTGAAGACCTCTACTGGGGGCACCGCAGGTACTATGAAATTAAGTATAAATACTACAACCCCACCTATGGCAACAGATATGAGGACGATGCTTACTACCGCCACCACTACACCCACCCGCTGACCTGGATATACTATGACACAGAACGCAACGACACCATCAAGAAGGACACCGTTCCCGATATCAGTTCCCCCTCAAGGCTTTACGATACGGATGTGGAGGCCAAATACGGTTCGTTCCGGGACCACACCTATTCTAACCCACTGAGGCTGCCCATCCGTAGGACGTTGGTGGATGCCCACGGGTGTGAGGTCTATACCCGCTTCGACTACCTGCCCTACTGGTACGACCATGTTATGCAGGTCCCGAGCTGGGAGATGTACCACACGGAAGGAGACCACTGCTGCAACGTCAAAGGTACGGTGGGCGTGAGCGAGCATTCCCACTCCGACGTGGACCCCGACGGCACCACTATTGTTTTGGAGAAGAGCCCTTACGGTAACCGATACAACTTCACAGCCGTCTATAGTTCGGCTTCTCACAACTGGAGGATAACCCGCGAAAACTTCGAGAACTTTGCCACTATATCAGGTGGTTACAATGGCCTCTCCATGTCCATAAGCGATTATGGTATGCCGTCAGGCCCCTACTGGTTCAAAGTGATGACCCCCTGCGATACCTACAACCTTCGGCAGAATATAAGCTTCCCCGATGTGTATAGCACCAAAATCGTTGAGGAACCCCAGTTTACCGAGACGCAGCAGTGTACCGACAGATACTTCACCTACTCGCAGGGCAGGTTTGCCCGCGAGCGGCGCAACACTTCCGTGGAGACTGGCCTCCCGCTTCCCGTGGAGACGGACCCTCTGCCCACCTACTTCCAGATTATCGACGGACCGGTGGGTGGCTACGATGGTACGCAACACGCGCTGAGTCAGCCCATCCGTGTCTCCATGCCCGGCGAGTTTGTGGTGAAGATGGCCCCCAGCACTTCGTTAGAGCTCTGTAGCGTACCCTCCCATTACGATACCATCTACTATGGAGGACCCACTGTGGAGTTCGAATACGCCTACGCCTATCTGTGCGACTCCAACAGCACCGAAGGTACCGCATACGTCAAAGGATCCAACGGCACTCCGCCATACACCTACACACTCTATGACCAGGCAGACATTCAAGGCAACGTCATAGAGACCATCGTCATAAGCGACAACGACCAGCCTGCCATTTTTGCCAACAAGGCGATGGACTCCCGGCACGAGATGTCATGCCGGATTGAGGATGCCTGTGGGGCCTACTTCCACGTTAACTTCTATCCCCGCACCATGGCAAGCCTCCAGAAACTCTGGTTCGATGACGGGCTCACCGTCATGACCACCTGTGAGGGTTCTACCATTCAGGTCCACGCCTTAGAGATTGCCTCTATCCTGAAATACGAGTGGTACAATCCTGCCAACCAGCTGATCGACACGGTGTCGGCACCCTACATCTTTATTCCCCGTGGCTCCGAAGACGGCTGGTATAAGGTGATTATCCGCAATAGCGGTTGCCGGGACAGCCTCGTGGACAGTGTGCATCTGCACGTGTCCCAAGCTCCCTGGATAACGCTGTCGCAGAACGACACGCTCTGCCCCGGTGAGGAGGCACACCTCAGCTTCACGCCCGTGAGCCCCACCAATGACCCCATAACCTTCACCATCGCCTTTGAGAACGCCCTTGGTGTGGAAACCAGAAATTACTCCACCGCGTCCGGCACGGCGGTCACAGACGACTACATCACGTTCACGGATGCCAAAATCTATCCATTGAGCATCAACGACGGCAACTGCGACTATACACGGGCCGACGAACATGACACTATCTACATAAAAATGAAGACAAACATTGTGGATGTCTGCACGCTGATCGGATCCAAGGATACGGTCTGCTTTGGCAGTGATGCCCGCTTTTTCGCCCGCTCCACCTTGGAAAGGCCCTACACCATCAGCTGGTACAGCGATTACGAGCTGACTCATCTGCTGAAAACGGAGACCCTGACGCCATCCGGCGCAGATTATTCGTATTACGACACGTTGGCACTGACTCATCATGCCGAAGTCTTCTTCCGAGTGGAAAAGGACGGTTACTGTCCCACCGTCAACGGTATTCCGACGAATGTGGTGGAGATTTCCGACGGTAGTACCACCATTCCCTGTGGCAAGGTGTTCCGCCTGTATGACGACGGTGGTGCGGATGGCAACTACACGGTGGAGCAGACCTATCACCACACCTACACCACCAGCGATGGCAAGCCCGTGACCATCCATTTCGAGGAGCTCGACCTTTCGGAGACCTCGCATTTGGTGATCATCAGTGGCAATGTCCTGCATACAGACTCTATACTTTACAACCTCACAGCCGGCAGCCCGAATCCGGGAATGGTGACCTCCCGCGGGAACGCCCTCACCCTCTACTTCATCCCCGGTATGAAGACCGCTGCTGGCTGGAGTGCCATTGTGGAACATCAGCCTGGCATGTCTATAGCAGACGTATGGAAGAAGAATGTAGTGACATTGCGCGATGAAGTGTGCCAAAGCCAAGTCAATACATACGACGATCCTTACCACGTTGTGCCGAATGTGGTGCCCCAATTATCCCAATTGAATAACAACCTGCGAAAGGCAGGCATTTACTCTTATACGGTTACAGTCCCCGACAGGGATATCCACGGCTGCGACTCTACCGTGACCTTCATTCTCACTGTGAACCCGCCAGCACACCACGACACCACCGTGGTCATCACCAATTTCATCCTGAATGACAACGGAGGATATGTGTGGCCTGTTGATGGCAAAACCTACACGGAAACCGGCCGGTATTCCAAGCGCAGCAGACTACCCGACGGATGCGACAGCCTTGACATCCTCGACTTTATTGTGCTGCAGGTGGACACTTCCTACAACGAAATCTGCCGAGGTGACACCACCCGAATTGGTATAAGCGTGACCACCCCAGATATCAGTTTCCATGACGACCTGATTCCCCCTGCTATCGCTATCGGCGATGTTTGGTGCGACGACGGCAGCTTTATGAAGGTGGATTCTTTTCTTGCCAGTGACAAGGTGGCCAAGGGTGTGGTGTTTTACGTGGATTCTACTGGTTTCCATGGCTTAGCTGTTTCCTTGAGGAAATTTTCTGACAGATATATCAAATGGGCCACATCCAATGGTCAATGGACCTCTAGGTTTTATGGCCAAAATCAGACGGATATTACAAATCATCCTATCTTCGATATGAATGGTATGGAGAATACCCTCTCTATTAAAGAGCATGCCGAGGTTTTGCCTGGCGGATTCCAGGAGAATGCACCGGCAGCCTATTTCTGTTATTATTATGATCACATCACAGGCACCGTTGGAACTGAACACAAAGGATGGTACTTGGCTGCAGCTGGTGAATGGGTTTTGCTTAGGCAAGTTCGCTCTTGGATAGATGCTACTTTAGGAAAACTACGGGCAAGATACACTGTTGACATTTTTAGCAACCTGTGTGGGGGGTGGACTTCCACTGAATATAACTCAACTAAAGCCTTCCTTTTAAGCTCGCAAGATGGTTTGGTCTTTCTTTGTCGGGATAAGAATTATTCCATGGATTCGTATAATGCACGACCTATCATAGCTTTTTAATTCATATATAGCAATTTATTTGATAATATAACGTAAAGATATGAAACGAAATAAAATATTTTCACTCTGTTGTGTTGTATTGACCGTGCTGACCTTAATCACTCTAACAGGAAGGGTATCTGCACAAACTTATCATGTGGGAGATTTGTATGTGTTCCCAGATGGAACAAAGGGTGTTGTATGCTATGTCAACCCGGAAAACGGAAAAAAAGGCTGGGTTGTGGCTTTAAACGATTTGGACCAAAAATACGCTCTGTGTGTTTCAGAACCCTCCCCGATTCCTGCATCACATGCAGTTAGGCCAGATGATGATTCGCAACATCCTGATCGTAAGACTGGGTTTGGGAAAGAAAACACCCGACTTTTGTTGGAATCGGGAAAGTCGCCCGCTGCAGAAGCTGTGGACAGAGAATACGGGGTTTTTAACGGATGGTATATTCCTGACATCACCCAACTTGAAATGATCTATGCTCTTACTCCTCTGACGAAAAGCACTTTTGAACAATACGGAGGTAGCATTATTAATGTTAAAGTTTGTTCTCTTTATGATAATCCTACGACATCAACCCCACAAGAGGCTTATTGGTCGACTAGTTACCTGGGTAAAAATTACTTCTTTAACCTTGATGTCACTGGCAAGGAACATTCTTTTACATGGTGGAATATAGGGTCATCGATGACACTGGACGAATTAAAAGAAATGGCCGAAAGAAATCGTGGAGCAACGAAAAAATACATTCGCCCTGTCCGTGACTTCGGTGATGAAGCCGAGGCTTACTGGGTGGAACCGTTTCAGGCCAATGGTATCAAGACCAAAAGCTATGAAGTGAGTCCAACGGTGACCACAACATTCGATGCCGTAGTGGTATTTGAAAAGGACACCTTTCCCCTCACGGGTACGGTGACCGTCCACGAGACATACGACAAGGACACCCTGTACGAAACCGTCTGTTCGTCGCCGCTTCCATACACTTCAGCGGTGAACCCGATTTTCCGAAATTTGGACATCACATCCTCCCACGACTTCCAGCCCGTGCGTGTGACCTTGCAGTCCCAGTTCGGCTGCGACAGTATCATCACGCTCATGCTGAGAGTAAATCCCTCCTACCTGTTTGAAGAAACCGATAATTTTTGTATGTCCGACACCCCTTATACATGGCGAGGAAAAAAATTATATGAATCCGGCATATACTACGACTCCCTGTCCACCATTGGCTGTTCCTGTGACAGTGTCTATCAGCTGAATCTAACCGCTATGCCCTTGCCTGAAATAATCACGGATTCGTATGTGGGAGCCTGTGAGGGTGCTTCTGTCACACTGTCGGCTACCAGTATGAATTGTACAAACATTTTCAGGCCGACAATCCATGAAGGCTTTAACAGAATAACAGGAAGTGCAAGCACCAACATCGCCGCACAGATGGCTGATATGACAGACATCATTTCAAACACAAACTATAAAATTTATCCGGTAGGTACCACTGCAATCATGCTGGGAACCAGCAGCTATTATACAGGGTATATCACCACAAAGCCCTTGGATCTATCCTACAATTACACGCTGACGTTGATGTGCAAAGGCTATTACAACACCAGCAACCCTGATGACGCATACGACGCTCAATTGCGGGTTTTGGTGGACGATGTCCCTGTTGATACGTTGATTATTCCTGCCAACAGGGATAATCACGGCTATGAGCCTTTCGTTGTCAACCTCCCTGCCGCTACCGCCTCATCCACGATCAGACTCCAAACCCTATCCAGTAAGGCACCAGGCAATGCTCAGGCCGAGAGTCGAGTGCTGATTGATGACATCCGTATCACAGACAACTCCCCCTGCTCTTATGTATGGTGGCGGGGTGAATCTGACACATTGTTGCACGAATCTGCCGTCACCGTGACCCCTAATGTTTCGGCACCACCATACCAGGAACGCTATTACGTACAGGCTACTAATGCGCTCGGATGCAAGACCATAGATTCTGTTTGGGTGAAGAATCTGGCTGTTCCCTTGGACTTGTCGGTGGATATCTGTTCAAACGAACTACCATACACCTGGCGCGACACCATTTTCGAGGAAGGGACACCTATGCAAGGCACCTACGTTTTCCACCGCACCTCCGTACACGGCTGCGACTCGGTGGTTAACCTGACACTGAACATCTTCGAAGTCAAGCGTGACACCCTCTATAAGGATTTGCTGTATGACACAATTTCCACTACAGCTACAGTTTGTACCGACCGCACGGTCAGCCAGCAAAGTACCTCCTCATACCTTATTCCCGTGAGCGAATACCACGATTATTCCTGCTCACAACAAATCTATACCCCCTCGGAAATCGGGAAGGCCGGAACCATCAACTCCATTGCCTTTAACTATGCGTATTCATCTGGAATGAGCAGCAAGAACAATGTCGAAATCTATTTGGCACACACGAACCGATCCTCGTTCACAAGTGATAACGATTGGATGTCCCCTTTCGCTATGACATTGGTTTATTGGGGGGATTTGAACTGTGTCAGCGGCTGGAACGAGTTTGCTCTTGCCAATTCGTTTGAATACAATGGTACGGACAACCTGATGGTGATGGTGTTGGATGAGTCCGGCAACGCAGACGGCTCTTCATATAAATTCTATACGTCAAAATCTCCCAGTAATACATGCATTTACTTCCAAAGTTCTGTTCCTTGGAATATGACCTATTCAGGAGCCCGTTACAACTATCGAAATGATATCCGTTTCAACATCTGTTCCCAAGACACCGCCACAACATTTGCAGGCAATACATTTGTTGTAAAAGAATCCGGCATTTACACATTTATAGACACTCTTGTCGGAAGCACAGGCTGTGACAGTATTATCGTTCGCCACCTCATCGTGGAAAAGCCGCACGAAGAAGAAATCTGCGACAGCACTTATACGGCGGAGCATACCTGGGTGGATAATGTTGGACCCTATTGTTGGAACTATAACGGTAAAGACCACTGCATTTCAGGTGTGGCCACAGACGCTTACGGCTACTACGAGTTTCCCGGCAAGAAGACCATCAATAGTGTTGAGATTGACACAATCTCTTATCTCAAGCTGACCATTAACCCGACCTACCGTGGCACTGACACTGTAGGACTATGCTTTTATGGGGAACCTACGCTGACCACGTATGAAATAAACGGTGCAGACATCACCATCTCCATGACCGAATCCTACATGACGATAACCAACTCCGTGCCAGGAGTGGAGGTGGACACGATTGATGCTGCCAATGGCGACTTTGCATTCAAAATGAAAACCAGCAAGGGGTGTGACAGTGTCATCTTCGTACATTTTGACCGTGTTGTTATTCAGCGTGACACACTTTACAACAACATACCCTTTGAAGACGATTTTGTAATCTGTTCTGACCCCACTATCAGCAATACGAGTAGTACCAGCTATTACATTCCTGTCAGCAATTACTACAACTATTCCTGTTCCCAACAGATTTTCACCCCAGAGGAAATCGGTCCCGCGGGTCTTATCAGTGAAATCTCATTCAGATATTATTCTACAACCGCTATGACAAAGAAGAACAATGTGAAAATCTACTTGGGCCATACGGACAAATCCTCTTTCTCCAGCACAACGGACTGGGTTGACCCGTCCGACATGACCTTGGTCTATTCCGGAGACCTGAACTGCAGTCAAGGATGGAACTCCTTTATCCTCAATAACATGTTTGATTACAACGATAGCGACAATCTGATTGTGATGATGCTCGATGAGTCAGGCAACTATGACGGATATTCCTATCGTTTTTATCAAACAAGTGCCTCTGGTTCCAAATGTTTGTACTATAATAACAACTCAACCAAATGGAAGCCCGCTTCAGAAGGCCTCCGAACCTCCTATAGAAGTGACATCCGATTCCATGTCTGCTCCAATCCTGTCGAATTTGCCGACAAGACTTTCCATATCTTAGAGTCTGGAGTAAACACCTTCATCGACACCGTTTCTGGCAGCAATGGTTGCGACAGCATCACGACATACATGCTGATTGCAAATCCGCTGAACAAGGACACGATCTGTGAGAGCGAGTTTTCTACCTACACCTGGCGCAGCAACCCGCTGCCGTCCGCGACGGACAGCCACGGCTACTACGAGTTTCCGGGCACGAAAACCGTCAATGGCATAACCGTTGACACGGTATCCTACCTGCTGCTGACGGTGAACCCCGAATACACGGAAAGCGATGCGATCGACATCTGCCTCTACGAGGAGACGCACACGCAGACCTACAGCAAGAACGAGTTTGTGACCATCACGACGACGGCCACGGGTGTGACGGTGACCTCTTCCTCCGAGTCGGTGGTGATAGACGCTACCGACGCGGCCAACGGCAACTTCCTCCTGAAGATGAAGACGGTGAATGGCTGCGACAGCATCGTGAACCTGCACGTGGACTACCACGTCGTGGAGCGCGACACGGTCTATGGCGACACGGTCTATGCCGGGACCCCGTTCGACCACACGTTCTCCAACCACGACTTCCACGTCACCGGATCCGGTGTGATGACCTACCTGGACACGGTGACGGGCAGCAACGGCTGCGACAGCATCACCACGATCGTGCTCATCATCGAGGAACTGCACAAGGATACCATCTGCGAGAGTGAACTGACCACCTACCAGTGGCAGGGCGTGGACCTGCCGGCAGACACCAATGCCAACGGCTACTACGAGTTCCCGGGCACGAAGACCATCAACGGCACGTCCGTGGATACGGTATCCTACCTGTTACTGACGGTGAACCCCGAATACACGAGTAGCGATGCAATCGACATCTGCCTCTACGAGGAGACCCATACGCAGACCTACAGCGGGAACGAGCACGTGACCATCACGACGACCGCCTCCGGCGTGACAGTGACCTCCTCCTCCGAGACGGTGGTGATAGACGCCAGCGACGCGGCCAATGGGAACTTCCAGCTGAAGATGAAGACGGTGAACGGTTGCGACAGCATCGTGAACCTGCATGTGGACTACCATATCGTGGAGCGCGACACGGTCTATGGCGACACGGTCTATGCCGGGACCCCGTTCGACCACACGTTCTCCAACCACGATTTCCACGTGGTCTCCTCCGGCGTGATGACCTACCTGGATACGGTATCGGGCAGCAACGGCTGCGACAGCATCACCACGATTGTGCTCATCATCGAGGAGATTCACAAGGACACGATCTGCGAAAGCGAGTTCTCCAGCTACACCTGGCGCGGCAACCCGCTGCCGTCCTCGACGGACAGCCACGGCTACTACGAGTTCCCGGGCACGAAGACAATCAACGGCATAACCGTTGACACGGTATCCTACCTGCTGCTGACGGTGAACCCCGAATACACGAGTAGCGATGCGGTCGACATCTGCCTCTACGAGGAGACCCACACGCAGACCTACAGCGGGAACGAGCACGTGACCATCACGACCACCGCCTCCGGAGTGACGGTGAGCTCTTCTTCCTCCAGCGTGGAGGTGGTGACGGTCGATGCCGCCAACGGTGACTTCCAGCTGAGAATGAAGACCGTCAACGGTTGCGACAGCATCGTCAACCTCCATGTGGACTACCACACCGTGCTGCGAGACACCGTCTATGGCGACACGCTCTTTGTCAGCACCCCGTTCGACCACACGCTCGCAGGTCACGACTTCCATGTCGTCTCCTCCGGCGTGATGACATACCGAGACACGGTGCCGGGCAGCAACGGCTGCGACAGCATCACCACCATCGTGCTCATCGTCGAGGAGATTCACAAGGACACGATCTGCGAAAGCGAGTTCTCCAGCTACACCTGGCGCGGCAACCCGCTGCCGTCCTCGACGGACAGCCACGGCTACTACGAGTTCCCGGGCACGAAGACAATCAA
>JAEEGH010018819.1_pt1 | contig 14559 bp, 11 predicted proteins | sample 9134181 | NCBI WGS metagenome assembly JAEEGH01 (sample SAMN16246544, study PRJNA631951) | gut metagenome | biome: gut microbiome; feature: rumen; material: DP-attached | host: Bos | place: Iran: Karaj | collected 2018-10 | reverse complement strand
GAATGGGTACAAGGACACCGTGCTACATTCTATTAAGAAAAAGATATCGCCAGGACAGGCATCCGTCAAATAAACGGATGCCTGTTCTTTTTTAATTCCATATACTTTATGAAATGTATTAAATAGCAGATTGTTTCACATTCTTTTTTGTTTATTAACACTTTTCTTGATGGTTATTTTCGATTTTAAGTGTATCTTTGCAGCCGAAATCGAAAATTAAACCAATTTAAATTATTTATTTTAAACAAAATCTTATGAAAAAGTATTTGATGAGTTTAGCAGCTATCGCACTCGTTGGTAGTGCTTTCGTCAGCTGTTCAAACAAGGATGACATTGTTAATGTCAATGATTTAACTCCTGCAGAGAAGTACAAGATTGCTTTCGAAACAGTTTTTGGTAAGGTAGTTAAGACTGATGCCAACAGAACATGGGGCTTTGAGAATCAGACTCCGCTTCAGTTCGACCAGAATGGTAATTTAATAAATGCAGGTGCGCTCACCCGTGGTGTAAATGCCAATGGTAACGAGTGGGGTCTGTATGTAAATGTTCCCGAGCCCCTGACACAGGAGCAGAAGGATGTTGTAACCGAGTGGTTCAAGGCCAACAAGAATCCTCAGGGCGTTGCAGTAAATTGGAGTGACTTCTTCGTACAGCAGGTTTATCAAGGTGAGTGGGGTCCCAATATGAACTATCTCTACTGCGGTAGCTCAACCGACCACACTTATAACTTCAATGCTGGTACTGCTGGTACATATGGTAATGTATGCTATGGCCTGAAGCCTGGTGCAACAGATCAGAATGACCGTATCTATGGTTCTGACCAGATTGAGTTCATGGTGAATAGCAGCACGGAGTACTTCGGCTTCCACAACTCTTTCGACTCAAACTTCTACATTGATAACTATGTTATCATTCCTGGTGACCGCATCGATCCGATTGTTGCTGGCATGTATTTCGTTGGTTTCGACTTCGAGGCTCATGGCGTAGATGCAAACACTCAGCAGGTTGCTCGTGACTACTATTTCGACAACTGGATTGTTAAGATTACTCCGGGTCTCTACAAGCAGGGGCAGCGTGTATTTGTTGAGGACCTCATTGCTGGTCTTGATGACTTGAGCAAGCTCAGCATTAGCGACTGGGACTTCAACGATGCCGTATTCGATGTATTACCTCAAGATTATTGGGATAATGCAGGTGTTCATCATCAGGAGACTATTATCACACTTCGTGCAGCTGGTGGTACACTGCCTCTGACGGTTGCTGGTAAGGAAGTTCATGAGATGTTTGGCGTAAATGTTAGCGAAATGGTTAACACAGGTGCTGGTCCTGAGCGTCCCGTGGTTATCTTCCGTCTTGACAATATGGTTACCAATGCTAACGATATCCCCGTTGTTTTGGACGGCAGTATTACACTTCAGGCTCTTGAGAAGAATGCTGAAACCCAGAAGTTAGCTGCTCCCGCATCTGTTAACTGGGTTGGTGAACGTGTATTCATCAATGACGTATATAAGTTCATAGAGTGGTTACAGGGTAATGCAGCCACTTGGTATGAGCTCCGTTAATTGAATAACATCAAATACTCTATATTTTTATTGAAGAGGGTGCCCGCGTGATGCGGGCGCTCTTTTTTTTGGCTATGTCAAATAAATGTTGTAACTTTGCCCCTTGAAATGGCAAACATGAAGACTTTGGCCAAGGATACGGCCATTTACGGACTGAGTAGCATCATTGGCAGGTTCCTTAATTACCTGCTGGTGCCGCTATATACGGCTAAGATGTCGGCAGAGAGTGGAGGCTATGGCGTCATCACCAATATGTATGCGCTGACGGCCCTTATCCTTGTGCTGCTGACGTTCGGCATGGAAACCACGTTCTTCCGTTTTGCCAATAAGGAAGACGAGAACCCGCAGCGGGTGTTCTCCACGGCGCTCGTTGGCGTCAGCTCGGCTGCACTGCTGTTCTCGGTTTTGGTATTATTGTTCCTTACACCTGTCAGCGACTTCCTCGGTTATGCCGACCATCCGTCGTATGTCTGGGCCATGGCCCTGACGGTAGCTATTGATGCCGTACGAGCCATTCCCTTCGTCTATCTGCGCCAGCAGAAGAAAGCCTTGAAGTTTGCTGCCTTGCAGTTGCTGAACATAGCCGTCAACATCTCGCTGAACGTTGTCTATTACGTCCTGCTCGACGGTCATGATCCGGGATATGCCTTCTACATCAACCTGGTCACTTCCGCCGTCATCACACTCTGCCTCTACAAGGAGCTGTGGGGCATCCGTCACGGCTTCGACCGCCAGCTCATGCGTCGCATGCTCAGCTACTCATGGCCCATTGTCATCCTCGGCGTGGCAGGCATCCTGAACCAGGTGGCCGACAAGATTCTCTTCCCCTTCATCTATAAGGGTGAGGACATGCGCATGCAGCTTGGCATCTATGGCGGTACGGTGAAGATAGCCATGATCATGGCTATGATAACCCAGGCCTTCCGCTATGCTTACGAGCCGTTTGTGTTTGGCAAGACGCGCGACAAGGACAACGACGAGATGCAGGCTACCGCCATGAAGTATTTTATCATCTTCACACTGTTGGCCTTCCTCTGCGTGGTGGGTTACATTGACATTATCAAGTACCTCATTGCCCCTGACTACTGGGTAGGCCTGCGAGTGGTACCCATTGTCATGGCAGCAGAAATCATGATGGGAATCTACTTCAATCTCTCGTTCTGGTATAAGTTAGAGGACAAGACCTACTGGGGAGCCATCTTCTCGGGCATCGGTTGCACAGTACTCATCGTCATTAATATTATCTTTGTGCCGCGCTCGGGTTACATTGCCTGTGCGTGGGCAGGCTTTGCCGGCTATTTCACGGCGATGATGCTCAGTTATATTGTGGGCCTCATCTATCATCCCATTGTCTATCCACGCCGTTCCATTGCCATATACGTGATTCTTGCCGTGCTGTTTTACATCTTTATGCACAACGGACGTCAGTTGTTACCTGTTTGGGCATCGATAACGCTCAACACAGTGCTCATCTTGTTGTTCCTGGCACATGTTATCTATCACGACCTGCCACTCAGTTATTTCCCCATCATAGGCAAATACTTCAGGAAGAATAATACATCAAATAATAAAACAAACGAATAATGAAAAAGACAGTAGCATTTTTACTTTTAACCCTTTTGGCCTTTTCGCCTTTAAAGGTATCGGCCGATGAAGGTATGTGGACACTTTACGACCTTCCCCAGCCTGTTTATCAGCAGATGCAGGCCGAAGGCTTTGCCCTTCCCTACGAGTCACTTTATGCAGGCGATAATGCCATCATGAAGGCTGTGGTCAATTTCGGAGGTTATTGCTCGGGTGTTGTTGTCAGCCCCGACGGTCTGGTATTCACCAACCACCACTGTGGCTTCGACTGCATCCGCCAGCACTCCACCGTGGAGCACGACTACATGCTCAACGGTTTCAACGCCCAGAGCTATGCCGAGGAGCTGCCCAACGAAGACCTCTTCGTCAGCTTCATGGTCGAGCAGCGCGACATTACCGCCGAGCTGAACGCCAAGGGCCTCATGAACCTGCCCTTCAGCGAGATCAGCCACTTCGTCGATAGCATTGAGAATGCCATGTCCCAGCAGATCCGCGTCCAGGACTCCACGCTGCGTGTTGAGATCAAGCCTTTCTATGAGGGCAACAAGTACTACCTCACCACCTACCGCGACTTCAAGGACGTGCGCCTGGTATTTGCCATTCCCAAATCCATGGGTAAGTTTGGTGGTGAGACCGATAACTGGATGTGGCCCCGTCAGACCTGTGACTTCTCCGTCTTCCGCATCTATGCCGACCCCGTGACCAACGGTCCTGCCGAGTATAGTGAGAAGAACGTGCCCTATCACCCCAAGCACTGGGCTCCCGTGTCCATGAAGGGCTACAAGCCTGGCGACTTCTCCATGACCATGGGCTATCCCGGCTCCACCAGTCGTTACCTCTCCAGCTACGGCATTCTGGAGCGTTATGCCGAGAACGCCACACGTGCCCAGGTTCGCGGTGTCAAGCAGGACGTGATGATTCGCCACATGCGTGCCTCCGAGGCCGTCCGCATCATGTACGACTCCAAGTACGCCCAGAGCTCCAACTATTGGAAAAACTCCCTCGGTATGAACAAGTGCATCGACAGCATCGGACTCGTTGCCCAGAAGCAGGTGTTCGAACATAAGCTGCGCCGTTGGATGGACGAGACCGGCAACTTCAAGAATGAGCTCGACTTCGACCAGCTGAGCAAGCTCTACCAGCACCGCTATCAGGCCAACCGCATGTTCACCCTCATCTACGAGACCTTCTTCGGCGACCAGCTCTCGCTGCGTGCCTTCCAGAGCAGCACGGGCCGTCTGGAGGTGAAAGGTCCTGAGAACAAGGCTAAGAAGCAGTACATCGAGTTCCGCGACAACACCTCTGAGTGGGACCTCGACACTGATGCCGAGGTGCTCGGTGCCCTGCTGCAGAACTACCGCGAGCAGGCTCTCTCCGACTTTATCCCCGACTTCTACCAAGTGATTGACCAGCGCTTTGGTGGCGATTGCAATCGCTATGCCCGCTACCTCTACGAGAACTCCGTGCTTATGCGTACCGGCAAGCCCATCTACATCAATCAGAAGGAATACACGCGTGACCTCGGCGTGGAGTACGGCCTCGACGTCTATTCACTCCTTATGTCCACCTATATGGCCATCGGAATGCTTGACGACCCCATCTCTGAACAGGAGAAGCTGCTCTGTGCTGCCAAGCTGCGCATGGAGCAGGACATGCCCAACTACTCCGACGCCAACTTCACCCTCCGCATGTCCTACGGACAAGTGGGTGGCTATACACTTGGTGGCAAGCCTTCAGGCTACTACACCGAGGCCCAGAGCATGGTTGATAAGATGCTACAGGGCGAGCGTGGCGTCATCGACTACGAGGTGGAGCCCATCATGAAGGAACTGCTCTCCGCCCGCGACTTCGGACCTTATACCGACGGCACCAGCGGCAAGATGCAACTCTGCTTCCTCAGCAATAACGACATCACGGGCGGCAACTCCGGCTCACCCGTCTTCAACGGCAATGGCGAGCTCATCGGCCTGGCTTTCGACGGCAACTGGGACAGCCTCTCCAGCGACATCTTCTTCGACCGTCAGCTGGCCCGTACCATCAGCGTCGATATCCGCTACGTCCTTTTCATGATGGACCGTTGGGGACACGCCGACCGCCTACTGCGTGAGATAAATCCTGTAAAGTGAGGCGTCTGACGACCATATTATTGACGATGTGTCTGTGCCTGCCGCTGGCGGCACAGATGCATCGTTATTCTTTGGGTTTTACCGTCACCTTCATTGCCCAATACTCAAAGCTCAATGCTCAAAGCTCAATGCTCAATGCCACATTCGCTGACACCATCCCCATTGAGTTCGATAACCACCGCATCCTGCTGCCCGTTGAGATAGAGGGCAAGAAGTACCGCTTCCTCTTCGACACCGGAGCCACGCAGGGAGCGGTCTTTAACCCTTCCCCCCTTTACGGGAAGAAGGGTGAGCGCTCACGGCTGCGTGAGGTGGGTAACGTCATTTCCTTCGACATCAACAACCACCCCGATACCCTGCGTGTGGTGCAGCTGCCCATGTTCCGCATGGGTCATCTCGCCATCGACGGCTATCTCTGTACCGTCATCCCCAGCGGCCCCATCTCCCGAGGCTATGACGGCATCATCGGCTTCGACCTCGTCAACAAAGGACTCTGCTGCAAGATAGACGTGGAGAACCGTCGCCTCATCCTCACCAATCAGAAGAAGTTTTTTGCCGGGGAGCAGGGCTACGAAGTAAAGTATAAGCTCAGTGGTTTCGTGCCCTACGTGTGGGTCAGCCCGTTTATGCGGCACATGGACCATGTGTTGTTCGACACCGGATTCCAGCACCTCTATTCCATGAACCGCGAGAGCTTTCAGCAGCATGTCTATAAGAGTCGTCACGTCGCCGCACAGGTAGAGGGTCGTGCCATCGGACAGCACACCATCGGGGCACATGGCGTGGAACGTGCCGACACCGTCTATTTCCTCGCCCTCGAGCGTCTGAAGTGGGGTGAATTCATGTTCCGCGATGTGCATATCATCACCCAGGGAGGCAGTTCCCACATCGGCTCCGAACTGCTCGACTACGGTGCCGTCATCATCAATCCCTTCAAGAAGCGCATGCTGTTCCAGCCCTACAACAAAAGCGGTGTCGTCACCGTCGGTAACGAGCAGCCTCAGATGTCCATCGTGCCCCACCGAGGCCGACCCATGATAGGCCTTATCCGTGAGAACAGCGAAGCCTACAAGCGTGGCCTCCGCCAGGGCGACATCATCATCAAGATCAACAACACCGCCATTCCTTCCCTTGCTGCCTACCAGCAGTTCGGCTTCGTCAAGGGCAACACCTACACCTTCACCGTCCGCCGCTCCGACGGCACCACCCACGAAGTCCAAGTCCCAAAGTAATTCACTTTAACGAAAACGATAACGATAACCTTAACATATCAATGTTCAAGGGTTGACCCGCAGGTGAAGTTCGTTGGCTACTACGATGCGTTCCAGATTGACAATACCGACACTGACATTTACTACATGACGGCTGGTAACGTTCTGGACTTCTATACTGGTACAGATCCTCGTACGTTGTACCCCTTCCGTGCATACTTCCAGTTCACAGGATTCAGCAGTGCTCCTGAGTTCTCACTCGACTTCGGTGATGATACGACAGTGATTAGTAGGCCGCAGCTGACGACTGAGGATGGCGAGTGGTACACGCTCCAGGGCCTGAAGATTGGTAAGAAGCCGACTACCGCAGGAGTCTATATCCATAACGGTAAGAAGTTCGTGATTAAGTGATGATAGTCTAAGGAATCTGGGAATATAGGAATAATTCCTAAGTTCCTGGGTTCCTTAGAAAAAGAATTAATTCAAATTCATAGAGAAATTATGAAGAAAGATTATAAGAAGCCTCAGATGGAGGTGATAAAGATAGAACAGTCGTTGCTACTACCTAATAGCCCGCACAATGAGCAGGGTAGCGGTAATCAGTTTGCCCCAGGCTATGGCTGCAAAGGCCGTGGCCGCTACGCCGAGGATGACCTCGACGAAGAGGAAGAAGAATTCTAAGGTGTTTTGAGTTTTTTCATAAGAGAGGGAATCCACGGGCCTTGTGCCTGTGGGTTTCTTTTTTATTAAGTGAAGAGTGATGGAGCTCCGCCAGTTTTTGATGGTGCCGGCTCGCTCTATCGAAGGTGCCGACTCATGGGTTGCTTGCTACCGAGTCGTAACGAATGAGGAGGGCACTCGTTAAGTATTAGGAGCGTTCTCGTTAAGTACCAGGGCAGGGCTATGGCTACGCTAAAGCACCTCTATCCAAATTATAGAATCAAAAAATGGCTACCTCTCATCTTGTAAGGACAGTAAGTCCGACACCAAAATAGTTTATGTCGGGCAAACAGGGAGAAACCCCTGGGGAAACGGGGAGCTTCTCCGTATAGGACAGGGAGTTTATGCCTATGTAGCCCGAACTCGGCGGTCGGGGTAATCCCAAAGGAGATAAGTATTGCGCGGCATTATTTCATAGGCAAAGGTACGAAAAAACGAGTACAATACCAAATAAAAGACAATTATTTTTGTATGAGTCATAAATCTTTTATATCTTTGCACAAAGAAATATTGAGATGATGAAGAAACTGATGACACTGGCCTTATTGGCCATAGCAATGACGGCACATGGACAGCAACGGATTGACCTGTGGCCACAGGGGGCACCGCACCCCAGTAGTAACCCGCAGGACACGGCATGGGTAGAGGTGTTCCTGGTGGAACATCAAGACCTGGGCGGACGGTGCGACGGGGCTCCCTGCATCGTTATATTGCCGGGTGGCGGCTACAGCCATTTGGCCATTGACCATGAGGGGCGCCAGTGGGCTCCTTTCTTCAACGGGTTGGGCTTTTCGGTGGTGGTGCTGAAGTACCGCATGCCCCACGGCGTAAAGGAAGTGCCCATTGAGGATGCTACGGAGGCCATGCTGATGGTGCGCCGTCATTCTGAGGAGTGGCACATCGACCCGAAGCGTGTGGGCATCATGGGCTCATCGGCTGGCGGACACCTTGCATCGACCATTGCCACCCATGCTGCTCCCGATGCAAGGCCCGACTTCCAGCTGCTCTTCTATCCCGTTATCTCCATGGACAAGGCCATCACCCATATGGGCTCGCATGACAACCTGCTGGGGACTGATGCCACAAAGGAGATGGAGGAGCTGTACAGCAACGAGAAACAGGTGACGGCTCAGACGCCGCCAGCCTTTATCGTGCTGAGCGATGACGACCACGTGGTGCAGCCTGTTAATAGCGTAAGGTATTATGAGGCACTGGATGCCCATAACGTATGGGCCATGATTCATATCTTCCCCACAGGTGATCATGGCTGGGGCATCCGTTCATCGTTTCCCCATCAAGCCGATATGCTGAAAGAGCTTGAATCCTTCTTAAAGGATTTATAAGAAAAAGCAAAGTTCACGAATCATGGGGACGGTTCTGATGATCCAATTTTATAAAAAATGGTATCACGCAGAACCGTCCCCGTGATTTCGGGGGTACAGCGATTGATTTCAATGGGAATCGTCTCTACTTCAACGGAAGTAGGGGCGATTCTTATCTGTACCAGACAGGTGCGCGTATTGACGGGCTTCGTCTGGTCGAAGATGAAGTTGCCGATGCTGTAGTAGATGGGCTTTCCCTTGTAGTTTTCGATGGTTTGCAGAGTATGGGTGTGATGCCCTACAATGATGTCTGCACCTGCATCAATGAGGGCACGTGCTTGTCGGCGTTGCCACTGCGCCGGCTCCACGCGGTGCTCAATGCCCCAATGCGGACTGACGATGATATACGCCGTGGGCTCGGCCTGACGCAGTCGGCTGATGCGCTGGCAGAGGCTGTCAATGCTTTCCTGCGACACGCTGTACTCATCGGGCAGGTAGGTGAAGTTCTCTAACGGCAACTGCAGGGTGGGGAAGAGGTAGATGTGAGCCCCAGCCCCCTCCAAACCTCCCCGAGGGAAGGCTTTTGTGTCCCCCTCGGGGGACGAAGGGGGGGCTGGTGATGGATTGAGGAGGACGGGTTGTACGGCATCGTGTAGATTTTTGCCCATTCCAACGGGAACGATGCCTGCTTTACGACAGTTTTCCACGGTGCTGATGAGACCCTTGCGACGCTGGTCAACGGAGTGGTTATTGGCCAGGTTGAGGTGGGTGATGCCGTGACGGCGGAGGGCTTCAAGCCATTCGGGTTCGCCACGAAACACAAACTGCTTCATTGCCGGAGTGCGGGTGCTGGTGGCCGGACACTCCAAGTTGCCCACCACGATGTCGCTATGGGCGAAGATGGAGTCAATCTCAGGGGTGAACAGGCTGTCAATACCGATGGCGTTGATGCGTTGGCGCACCCCCCGGTCCAGCAGAATGTCACCGGTGAAGGTGATGGTCAGTGTATCCTGTGCTGCGCTCATGATGGCGCAGCACAGATACACCCATAGGCTAACAGCCCGAACTATAGAAGAACGTCTCGTCATCGGCGATGTTGTCGAGGGGAACGATGATCTCCTGCATCCAGTCAGGCTCTCCGGCACGTGGCTGAGACTTCAGCTGTTCCTGCCATTCCTCGTCAGTCCAGCGGCCTTCGCTGGGTGAGCGCATGAATTCACGGTAAGACAATACGGCACCGCGTGTCAAGTAGAGCAGACCCTCAATCTCCACGACGACGTAAATCTCGTAGGCAGGTCCCACGGCCTCGTAGAGGATGCACTTCTCAGGCAGGGGGATGTTGCTGTGGTTGGCTGTGAACACGTCAGCCACGACGGCAACGGAGCGGTCGGCACCTTCCACGCTGTCCCATCCGTAGAGGTATTCCTGTTCCGGCTGGCGCAAGAGGTCGAGCGAGATGTTCTCGAAGGTGGAGCCGATAACCTCTATCTGGTTATACTCCTCGTTGTTGAGCTTCTTGCCGTTGAGCTCCTTCTGGCTGACGTTGAGCAGGAACTGGGCCTCCTCACGCATGCGTTCGCTGATGTCGTGGGTCTTCTCGGTAGCAAGGTTGTACTTGTTGAAGACGGCTTCCGTAGCATCGATGAGCGTGATGGCCAGCTGCCAGTAGCCGATGTTAGGCTCCACGTAGCCCTTGACAATGGGCTCCTCAGGACCATAGCCGCCGCACTCGGCACCAGCGGGCTGCTTGGCGTAGAGAATGGCGTCGTGCTTCAGCTCTGCCCATGAGGCGAGAGCGGTGTTGAGGTTCTTCTTCTCCCACTGCGGCGTCTTCATGAAATATGGCTGCTGGTTGAGGGTGGAGGGTGACGGGTTGCAGAGCACCTTCAGGGAGTTAATCCACTTGTTGGCTACCGTCTCGTCCCAGTTGATTTCCTTCATGCGCTTCTTCATGCTTTCGAGTGCAGGCGTAAAGCCGCTCCACTGCTGCTGTTCCTTCAGCTCCTGCAGCAGGATGCGCTCGGCGGCGGGTATGCCGATGGCAGCCATCACGTCGAGTCCCTTCGGACACTTACGCTTTGAAATGGGCTGGGTAGCATAGTCCTGCGTCTCCTGCAACACCTCAGAGTCGGGCATGTAACGCTGAGGCATGAGGTTGACAACATATTCCGGCTCATCGAGGTCCTTCGGCACGATGCGTGTCTGCTGCTTGGATACGGCCTCGGCGGCCTTCTTCAGCTGCTGCATCTTCTTGCCGTTGCCGATAAGCGTCTCAGGCGTGAAGCCCAGCTTCACCATTTCCTCGTTGAGCTGCAGCATGGTGATGTTGTCAGGTGAACCGAAAAGGAAGGTAATGGGCTGGTTGACGCGCTCATAGAGGGCGAGCAGCCTGGGACTCTTGGCCAGCGTTGATGCCATGAGGGCAGCGGCTGCCAGGTGGTCGTTGACGCCCAGCTTGAAGGGTGCCGACTGCAGCCACATCATGCCGCGGAAGTAACGCTTCAGCGCATCAGAGCGGGTGTAGTGGCCACGCGGCTTGTAGAGCGAGTAGGGATACATGTGCTCCGTATAGTCCAGAAATTCACTGGTCTTATCCTTGGCTTCGTTGATAGCCTTCAGTTCCGCGTTAGCCTGGGTCTTGAACTCGTTGCTGACGGCCTGAAGCGGCTTATTGGTCAGCGTGGCCAGGGCAATGGCATAGAAAGCGGCGTTGCGCTCGGCTGCCTGGTTCAGCACGTTGTTCTGGGTGCTGGCGGCCACACGGCGCATCTCCTTATACATCTCCTGGCTCAGCTCCACCATGGCGGGCAGGAGCGCGTTTTCCTCTACTTCGCGCGTCATGCAGTCAAAGTAGAAGTGGAATGCCTGCATGTACAGGTCGGTGGTGACGAAGTTGGGGAAGTTGTGGTAGTCGTTGTGCTCATAGACATGGAACAGCTGTTCCTTCTTCTGGGGAACAATGGCGAAGCCGTAGCGTCCCAGTGCCTCATCCAGTTTCGGGTCAATGCTTTCCAGCTGGAAGGGGTTGACAATGTTGTCGGTGTTGACAATGCGTCCGGCACCGGCCTTGAAGTTCTGTGTCTGCAGCTCTTTCTCGCGGGCCTGGATCTTCTTGATGAAGGCCGACTCGGCGGGCGTATATTTCAAGGGCAGCTCATGGCCTAACTCATCTTCCTTCTCAAAACGAGCCATCATCAGCGAGTCGTACCAGGAAGTGCCGTTGAACACGCTGCGCAGCTCAGCAGTCATGAAGATGTATCCCTGACGGGCGGCAAAGGCGTTGCGCAGCACGCGCAACTCGCTGAGCGAGAGGTTTGAAATGTCCATGTTGAGATCAATGTGTTTCAACATTTTCTCCAAGTTCAGGTGACCGCGTCCCGGCAGAATGGCATCGTGGCGGCGGCTGACGAACTCTTCTTCCTGTGCGCTGACTGCTATCGTCGACAGCATCACGAGCATGAGCATAAGAATTTTTTTCATAAAGCTTAGGTTTTTATTTATTGTTTCAATCTATTCATCTTCATTTTTCATCTTTCATCTTCAAAGGCGCGTCGCGCCTGTTCCCGGTCAACGCCTTTTGCGAGGAAGCGGAGGAAGCGGAAACCGAAACCGCTCCATTCGTATTCCCCTACGGCGTAGTAGGTGCCGTCGGCAGTGGTCTCCAGGCTGCGCACGTGGCCGTCAACGAAGCGGAAGTCCTGCAGGTTGCCTCCCAGCTTGGAACCCATCCACAGCGGACGCACGTGGCCCTTGTAGTTCTTGAAAACGAACAGCCGCCGCCCATAGGGGTAGTAGCGTGTAGCCTTCTCCACGCCCACCAGCGCATCGGTACTGCCATCGCCATCCACATCGCCCGTACAGAACTGATAGACGGGGTAGGGCAGTCGCCAGCGGCTTACGGCCGAGTCCGTGGTCAGCGTCAGCAGGGAGAGCGAGTCGGACTTTGTTTCAAGCGAGAAGGACTGGGCTTGAATGAGTGAAGAATGAAGAGTGAAGAGTGAAGAATTTGCTGCCGCACTCCAAAAGAGGCTGCATATTATCAGTACGCGGCGCAGCATAAGGACGGTAGTCGCTTGGCTTAGCCGCTTGCTACCAAAGGGATGCAAGAAATTCTTCACTCTTCACTCTTCACTTTTCACTTTACAACAGTTTCCTGATCTCTGCCTCCAGGTCTTCAATCAGTGCCATGCGCTTCACAAGGTTGCTCTCACGGTCGATGAGGAAGTAGTCAGGCACGCTGGGGATGTTGTACGTTACCAGAATCTGTGAGTTCAGTCCCTCCGGGTCACGCACGCAGATCCAGGGGAGTGCTGCCGTCTGCTGTTTCCAGAAGTGCTCGTCGGGATCAACGGACACCTGATAGATCTCTAGTCCCTGCGGGTTGAACTTGTTATACAGCTCGCGCATGGCGAGGATACGCTTGGGCGAGTCATCAATGGCAAACACGTGGAAGTCGAGCAGCACCACCTTGCCCTTCAGGTCGGAGAGGCGGCGCGTCTTGCCCTTGTTGTCAGTCAGTGCAATGTCGATGATGCCGGCCGACTCCACCTGCGAAGCATCGATGGTGGCCTGGCTGTTGTACTGTACGATGCGGTCGTTTTTCATGCCGTTGATGGCAATGTTATGCAGGTTCTGCGTGCGCATGGCTTCTGGGTAGTTCATGTCCCAGCTAGTAGCCACGGCAGCAAATGCCTTGATGTCTTCATGGTTGGTCTGCGGGTCGAAGATAAGCAGTCCGCCAACGGTCTGGAACAGTGCGAAGTAGGCATACGACGTACCCGGTGCCTGGAAGATGTAGTTGCGCTTCACGTCGTCCTTGTAGGCCCGAATCATGTTCTTCAAACTGTCGTTTCCTTGTTGCCCGGGAACTGTGCGGCTTACCTCAATACAACGCTGCTGCAGCGCAATCTGCTTCTGTGCCAGCTCCTTGATCTTCAAGCAGTTCTCCGATCCACTCACCTCGTACTGCGTAATCATGGTGGGGTACGATGCCTTGATGCCGATGGTCTCCGTGGAGTCGATGGCAATGTTAATGATCTGGTCGTGAATGCGCAGGCGGTAGAACTCCGGACTGTCTGACGGTTTGCCGCTAAACTTGAACGAGCCGTCAGCATCGAGTCTGATAGAGTCAATCTTCGTGATGCTTTCCAGTCCTACGTTCTCCAAATAAAGCATGGAGTCCTCGGCCTCGGTGATGGTTCCTTCCACATTGAATTTCTTTTGGCTGCACGATGCAACCGTTAGGGCCATGAGCGCCACGGCCCCCCAATTTCCTATTTTTCTGATGTTCATTGTCGTTTTCTTTTTTTCATTTATTTGCTGCAAAAGTACACAAAAAAGCCGAAAGTGCAAAACTTTCCGCTTCCAAACACGCAGTTTTTCCCAAAAAAGATTAATTATGGGCGGGTTTATTCGTTTCTTTATATAATTATGTGTACCTTTGCGGCCGCAATAAAAATTGCAGTTTTATATATTTTTAGATGTTTTTATACAAGATGAATGTAATTACAAAGACCATTCAATTGCCCGATGGAAGAACCATCACAATTGAAACCGGGAAAGTGGCAAAGCAGGCCGACGGAAGCGTTGTTCTCCGTATGAACAACACCGTTCTTCTCGCCACTGTTTGTGCCGCAAAAGATGCAGTTCCCGGAACAGATTTCATGCCTTTGCAGGTAGATTATCGTGAACAGTACAGTGCCGCAGGACGTTTCCCCGGCGGATTCACCAAGCGCGAAGGCAAAGCCTCAGACAACGAAATCCTGACGAGCCGTCTGGTTGATCGTGTGCTCCGTCCGTTGTTCCCGTCCAATTATCACGCAGAAGTTTTTGTCAACGTTATGCTGCTCAGCGCCGACGGCGTCGATCAGCCCGATGCTTTGGCAGGTTTTGCAGCATCCGCAGCGTTGGCATGTTCAGATATCCCCTTCGAGTGCCCCATCTCGGAAGTGCGCGTTGCCCGTGTGAACGGTGAGTATGTCATCGACCCCACCTTCGAGCAGATGAAGGAGGCTGACATGGACATCATGGTTGG
>JAEEGH010018818.1_pt1 | contig 14559 bp, 11 predicted proteins | sample 9134181 | NCBI WGS metagenome assembly JAEEGH01 (sample SAMN16246544, study PRJNA631951) | gut metagenome | biome: gut microbiome; feature: rumen; material: DP-attached | host: Bos | place: Iran: Karaj | collected 2018-10 | reverse complement strand
AGATGATGTACTTGGAAGCATTTTTGCGAACTTCTGTGTAGGAAAATAAAATGGCCACCCTTCATCGGGCAGCCATTTCCATCACAAATCTACTGATTGCTTTCTTTTGCCTTTTCCAAAAGTTCAATGACCTTTTCAGTCTTGCCATCTTTTAGCAGCTCAAGCATCAAATCAATCATCAAGTCGAATTCTTTGCTTGTCATTTCTTCCATGACCTCCATTATAAAGCAATAATTTTGTTTTGCAAACTCTCCTATATATATAATGGTCTGACTTTGTTCATTTTTACCAATATTTAGAGAAAAAAAATGGGAAAGTAGAAAAAATTTACCAATATGATACAAAGAGCTGCATCATCACTTTAATATACACTGATTTACATTCATGCTATACTTTCACAACCTAGCTGAACAATCATAAGGATTTTTAAATGAAAAAAACAATTATCTTTATCTTGATGCTGTATCTCGCCCTGAGCGTAAACGCACTGCCATACCGAAATCAGTTTTACAGGGAAATTAATACCAGTTGGGAAAATCGCGGCATTTGGCTTATTCTGCAGGAACAAACTGACTTTAGTGAAGATGGAAAATATGTAAAAACAACAAGCGGTGACGACTGGGAAATAGAAGAGTTTGATGACAAGGGAAAATTAATTCACAAAATTAATGATGATGGAATAGAATACAAATATGTATTTGATAAAGCTGGTCATCTGATTAAGTCAGAGAGGATTGTTCCAGGTAAACATGATGAAATAACAAGCTACAAATACGATAAAGCAGGCCTTTGTACTTATTTCAAGACAGAAGACAAAATTGCCGGCACCTGGAAAGAAGCAAAATATAATAAAGCCAAAAATAACACTTTAATAAAGCAATCAAATGGTAAAGAAGTAATTCATGATGGAGATGCTCAAGGTTTTATCAGCTGTAAATATGATGAGCGTGGAAATTTGATTGAGAAAACTGAATACTGGAACAGCAATGTACAAGCGATTTCTGAATGGAAGTTTGATGAACAGAACCGCCTGATTTACGAATATATATATTCTGATGATTTACAAAAGTGGTACGAATATGATGAAAAAGGAAATCAAAGAATAGTAAAAGAATATTGTCCAGGTACTGATTTTACAATTCTTTATGAATATGATGCAAAAGGTTTTCTTGTAAAACAGGCTAGTCCAAATAGTGAAATAATTTTTCAAAATAATGAGCATGGAATTAAGATTTATTCTCAGGAAAAAATGCGCAATTTCGACGCCCTTATTGATCAGTATTATGATGATAAAGGAAATGTAGTTTTTTCTAACCAAGAGGCTGCTTACAACAAGTATTACGAATACGAATATTATCCTTCCGGAACAATTAAAACTAAGTTCTATTATATTCAGGATTCAAAATTCAGGCCTGATACCTGTATGCTTGTAGAAGAAAGTAATTGGGATGACCATGGTAATCTTACTTATCACATGAAAAGTGATGATAGAGGAAGAAGTCTTTTTACTGAGCGTGCAGTATATGAATACAATGCAGATGGAAAACTTATCCATCAAAAACTTTCTTTGAAAGATAAGAGTTGTGAAGAATTTTTTGACTATAACAGTAAGGGACTTCTGCTTCATTCAAAAGTTCCTTATGGCCGCGAACGCTGGTTTGAATATGATAACAAAGATAATCTGATTCACGTTAAAGATTCATTGGGTTATGAAGAAACATACAGGTATGATGAAAAAGGAAAGAGAATTTATTTTATGAGCAAAACTCCTGTTGAGCCAGATGACTGGCCTAACGCAATTCCTTATGAAGACCGCATTTCTACCCCAAAAGAGCCCTTTGTAATATATGAAGAATGGTCTGAATACAATTCAAAAGGTATTCTCACTTCTTACAAAAACTCACGGGGAGACTTTGATATCTACGATGATGAAGGAAAACTTATTCACTTTAAGAAATTAAAAAATGAACGTGAACTAGAAGGCTGGTATAGCTATGATAAGCAGGGAAGACGTCTTACATACAAAAACAATAATGATGTAGAAGGTACTTACACTTATAGCGAAGACGGCTTTGAACACTACAAAACAAACAAAGGATATGAAAGCTGGAATTTATACGACAGTAAGGGAAATGTAGTTTATTCAGAAGGCGATAATGCCTATAGCTTCTTTGAATATGATGCTCATGGAAATAAAGTGTATGAATATCAGGGAGCCGTGGGCAATCACAGACGCTGGTTTGTTAATGAATACTGGGATAACGGACAGCTAAAATCTGTAAAATGTTATTGTACTAAGAGCTGAAACAATTTATGTAGATTTTTGTAGGGGAAATACGGTATAATTGAAGTATGTGTGGAATTGTAGGATATATTGGAAATAAAAATGCAACACCGGTTTTGATTAAGGCTTTGAAAAAGCTTGAATATCGTGGTTACGATTCGGCTGGCGTTGCTATATATAGTGGTGATGAAATTATTGTTCAGAAGGCTAAGGGAAAGCTTATTAACCTTGCTGAAAAAATTACTGGTCAGATTATACCAGAAACAAAAGATCACAAGGCTTATTCAGAAGCAGAAATGGCTCTTTATGAAAAGACTGGTGACTTTGTAAAGGGAAACATGGGGATTGGCCACACTCGTTGGGCTACTCATGGTGAACCTAGTGATACAAACAGCCATCCACATACAAGTATGGATGGAACAATCTCCATTGTTCATAATGGAATTATTGAAAACTATGCTGATTTGAAGTCTAAACTTCAGGCTCAGGGTGTAGTTTTCCAGTCTCAGACAGATACAGAAGTTGTTGTTCACCTTATAGACAAATATTACAAAGAAGAAAAAGATATTTTTAAGGCAGTTCGCCGTACTTTGCAGGTGCTTGAAGGTTCATATGCCCTTGGAGTTTTGTGCAAGGACTACCCGGACCGCATTATTGCCTGCCGCAAGGAAAGCCCTCTTATTGTAGGTGTTGGAAAGGGAGAAAACTTTATTGCTTCTGACGTTCCAGCTATCCTTGAACACACCCGCGATGTTTACTATCTGGGAGAAAAAGAGCTTGTAGTTCTTTACAGCGACCACGTTGACCTTTTCAATTTTGATGGCGAAAAGATTATCAAGCAGCCAAGTCATGTTGAATGGGATATGGATGCTGCAGAAAAAGGCGGATATCCTCACTTTATGATTAAGGAAATCCATGAGCAGCCAAAAGGTCTTACAGATACAATGCGCCCTCGTATCGTAAAGGACGGCAAAGGCGTTCCAACTGACGTTTATTTTGAAGAAAACAAGATGGATGATTCATGGCGTAAGGCAAAACGTGTTGTAATTACAGCATGTGGTACTGCTTACCATGCCGGCGTTGTTGCAAAATACGCATTTGAAAAAATTGCCCGCATGAAGGTTGACGTAGACGTTGCTTCAGAGTTCCGCTACCGTAACCCAATTTTGGACAAGGATGATATTTTTATCGTAATTTCTCAGTCTGGAGAAACTGCAGATACTTTGAGCGCTCTTCGTCTTGCAAAAAAGGAAGGCCTTAAAGTTGTAGCTATTACAAACTGTGTAGGTTCAACAGTAAGCCGTGAAGCAGACGATGTAATTTACACACTTGCAGGTCCAGAAATTGCCGTTGCTTCAACAAAGGCATATACAACTCAGGTTCTCTGCCTCTTCCTGCTTGCAATAAAAGCCGGAAAACTCCGTGGAACTTTGAGTGATGAAGAAGCAACAAAACTTCTTTGCGAACTTGAAACTATTCCTGCAAAGGTTCAGGAGATTCTGGATGGTCAGGATGTAATTCAGAAGTTTGCAAGCAAGCAGTATAACAAAGATAAGATTTTCTACATTGGACGTCAGTTTGACAGCGCAACTTCTTTGGAAAGTGCCCTTAAACTTAAGGAAGTTTCATACATGCATTCAGAAGCTTTTGCAGCTGGTGAATTGAAGCATGGTCCAATCGCCTTGATTGACCAGAAGACTCTGGTTGTTGCAATTGCAAGTGAACCTACTCTTTACGACAAGATTGGTTCAAACATGGTAGAAGTAAGAAGCCGTGGCGCAACAGTTCTTGTTATTACCCAGGATAAGGGTGGTGCATTTGACGGAAAGGCAGATGAAATCTTTAAGATTCCAGAATGCTCTTCTACACTGGCAAGCCTTTTGACAGTAATTCCAGCCCAGCTCTTTGCATATTACTGTGCAATTCAGCGCGGCTTTGATCCAGATAAACCAAAGAACCTGGCTAAATCAGTTACAGTAGAGTAATAAAAAAAGGTGACTTCTCTGAAGTCACCTTTTTTTTGTTTGACGGTATTTTTAGCGGAAGAACTCAATAAGAGTCTGGGCATCTTTAATCAGATTATCAACTACGCAGTATTCGTTAGGCTGATGTGCCTGATCGTCCAGTGTGCTCCAGACAACTGCGTCTATGCCTTCTCGGCGGAGTTCGGCGCCAACAGTTCCACCACCAATTCCAATGAACTTTGCTTCAATGCCGTGCACTGTTTTCAATGCAGCCGCAAGCTTCTGTGCAACCGGTGCATTCACGCTTGTTGCTGGGCTTTCAGACTTCTGCGGTGTGGTGTATTCAACCTTTACTCCGTATTCAGCTTCAATTTCGCGGCAGGTTCGGTCTATTTCTGCAATAACCGAAGAGAGAGGGTAGCATGGCAGTATGCGGCAGTCCATGCAGAACCAGTCTTCACCCGGAATAATGTTGATGCTGTCTACGTTCTTTAAGCGCTTTGTAGGCTGAATGGTAGAATAGTTTGGTTCAAAAAGGTCGTCTTTTTTATCAAAAACTTTTTCCAGTTTGTGCAGGCGCAAAGCTAGGTCGTCTGCGGCAAGGCAGGCATTTGCTCCGCTGTCTGGGCGGGAACCGTGGGTCTGCTTCCCAATAACGTGAACAGAAAGCCAGAGAATGTTTTTCTCTGCAATTTCAATTGTTTCGCCCTTAGGGTCGCCCCCGTCTGGAATCAAAATCAAATCATCTTTTTTGAAAAGCTTGTGCTTCTTCATCAGATAAATGATTCCGTACTCACTGCCGTTTTCTTCATCTGCAACAAAAAGCAGTTTGATTGTATGTGAAGGTTTTATTTTATTTTGAACATAGTAAAGGGCAGCAAAAGCGGCAGAAACAAGACCCTGCTGGTTATCTTCTACACCACGGCCGTAAAGTTTGCCGTCTTTTTCTACTACCTGCCATGGGTCTGTGTTCCACAAAGAAAGGTCTCCGGTTGGAACAACGTCTATGTGGGCCATAACCCAAACACGCTGCTGGTTAGACTCGCCTGGAATTGTAACAACGAGGGAAGGGCGCACGCCGGAAGATACGCGGCTGTCTGGCGCTTCATAGCGGTCAATTGTAACGCCGTTTGCTTCTGTGAAGCCCTTTGCTCGAAGCCATTTTTCCAGAACTTCGCATTTTTTTGATTCACCGTCGCCGTTTCCTTCCGGTGCAATTGCAGGGCAGGCGGTAAGTTCTTTTTCCAAGCTGATAATTTCAGCACGGTTATTTTCTAAGAATTGTTTTTCGGCCTCAAACATTTTAACGTACCTTGAACAAAAGACCCATAATTGCACTTGTAATGAGCAACTGGGCAATCATAAATTTTATTAAAACCTGAGTTGGTGACCATCCGTGGTTCTTTCTCATGTGGTCATGGAGTGGGAAGCGGATGTTTTCAAAAATCTTAATCTTAAAGAAGCGCAAAAGGAAGACTTTGATGAGTCCCATTCCGCCGTTGATAAAGATGATGAAAGAGGTTCCCAGAATAAGGAATGGGTTTCCAGAAACCATAACGGCAACGCCAATAAAGAAGCCAAGGGCACGGCTGCCGGCGTCTCCCATAAGACATTTGCTTGGGAAGGCGTTGTGCCAGAGGTAACCCATAAGAACGCCTGCAAGGGCAAAAAGCATTACGCCCCACTGAGCGCCGTAAATAAAGTGTGGAACCAGCAGGTAAGCGGCAATGTCTTTGTGTCCAAGAACAAAGTAAAGGATAATACCAAGAGTGAGCAGGGCAATCAAAACTAAAGAGGCTGATAGACCATCTACTCCATCTGTACAGTTTGTTGTATTAATTGAAGCCCATAGCATGATTGTACAGATTACAACGTATACTACAGGGTTTACTTTTACCAGGTGAGAAACAAATGGCAGCCAGAAAGAAACGGTGCCATCAGCAGAAATAGATTTTAAGCCGTAGTAAAGAACCAGAGAGGCTGCAATACTGATAATTAAGTCCAAAGCGCCTTTTAAGTATTCTCCCCAGCTTGTAATACTGCGGTCATCAAGAAAGCCTGTGAGCATTGTAAGCCAGGTAAGAATAAGAAGCAGAGTTCGGCTTAAAGTCATAGGAACTAGAATAAAGCAGATAAGTACAAAAATGGTGATGAATACAGAACCCGCACCTGTTGGTTTTCCCTTTGCGGCTTCGGCATTTTCTTTGATTGTAAATTCGCGGCCACGGTCATGAGGAAGCCAGTTATAAAACTTCGGAATAAGCTTTACCGAAAGAAAATAACCAAGATACAAGGCGATAGTAATAAGAACTGTGTATGACTGAAAAAGTCGTGCAGGTCCCCAAAATTGCTGTAAAAATTGTCCTAAGTAGTAAATCATAATTCAACCTGAAAATTAAAAATTTATATGTGTCATATCTGTAAAAACCATTACAAGGTTTCTTTCGTCACAATAGTTTATAAAATCACTGTCGCTGGCGGTTCCGCCCGGCTGAATGATTGCAGAAACTCCGGCATCAGTAAGTTTTGTAATATGCTCACAGAAAGGAATTGCGGTATCGCAAACTAAAACATCTGCAAGTGGTTCATCAGCCTGGCCTTCCTGGGCGCTTCTTGCTTTTCTGCAGAGGGCGTCGGAAAGTACTCTTTCAAGTGCTTCTATGTTGGAAAGGCAGGACTGGGCAATCCCCACGATGGAATTTCCCTTGATAAGGATTGCAGAATAGGAACGGGCGCTCATTACCATGCGCATACCAAAAGCCATTTCATCTGCAATTACCTGAGACGGTCTGTTCTTTGTGGTAATTTTCCAGTGATTAAATGGGGTATCGTCCAATTCCTGCAGGATTATACCACCGTTTATAAGCTTTCCGTCCAGGCCGATTTTGTTAGCTTTTCCGGCCGTAATGAGTTTTGTGTGCTTCTTTTCTGAAAGAATATCTTTTGCTTCCGGAGTAAAGCCCGGCGCAATAATTACAGAAAAATCGCAGTTTGCAATTTCGCGGGCGGCATTGGCGTCAATTACGGCACTGCAGCCAAAAGTTGCATCTTTAATATTCTGTGTATCATAACTGTAGGCGCGGTGGAAAGATTCCAGAACGTTTGAAGAAACTCCTGCGCCTAAGATATTGAGCATTTTAATTACGATAGAGAAAACGGTTCCTGTAAGCGGAGTGAACTGAGTTGTAAAAGGATATCCGTCTTTGTTTTCGCTCTTTACGTTGTACTGATTTTTAAAGAGTGAGTAGAGCGAATGAATCTGGTCCCAGGCAAAAGTTGAGTCTGCGGCCATAGTGTAGGAAATATCTTTTCCTGTAAGTTTAGAAAAACCGTTAAGGGCGCCAAAGTCTACAGGAGTTCTGTAGAGGCTTGCCTTTTGCTGAGGGTTTGTTCCAAGCTGCAGGTTTACTTCTTTTTTGAAAGGGAAAGAAATATAGTTTAAGAACTTAATCTTGAATTTTTCACTCTGCAGGATAGAAGCCGCAATGCCTCCGTCAAAAGCAGAAATAAGGTTCAGGGCTTTTGCGGCCAGGTAAAGTCTAAAATCTGATGAAACATTGTCTGTTTTAAGCTGGACAATCGCTTCTTTATAATCTGCAGGGTCTGTAAGAATTAAAAGATTTTCGTGGTTTGTAAATGAGTTTCTAAGAAGAGTAGAAATATAAAGCGTAAAAGGTTTTATTTCTGTTTGTGGCTGCTTTCCCTTTTTGTCGATGTTAATATCAAGGAATGGGAAGATATTTGCACAGACAATGTAGATGGAATTATCATGAACTGCATGGCCATAGTCTTCATCTGCATCTATGCGGCTCATTAAAACCCGGCGCACCAGATTAGAAGTTTCCTGGACGTAAAGATTGTTTTCTTCCAGTGCAGCTTCATGAGTTACAGGGATTTTATTCTTCTGCAAAAGCTCTTCGGTTTTGTTAGCAGATAAAATTTCCCAGCCTGTTTTATGCAGAAATTCTGCAAACTCAATGATATTCTGAGTGTTTTCTACATGGATAATTGCCTGTTTAGCCATAAATATATAGTAGCAAAAAAACAACTGATTGAAAATAACCCGACTACTCGTTAAACTGAATTTGATTATGAAAGCAATAGCAAAAAAAAGTATTCTTTCGGGACATGTTACAGTTCCCGGTTCTAAAAGCCACACAATCCGGGCTTTAATTCTAGCTTCCATGGCGGAAGGAACTTCCCATATTTCGAATCCCCTTCCAAGTAATGACTGCCTTTCTACGGTAAAAGCCGTAAAGCAGGTTGGTGCCGAAGTTTTGATGGATGGCAACGTTTGGACTGTTCACGGTGCTGGTCGCGGCCTGCATCTGCCTTCTAGCCAAATTGATGTTGGAAACTCTGGCTCTCTGATGTACTTTCTATGTCCTGTGCTTTCTACTTTGTCTGGTGAATGTACTTTTACTGGTGATGATTCCATCTGCCGACGCCCAGTGAATCACCTTGTTGATGCATTGAACCAACTGGGTGCCGGTGCAAAATGCCTTAGGGGGGGCGAAACTCCACCTTTTTCTTTCTGCGGGCCGATTGATGTAAAGCGCCAGCTTGTAACAGGCGGCGAACTTTCTCAGTATATCAGCGGCTTTATGATGGCGGCTTCTCGTTTGAACGGAACTCTTCACATGAAGCTTACAAATCCTAAAGAAACACCATACCTTACGATGACTAAACTCTGGCTGGAAAGCGTTGGCGTGCCGGTAAATATTTCTTCTGACTTTCATGATGTAAGCGTAACTGGTCCTGTAGAAATTAAGGCCTTTGACCGTGCAGTTCCTTCTGACTGGGAAGGGGTGGCATTCCCTCTGGTTGCCGCTTTAATTTCTGGCAGTTCAATTGTTATAGATAATATTGATGGTTCAGGCAGCCAGGGCGATGATAAAATTGTTGAAGTTCTGCAGTCTGTAGGTGCGGATATTGTTTGGGATAAGGAAGCTCAGACTTTGAGTGTGAACTCGGGGGCTTGTGGTGCTGCTGGTGCCGGTGCGCGTGGCACATTTACTACCGAAAAACTTCCCGACGGTCAGCTTACCGTAGAAATGTCTGGCTTCCCTGACGCAATCTGCGCCCTTGCCGTTATGGCTTGTTTTATAAATGGAAAAACCGTATTTACAGACATAGACATCTGCCGCAAAAAGGAAACCGACCGCATTAAGGCAATGGTTAGCGAACTGACTAAACTTGGTGCAAAGCTTGTAGACGAAGGCGACCGCCTTGTAGTTTACGGAGACGGTGGAGCCAGCCTGCATGGTGGCACCGTTGAATCTTATAAGGATCACCGCATTGTAATGTCCCTTGCCTGTCTTGGACTTGGTCTTAAAGAGGGCGAAAGCGTAGAAGTAAGCGATGCCGAATGGTGCAGCGTAACCTTCCCTCACTTTTTTGAAGTAATGAATGAAATCGGAGCCGGCTTTGTCGTCTCTGAATAATACTTTACCAAGCCAAAAGGCGGCCGAAAATCAGGAATACCTTCAGTCTCAGCTTGTAACTTACATTGGCAATAAACGTGCCCTCTTAGATTTTATTGGTCAGGGTGTGGGGATTGTCCAGCAGGCTCTGGGCCAGGAAAAGCTTACCTGTTTTGACGGTTTTGCCGGAAGCGGGGTAGTGGGCCGTTACCTTAAGCAGTTTTCTTCTTATCTTGCGGTAAACGACCTGGAACTTTATTCCCAGATTATAAGCCGCTGCTATCTTTCTAATAAGTCTGACTTAGACCTGGATCTTTTGCACTCTTATTACGACAAGGTTCTGTCTGCTGTTGATTCAGAAATTGGCAGTCTGCAGAAATCTCCGGGTTTTATAACAGACTTCTACTCGCCGGCAGATGAAAATGCCATTCAGAAAACAGACCGTTGTTTTTACACAAAATACAATGCCAACTATTTGGATTTGTGCCGCCAGAACATAGAAAAACTGGTTCCGCCAGAATATCGCGACTTTTTTATTGCGCCCCTTCTTTCTGAAGCTTCAATCCATGCAAATACGGCGGGCATTTTTAAGGGCTTTTACAAAAACCGCGACACTGGAGTAGGCCAGTTTGGCGGAAAGGCACAAAACGCCCTTTCCCGCATCCTTGGAAAAATCCAGCTTCCTTTCCCAGTTTTTTCTGACTTTAACTGTAAGACAAAAATCTACACAAGCGATACAAACGAGCTTGTAAAATCAGACGACCTTTATTCGCAAGATGCTCTTGGAGCTGATGGCTCCTTTGACCTTGCCTATTTTGACCCGCCTTACAATCAGCATCCGTACGGTTCAAATTACTTTATGCTGAATCTGATTGCCTCGTATAATTCGCCAGACCCAGATAATATAAGCCGGGTTTCTGGTATTCCTCGTGACTGGAACCGTTCCCTTTACAACAAGAAAAAGCAGGTTATGCCTGTTTTCCTTGAACTGATTAAAAACGTGCGCGCAAAGTTTGTGCTTATCTCTTTTAATTCAGAAGGCTTTATCCAGAAAGATGAAATGATACAGATGCTTTCTGAATGTGGCCGCGTTCAGGTTCTTGAATCTGATTACAACACCTTCCGCGGTTCACGAAACCTTAAGGCCCGCGAGATTCACGTAAAAGAATACCTCTTCTTACTGGACAAGCGCTCCGCAAAATAAAAGCCGCCCCTAAAAAGTAACCTTACACATAACCGGCAGATGGTCAGAGTAGCCTTCTCCGCTGTAGATTCTGTATGCTATGGGATGCTTTTCTGAATCTGCCCAGGGCTCTTCTGCCCGTGGCGCAAAGGCTATGGTGCGGGCGCTGCCCCCTGCAAAAATGTGGTCAATGCGTTCCCATTCCCCCTGATAGTAATAGCTTCCAATTTCTGTGCTGTATTCTCCGTTTTGCGAAAACCAGGGAGAAGTAACTTTTACGCTATTAGAAGAGGAGGCAATCCCCCGGAAAATTACATTCTCTGAGCTTTCAAAATTGCAGCAGAATTCACTGGCGTCCTGGTTAAAGTCTCCACATAGAATTATTGCTGGAGTCTTGGAGTTTGATATGTACAAAAGTTGTAAGATTCTTGCAAAGTTTTGACTTTCCTGCCATTGCCGCCATATTCTGCTTTCGTCCGTTCCAAGCTTAGACTTCCAGTGGTTTACCAGAACCCAAAGCTCCTTGTCTCCAGCTTCCAGACAGAACTGAATTACAGGTCTGCATTGAGGTTGCTCCGTCTGCTGACAGCGGATATCCATGGAGTGGGTAGAAACCTGGGAAATCTTGTAGCGGGAAAAAACAGCACAGCCAATAGAAGAACCCGCTTCTTTTGCAAAGAAAGCGTAATCCCATTTTTTACTGCGAGCCCAGCTTTTTCCTGCAAGCTGATTTGCAATGTCCTGCACAACGGCCTCGTTTTCAATTTCCTGGAAAACAAAAACATCTGGATTAAGAGTGGTCATCACTTCGCAAAGCCGGCCCAGACGAACAAGATATTTGTCCTTGGACCAGTTTCCTGATTTTTTAAAATCGTCGTATTCGCTGCCTTCTGTCTGGGCGTCAAAGAAAGTCTGAACATTCCAGCTGGCAAAAGAGATTACGGCGTTTTTAATTTCCGCATCAGAGCTTTTTGCTTGGGACGTGGAAGAGGAACCATCAGCAGAAATTTTGCATCCAAAACTTGTAGTAGAAAACAAGAAAACGCAGAGAAGGTAAATCCAAGGGGGATTATTTTTCATAAAATTGCCTCCACTTATATTCTTGCTTTTAAAAATCATTTTTACCAAAATTTGCAAAAAAAAGTGGAGATTTTTTAAGATTTTTCCAGAAAATTACTTTTTGAGGATTACCCAGGTAGCTCCCGAGCCGCCCTCCTGCTTAGTCTTAGGATGCCCGCTCATGCCGCAGCGCTTGTCGTGTTCAATAAAAGACCGCACGACCTTCCCCAAAACAGGATCGCTCCCCGTAGTATGAATGCCCTTACCATGAATTATCAGCACCTTGCGGAGCCCCCGCCTCAGACAGTCGCCCACAAAGCTGTTCATCCTCTCTTCAGCTTCGTCCTGGTGTAAGCCATGGAGGTCTAAAATTGCTTCCGGCTTCATGTTCACCAGATAGCTGCGGTCCTGCATTTTACTACGTTCTTCCGATTCGGCGGCAAGCTTATCTTTATCTATAGTTCCATACCGACGCAGCCACATTTCCATAGGGTTTACTTCCCTTTCGTTATCAGCCTGCATCTGAGCTTCAAAATCTCTTTCGGCTGCACGAGCCCGTGCCAGCTCTTTTTCTTCCTTTGTGGGTGCATTAGCCTTTTTATGTGAAACCTGGTTCTTACCGCTTTCTTTCTGTTTTTTTACCTGCGCGGCTTTCATGTTATCCCACTGGTTTAGAATGTCTCCCATGTCCATACTATTACCTCGTCTTTTTTGCACCAGCCCTCGGTTTGGCCAAATCGTACAAAGAGCCAACCACCAGTCTCTCCCCCAGTGCCAGCTTCCACTCCAGACTCAACTTTTGCTCCAGAGCCAGTTCCTGAACTAATGCTTTCTTTTACTTCCAGAGCGTTTCCGCTCTTTATATAAGATACTTCAGATGCTCCTTCTTCGGGAATAGAAAAAAGCGTGCATCCTAAACTAATTCCAAAGTCTCCAAGGTAAATGCGGCGGTTAAGCCATGGTGTAATGCCGTGTTCTTTTTCAAAATTGCGGCGTTCATTTGCGGCCTTGTGGCGGCTAACCAGGCTCTTTGCCTCGGCGCGGTAGAGTTTTGCCAGTGTAAGGCAGTCTTCCCGGGAAAGGCCAGAAACTTTTGCCCCAGGCTCGGTGGAAGTTGATGTGCCTGCTTTTGCGCTTGTGGGCGTGGGGCCATCATCCTTAATGTCTTCTGAAAAAGCGTCAGAAAAAAGATTCAAGTCCTTATCGCCAGAAAGCGTCGTGGTGCCTTCTCTAAAACGAACGGAAAATTCGGGAAAAATTACGTCTATGTCCTGGCCGGAAAAAGAGGTCAGCTTCATTTTCATGCGGGGCAGCTGCTGAGGGCCAGACTTTAAAGACTCCCACTCAAAATCTGCAATTGGAAGCAGTTCTGCGCTGGCATTCTGCTGGTTTTCTGCGGCCTTGTAGTCCTTTGTCTTGGAAAAAAGGGCGTTCTGCGGAAGGTCCCAGTCAAAGCTCTTGAGGGCAAGGGCGTACTGGGCGTAAACCGTAAACTTAAGAGTCTTTCCTGCAAGACCAGAAGTTACCGGAGCGCTCTGAAAAGCCTCAGACTTGTCTGAATAAATGCGGGTTCCATTCTGGAAAACAATTACAATGCGGGGAAGCTTATCCAGAGGGTTTTCTGCAATTTCTACGCTTTCAAAAGCAAGGCGGCGGGTGCGGTTTTTCTCTTTTATAAGCAGGTCTGGCAGGGTATAGGTACCGGCCTTTTCAAACATGTACCAGACGTAAATCCAGGTGCCTTTAAGCTCCTTGTCCCCCGTCTTTTTGATTGCTCTGACTCGTGCATCCTGCAAAAGTTCTGACTGTGGTTCAATTACGCTTATGTCTGCGGCATTTACTCCCTGTAAAAGAATGCTGAATTCAATGTCGGAATTAGTGTAGAGCTTTCCCTTTGGGCCGGCCCGGTCTGCAACCAGAACGGCATCCTGGGCAAAAAGCTGATGGCTCAGTGTGAGGATGACTAGAAGTCGTCTGCAGAATTTTGAGAAGTTGTAGGTTCGCTGTTTTTCCATTGTTTCTGGTCATTCTCCTTTATATGTTCAAAAATAGATTTTTCCATGTCGTCGTGCTCGCTCTTGTCCTGGGAGCCCTGAACTGCAGAGCTCTGGTTCTGGCGGGCGCTGTCTTCTGAAACCTGAATAGAAAGTTCCAGGTTAATTTTTGCATCCAGATTGCGGCTGTCTATTTCCAGGGCCTTGCGGAAGTTTTCCTGGGCGGCGTCGTAGTTGCCGTTTTTGTGGGCAAGAACTCCGGCATTGTAGCGGGCCGCAAAACGCAGGGAGGCTGGAGCCTGGTCTGAAATTGCCGCAAAGTATTTTTCTGCCGCTTCGCTTTCTTCCATGGCGGCGTAGGTGGTTCCTAAATTATAGAGGGCGTAGTCCAGAATAAGCTGGTTATCTTCTGATTGTGCCCTTTCCACAGCTTGTTTAAAGGCGGCAACTGCACTTCTGTACTGGTTCTGGTGGTAGGCGTAGCTTCCCTTAAGGACAGCAATTGTTTCCGATGAACAGCTGGAAAGGAAGCCTGTAGAAAGCACTAGCAGGCTGGCTGCCACTACCTTTTTATGTTTTCTTGGAATGTAGAGTTCTGCGTGTATTACGCCCGCGAATACGAAGAGCAGGGCTAAAAATAAAAAGAACCTGT
>JAEEGH010018817.1_pt1 | contig 14559 bp, 7 predicted proteins | sample 9134181 | NCBI WGS metagenome assembly JAEEGH01 (sample SAMN16246544, study PRJNA631951) | gut metagenome | biome: gut microbiome; feature: rumen; material: DP-attached | host: Bos | place: Iran: Karaj | collected 2018-10 | reverse complement strand
GGTGCGCCAGAGGGAGGAGGTGCTGCTGCCGTCGCTCTCGGTGACATACTCGCATGCGCCCCAGTATTGCTTGGTGCGCGTGGTGTTGCCCACATGCTCCTCCATGAAGATGCGCTGATGGTCGTAGCCGTAATTGTAACACAAACTGTTCATAGCAAACCTCTGTTCATCTGCATTTTAATAAACAATTCCATTCCATATATCAAAATAGCAATGACGGGAAATAACACAGCCCCTAAATGTTTTTTTCCAGTCCATTCCTCACGGTGTTTTTCCATTATTAATTTATCTTTTCCTCTAGTAGCCAATAAAAAATATAATACAATGATTGATGCTATAGCAGAGAAAACAAACAAATACAAATAGGTATGATTAAAAATTGATTTCGGCGAAATGAAGAAAAAGAAAAAACCGACAAAATCTATTATGTACATGGTAATACTAAACGAAATGCACAGCACAGAGGTTGTAGCTGGTATATCTCCATCACCTACTTTAATGGCCCAGTTGTAATATTTAAAAAACAAATATTCGAAGAATCGTTTCATGGTTTATGGTTTTATTTCATAGGTTTCCCATTTCAGGATTTTCTTGCTGAAACACATGTATGAATTGCAAGAACATTTCAAAAAATACCTCGATTCATTTGTATCTTAATAAAAACTTCAATTATCATTACAGCAAAAGCAATCACAGGAAATAATACTGCTCCTAATTGATTTTTCCCCATCCATTCTTGTTTGTGCTTTTCTATTATCACGATATCCTTTTCTTTTGTTACAAGAAGAAAATACAACACAAAGAATAGTAAAACAAATATGATTATAAAAATGTATTTATTGTTTATAAATCCATCGTTAGGAGAAAGAAAAAAGAAATACACCATCATTATATCGGCTGCATACAAGGTAAAAGAAAAGGAAATAAAAAACACAGCCATAAAAGAAGGCATGTCTCCATTACCTACTTTTATTTGCCAATTGTAATACTTAAAAATTAGATATTCCAAAAATCTCATAATAGTCTATGGTTTAATCTCATAACTAACCCCAAAACCATCAGTTGACAAATCCACCACAAAATATCCAACACTGATTCCTAATCCAATCGGGCCACCAAAAACGCCAGCAGCAATCATTCCAACATCCCCTAAACCTTTGAGAAAGACTTCGGGTCCTTTACCACCTTTATAATAATAATTTACAGTTTCATAACTAGAAATACCCACTGATACTACCGCACATATATGCCCAAAACCTTTAGATACTTTTAATAGGGACACCCCATCCTTTGACAATGCGGCTATCTTTTGAGTTGTTGTCAATCCGCTTCTTATTTTGAGCAACGGGACATCATGATAAGACTTCGCTGCCATTTCCACAGTTTCCGATATGGTACCCATGGGCACACCTATCGACTGGGCCATTATGTTGGCTTTCTCCAATGGTGTCATTGCTCCATATAATTCCAATGGCATATTGGAAACTGTAAATGCGCCATTGAGGTTCCCGCCTACATTTTCATACAGAACAACAGCCTTATGGGTTTTTCCGTTGGAGTCGGTCCAAGTATAGTATGAGTTTCTGTAACCGCTCTCTCCTTCATAATCGCCGTATAACTCGCCAACGGTCAAACTGGAAATACCCGCTTCGCCCAATTCCTTGTTGGTGGTGTAGCATGGGTCGTTTTGCCAATTTTGTATCAACTGCCTTTGTGTTGAAATAGAGCAGTAGTTATAGACGCTGTTGGCATGATGGGAGACGTGGTAGCCATAGGATCCGTAATACTTCCCGCCGGAGCCTATCCCTCCCCCGGGACCTCCCATATCACCATAGAAAGCCATATTGAACAAATAATAAGCATTGCGGAAGTCGCCGGGTTCATAGGCGTGCTCTGTGTAGGTGTAAAAGTCGCGAACATAACAAGAGGAAGATAACGGGCCCACGACAGGTTCTTTTTGTCTCCATCCGCTCGGATCAACGAACCTCAACGGGTTGTTCATGCAGTAGGCGTACCTGTTGAATCCCATCGCCGTCATGGGGTTCTGCACGAAACGGTCGGCCGAGAGAAACGACGACATCACGGGGTCGTACATTCGGCCGTTCATGTTGATCAAGCCGAAGTCGGTCAGGTGCTCATGGCCGGTAAAGCCGCGGTCGAACATCGGCCCGTGGAAAGTGTCGTCGGAGGTGTAGTTCGCCCAGGTCTGGGGATTGCGGAGGTTGCCCCAGGCGTCGTAACCGAGCCGCTGCTCGACGCTGCCGTTTGCGTCGGTGATGGTGGTCCACGAGCCGAGGTTGTCCTTGAGAACGTAGTGTATCTCGTCCGTGCCGTTCCGTGTCTCCACCACGGCGAACACGCCGTAGGGTCCCGTGACGAAGGTGCGCCAGAGGGAGGAGGTGCTGCTGCCGTCGCTCTCGGTGACATACTCGCATGCGCCCCAGTATTGCTTAGTGCGGGTGAGGCCGCACACATGCTCCTCCATGAGGATACGCTGCCGGTCGTAGCCGTAGGCGTAGCAAAGACTGTCGTTGCCCTGCTTTACCTTGCCCACCTTGTCGAATCCGGTGTAGGTGACGGCTTGAGGCGTGGCCGGGAACATCCCCTCCGTGATGGTCGCCGATGCGAGGGCGTGTACCTTCGTGGGGTCGAACACCGGTTGCGAGAACACCGATGTCACCTGCGGCACGCCGTTCTCCGCCGTCACCGCCTGCCTCGAGGTCATGCGGCCCAGCGCGTCGTAGGTCACGGAGCAGTGAAGGTCCTGCCCCGAGGGTCTCTTCAGGGTAATGCCCGTGAGCCGGTTCATGTCGTCGTATGTGAAGCGCTCCTCCATGTTGGTACTGTTGTCCTTTCGGGTGGCTAAGTTACCGAAATTGTCGTAACCATAGGTCAAGTTCTGTAGATTTTTTGTGGTGACCATGCCCTTAAGGCGGTGCATAAGAGTGTCATAAGAGTAGCTGGTGACCACTCCGTTGCCCAGCCTGGCCTCCAGGAGTTGCCCTCCCGCATCCATGTCGGCTGTCCGCCATAGGAGTTTTCCGTTAATGTCGGTGACATCCGCAAGGTACCCGTGGCGATAGCCATAACTCACGGTCACACCGGAAGGATACACAAGACGGTTGACCCTCGACTGGCTGTCGTAATTAACCTCGGTTTTGCGCTCGGTCGTCCCTTGTTGTTCCTTGATGCCTCTTGTCCTCGCCAGGGTGTCGTACTCGTAGGCGATCCGTTGGATGTCGGATCCTCCCTGTTTCCTGGAAAGGATCTCATCCAAGGTGCCCTTTTCGACCCCGGTCTCGTTGTAGGTGTATTGTGTGACGGTGCCCTCGAGCCCGTCGGTCACGCCCACGACCCTGTCGAGCCCGTCGTACACGGTGGAGGTCTGCGCCTGCGCCGCCGACTCCCTCGGCGACGCGCTTCTGCACAGCCTGCCGTAGGCGTCGTGCATCGTCGTCAGCGTGCCGTAGTCGGGGTCGTCGACGAGGGAGCGGTTGCGGGCGTCGTCGTAGTCGACGGTGACGGTGGTGGCGGGGTCGCCGTTGACGGCGGCCGCGGCCAGGAGGCCGTCCGCATAGTGGTCGTAGGTGACGTGGGAGCCGCCCGCGTCTTCGCTCCGCACCGTCCATCCCATGGCGTTGACCGTGACGGAACTTGTCTGTGGCGTTCCCGACGGTGGCGTGACGGTGGTCCCGGTGCGGAACCCGTCGTAGAGGGTGGCGGTGCAGGTGGTGTCGGGCGTGGTGGTGGAGACCAGCCTGTCGAGGTTGTCGTACCCGTACGCCGTCCATCGGGGCGTCTCGCCCTCCCTGTAGGGGTCGGAGAGCGCCGAGAGCCTGCCCCTGCCGTCGTATTGCCTGTCGGTGAATATCGGTTCGCCGTGGAGCCCGTAGCCCACGGTGCGCAGCTCGGCGCCTGTCTTGTGGTAGAACACCAACGCTTGGGTGCCGTCGGAGGAACGGGTCCAGGTGTAATACATTGCCCCGTTGGGCGCAAGGGGGTGTCCGTTGGACCATCTTCTGGCGGTGCACGATTGCGTGCCGTCGGCATTGGTGGTCCATGCGGTGACGCCGAAGGGATCGCTCTGATAGGACGTGGCGAGCCCGTTGGCGGCGGTGACCGTGTCGGCGCGGTCGTAGCCGTCGTAGGTGTACGAGGTCGCGTAGCACAGGCCGCCGCTGCCGACGGTCTCCCTTGTGACCAGCCGGTGCCCGCCGTCGTACTCGTAGTCCACCGTCTTCTGCTGCTCGCCGAGGCGGCCGTGGGGCGCCTTGACGGTCTTGCGCGAGAGGCTGCCGTCGGCGAGGTACCCGTAGTCGGTCTGCAGCATGAGCGGGTGCGGCTCCGGGTCGGCCAGGGGGATGTCGTAAACGCGGCTTGGGAGGTGCGAGCTCGGGGAGACGTACTCGTACCACCGGCTGCTCTCCACGTCGGGCCATCCCGTCCTTGACCGGGTCCAGACGCGCTTGTGCGGCCGGTTGATGGTCCAGGAGCCGTAGCCGTCATAGTAAAAAACGGTTCGTTCCATCGACCTGAACTCGCAATCGCCGGGGCTTGTCGCGGTCGCGTCGCCCACCGAGGCCAGGGTGGAGTCGCAGTGGTAGGCGTGCCAATAGAAACCGTCGGAGAGGCTGTAGTGGTTCTCGGTGAACGTCCTTGACAGGACCTCCCCGGGGTTGTCGGGGTCGTACCTCACGGTGGCCTTCTCCGTCAGGGCGGGGCAGACGACCAGCCGGCCCGTGTCGATGTGGCCGTAGCTGCTTCGCGCCTTCACGAACCGGTACGAGGTCGCCGACGCCAGCACCGCCTCTCCCCCGGCGGGGAACACGTATGAGGTGTCGGCCTCGGGCAGGAGCATGGCGTGGTTGGCCATCGTCTCCAACGAGTAACAGCTCACGGTGCTGTCGGTTTCCACGCCGTCTTCGAACAACCGACGGGTTTGCCTTCGGAAGCCCAGCCATCCGTGGCCGTCCCGGTGGTAGCAGGGGTCGGAATAGCCCAGCAGGGTCCTCATTTGCCTGTCGGAGGCGTTGTACGTCGTTATCGTCTTCAGGGCCCTTATCGGAACGGGGACGCACCTGACGCCGTTCCCGTAGTCTTGACAGGCTTGCTGCACGTATCCGTATCCGAACTCGACCTTGTTGCCCAAGCCGTCAACGACCCTTGTCACGCTGTTCAGTTGGCTTGAGGGTATTAACGAGAACACTCCGGGCCTGTTGTTTGTATGGGAAGGGTTACGGTATTCAAGGCCTAAGAAGGACAGGTTCTCTCTTCCCTTGAAATTTCCGACATGGAGGTATTGGTTGCGGCAGTTGAAATAATAATCGCCATACGGGGAACTGTCGGCGTTGAAATACGACATGAACTTCTCCTCTGTTGGATTGAAGCAGAAATAAACGACGGCATAGTAGGTGCTGTAACTGGTGTAGAAACTTATGACATCGCTTAGGCCGTCTCCGTCAAAATCAGCTACACAAATGCTGGAAACATCATTACTTCCGTCAACAGAATAGAAATCCACCAACTTTCTCAACGAATTGGAGTAAAGGTTGTGTTCGGGAATTTTATGGTTTCCAAGAATACCTATGTTTCCTGTGGCCGAAAACGACATTCCTGTTGAATAGAAAATCCTACATCGATGAAAAACATTACCATTGTTGTTGTGTCTGACTGTGTCGTTATATAGCAGGTCTGTCTTTCCGTCACCGTTAAAGTCTCCGCAGAAAACGTGGTTCCACCGACCTGCGTGGTTGATCTCATCGGTACTGAAACATGGCACGCACGTCAAACTGTTTCCGGAAAGCCTTAACGAATATACGTTGGACCCGTTCGCTTTCTCAATCAGCATGTCCGTGGTTCCGTCCCCGTTGAAGTCCCCCGTGGATACGTCTTTTATGTTCAGCAACACCCCATTGAGCGATGCCTGTCGATAGCTGCTTCCGTCGTGATATACCAATGTCGGAATTGAAAAATCCAGGAAAGTGTACAGGGGAACTATCAGCATCTGTGCCTGTCCGCTTCCGAGGAAGTCTCCCGTCCTGACAAGATAACGCCCGTTGTTTATCGAAACCGTATCCCTGGGCACAAATTGAGTTCCTCCGATGTTCTCGAGAATCACCACATCCGTCGTCTCATTTCCCGCCTGGACTATGGAGTCGTAGAAACATGCCACGAGATCGTCCAATCCGTCGTCGTTCAGGTCAACAGGATAGAGCCAGTCGAGCCTTCGGTCAACACCTTGCAGCGTCATGCCAACATTATGTACGAAATGTCCGGGGTTGGATGGATTGTTCATGAAAAAGTTGACATCCACGTTGTGCGCATATGCGGAATCCGCATATGGCACCATGGCAAGGTCGGAATAGCCGTCACCGTTGAAATCGCCCACAAAAGGATAGTTGTGGAAAATGGCGGTGTCGGCAATTTGATCAAATGTCAACACATTAGGATAATTATAGCTGGACCATAAGATTTTGGTTGGGTTCAGTCGCACCCCGTCCTTTTCAAACCAAATGGAATCTAGACGGTTATGCATTTTCACATTTTGATAGAAAACCAACACGGAATCCATTCCATAGGTGAACGAATAGCGTTCCAACTCTTCGTCGGAGGCATTTCTGTTGATTGAGATGTAATCCAGCATCTTCCGACTTTGGACGATGTTACCTGCGACATAGCGGAAGTCATAGTCTCCCCTGTAGCCCGAATGGTAATGGAAAACCACCGTAAATTCCGGCTCAACAACGGTCTGGCCGTTTTCCGCATGTTCCGTGTAGTCGATGGAACTGATGTAACACTCTCCAGTGTCGGGATGGGTGTTGTAATGGTATATCACCGAATTGCCGTTGCGGTCTGTTATGCGGCTTAAATGCCAGCTGAATGCTTTGGGACCGCTGGTTTGAAGGGTCAGTCTTGAATTGTCGGTACCCCCGTACTCAAAAAGACGTCCGTCGGCTTTCCATACCTTGAAATGCGAGATGGTGCGCAGGGGACCGGTGTTCTCTTTTTCCGGACTGGGTAGCCAGGCGTAATAAGCCCTGATCCTCGACATGTCGTCCTGTTCCGCCTTGAACTCGATGCTGTCGGTGTGGTCGGCCACGGCTATGAGCCTGACGCCGTCCAGCATGAAACGGTCCGTCCCGTCATCCATCGTAACGCATCCATTCTCTCCGTCATGGTACCTCGTTTTCCCGGTGCGTTCTATCAACGACAGGCCGGTGATGTCCCATCCCCAGCCCAGCAGGCCGTTGCCCGCCTGGCTGTTGTAGGTGATCGAAAGGCTCGGCTGCATCCCGTTGATGCCTTGGGGTACCTCTATGGGGATGGAGTAGATGGCGGCACCCATCAACCCCACGTCAACAGTGCCTCCCAAGGAACCCACCACACCCGTGTCGGAGGCGTTGGGGCCTCCCGTAAGGCCGACTTCGGGCGGATATATCCCGTACGGGTCCAGCTGCAATGTGGTGTGACGGTCTGTTTTCGGTTCCGAATGGAACCCCGTTTTCAGGTCGATGTAACTGTTTGCCGTGTATTCGTGGCTTTGGTTTGGGCTCAGTGCCGAGCTCAGCCCGAAGCTCTCCCCGTGGTGGATGTTCTGCGCCTGCGACACGAAGGCGCACAACGCCAGTGCGGCTGTCAACAAGGCCGCCGCGGCCCGTGTGGACATTCTCATGGCTCAGGCAGGTTTTAACGTTTGACGATCTTCCAGGTCTTGACAGAGTCACTTAACGAGAGGCGCAACAGATAAACGCCCGCGGGCTTGCCACGAAGGTCGAACTCCTCCGTCATGCCTCCCACTTTGCGTTCCTCGATGGCCTTCCCGTCGACGGAGCACAGCGTGGCCGTGGCGTCGTTGGGAATCTCCTCCCCGCTGAAGGCAAGAAAGAAGCCTCCCTCGGTCGGGTTCGGGAAGAGCATGGCCTCCACGCCCGCAAAGCTGTCGCACAGGGAGGCTTCCCATTGGGACGCGCCGCCCTTGGCGCCTCCCGTGCCTTTATCCCCGTCCACCCTCGAGAACTCCAAAGTTCGGCTCGTGCGGTTGCCGCAGGCGTCGTAGCCGAAGCGCACCGTCACCAGGTCGCGCAGCGAGTCGATCTCCCGCTGCTGGCGTATCGTGTAAAGCGTCAGTTCCTCTATCTTGCCCAGCAGGGCGGAGGTCATCGCGGTCAGGTCGAAGCCCCCGGCCTTCACCTCGGCCTCGGAGGGGATTCCCGGCAGATGTCGGTGCTCGGCCACGTATTCCTCCACGTCGTCGAGCGTCATCAGGGGGTAGTCCGCATCGAACACGCGGTCCTGCCAGTCGTTCACGTCCTGGATGTGGACCTTGGTGGTGATGATCCCGCCGTCGACGGCCAGGGCGTAGTCGCCGGTGGTGTTCTCGGTGTTGACGCCCACCCTGCCGTTGAGGAGTGTGGGGCCGTTGAGCGTCATGTCGCCGTTGAGGGTGATGGCGCCGTTGGTCTTTACCGACAGTGCGTCCCTCCAGTTGGTGATCTCGGTGCGGGGGTCCTGGTTCGTGGCCGTGCGCAGCAAAAGCTCAGTGCTTCCGAGCTCCAGGGCGTAGGACGGTCCACTTGTGAAGCGGTAATAGTGGCCGTTTTCTTTATGGGCGTTCGAATACAGCGCAGGCAACGTGCCGGACACGACTGAGACCTTCCGCTCGTTGGAACGCCCAAGGTCCAAGCGGGTGTCTGTCACGTTGAGGTTGGCGGAGGCGATGGCCAGCGCGTTGGCGCTGCCCGACGAGATTTCCATGCCGCCCTTCTCGTTCACGGTGATATGGTGGTCGTTGTCACGGAACCGTATGAATGAGCTGTTCGCCGAGGGACTGGCCGGAGCTAGGATGATGCCCGCGTCCTCGCCCACGTCGGAGCGGATGTGCAGCTTGGCGGCGGGGGTCACGTCGCCGATGGCCACGCGGCCGGTCTTGTTGAAGACGCCCAAATTGGTGCTGTTGGGAGACCTGGTGATGGTCAGTGTAGGCTTCGTGCTGTTGAAGCCGACAAAAAGGCATTGATCCTCTGTGCTTGTGAGCTTGTTGCCGGCGTCGATTCCCTCGCCTATGACGAACGTGGTACTGGATCCTCCGGCGTTCAGGTAACGTCCGATGGCCACGCCTCCCATGCTTGTCACCTCGTTGTGGTAGCCGAGGCAGAGTGACTGCGCTAAGGTGACGGTGTCGTTCCCGCCGAAGACGAACGAACCGGTGGCGAACCTTCCGATGCTGTTCTTCTCACCGAAGGCATAGGAGAGGAGGCAAGCAATGGAGTTGTTTTTACCCACGACCGCTCCAGAAGAAGTGGCACCAATTGCGTTGGAAGTATCGGCACTGATGTCAAGTACGGTGCCGGAGACTATTACTTGGGCTTTCGCCGTGACAGGTCCCAGCAACATGGCAAAGACAGCCATGTAAGGAATCAAATGCTTGTTTTTCATTTTAAAGAGATTATTGTTTTAGAAACTTCCCGCTTGCGATGGTCTCGCCTTTGACGGCGACTATGTAATAGACATACATTCCGGGGTCGAGGTTGCTTACATTCAAGGCGACCGCGTCCCCGCCGGTTTCCAAGGGGGCGTCGAACACGGTCGCGCCGCCCGCATCGACGATCCTCAGCCTGGTGCCGTCTGCGGTGAACCCCCTTGTGGGAACATGGAGCCTGTCGCGGACGGGGTTGGGGTAAGCCTCCAGGCGTGTGCCGGTGGCGTTGTCTTGTACCACATCCCAGGTAATCTCGATGTCCTCGCGCTTGAAGCAGCAGAGCATGAAGTGGTTCTCTTGGATCGTCATCGAGGTGTACCTGCAAGGGATGATGACGCTGCCGTCGTTCAGGGCGACGGGGGTGCAGGGAGGGTCAAAGTCCACGCTGTCCCCTTTCAGAACCTTTCGTCCGAGGATGTTGAGGTCCTTGTCAACGATGGTGACGTTGGCGTGTTTCGGGTAAGAGTAGATGTACGGCTTGGAGCTGCAGGTCACGGCGAAGATGGTGGAGTCGTTGACGTAGGCGGTGCCGCACCCAGTCCACTCGCAGACGGTTACCGAGTCGGTGGGCGGCAGCTGGACGCATGCGTGTTTCCCGCCGAGGGTGTCAATCATGTACAACCAGCCCTCATGGGTGGGGTCGTCCACGCTCTTCGTCTTGAACAGGGAGGTGAGCAGGAGGCCGCCCTCGAACCAACGGTCCTCGCAGGCGATGGACGAGGGGCTGTCATAGAGGGGATAGGAGCCGAAATAGACGGGGTGCTTGTAGGTGATCTCCAGGTCGCGGCTGAGGTTCCAAACGCCATAGGAGCCGTAGTCGGTGTAGTAGGGGCTGGTGAGTTTGTAGTTCCCTTTGGCGAGGAAGGTGAAGCCGCCGGTGAGGGGGTTGGGGACGATGTTGGTCGTGTAGAAGCCTTCCTGGGGCATGTTGCCGACGTACCTTGGCTGGACGGCGGTGCGCACGGTGTCGCCGTCAGGGATGAACTCGTAGAAACGGAAGCGCCGCTTGTACGTTCCGCCCGAGACGTCGGGCTCGAAACACCATGGGGAGGTCACCAGCACCACGTTGCCGTCGGCGGCTTTGGCGCAGCGCAGGGTGCGGAAGCCCACGGAGGTGAGGCCCACGAAACCGCCCGAGTCGAGGCGGTAGTCCCTCTCCGCGACGGTCTGCAGGTCGGCGTCAAGGACCATCACCCTGAGGTTGCGGAACAGGCCGTCCGAGGCGGTGAGGCTGTCGCTGTAGTAACCGAAGGCCATGTAGTTGCCGTCGTCAAGCTCGGTGGCGGCGCAGAGATACAGGCGGTTGCCGTCGATGCCCACCTCCCGGGTGAGGATCGTGCCGTCGGCCCACGCCTTGAGCAGGTAGCCCGCGGCGTCGAGGAGGTTCCCCTCAGGGTCGTAGAGCTTTGACGCCCCCACGGCAAGCATGGCCTCTCCCCCGTCAACGGCGATGCACTGGTAGATGTTCTTCGACCGAGTGTTGTCAAGTTCGATAGTCCACTGCTGGGCGCACAGGCCGAGGCTGCCCGCCATGGCGACCAGGAATACGACGGTTGCGACAATGTGTCTTCTCATGTTGATCGTGTTTTATGTGTTATGGTTCCAGCGACTCTCTCACGTGGCTGTTGGGGAGGCATAAATCCCTCCTTCCGTACCATGCCTTCGTATGGTGGAATACACGTGTGTAGTCCCTGTCGTTATCCATTTCTTGGTCGGCTTCAATCAAAACCTTGAATGGGGTGAGTGTTACGAAGGCGTTCCCTTGGTAGAGTCTGTTCTGGACAAGTTCAAGCTCGCCGTGGTAGTGGAAGTTCAGCTGCTCCGAGTTCAAGATGAGGCAGCTGTCGGCGACATACGGGTTGCCCATGACCTCGAACTCACAATACAGGTCGCTGACATTGTAGTTTGGGTTCGTGTAGGGATAATCGGACGGTGTGGTTGACTCGCGTCTTGTTATCATGGTGTAGCAGTAATAGCCTGTCGCCGGAGGTGCCGGGGTCAGCGCCCTGTTAACCCACCAGGTGAGCATCTGGGCGGCGTCCCCCTCGGTGGAGTTCCAACCACCCATGTTACCGCCGTAGTACCACCACTCACCGGGAAGGAAAGGGTCTCCATTGGGAAGGCGGGACTCGTCCACGCTGCCCTGTACCGCTTCGAGGATGATTTCCATCTGGTTGAGGAGGTTGTCGCCAGCTTCGACGTTGAGGAGGATGAACTGCTTGTCGGTCAATTCCACGCTTTGGTAAAGGGCGTTCACAGCCCCGAATATGTCCCCGTAAAACGACGCCAGATCTGACATAAGCACCGAGTCGTTGGAGCACAGCGGGAGGTACATGACGGTGTCGGCCGAAACGGTGCGACTGTAGCACAGCTCCGGATAGGCATAGGTGTAGTTGAACAGTGCCTCGAGGTTCCAAACGGCGTCCTCGACCGAGACATAACTTGCGTCACGGGTGCCTGTTGGTCCGTTGTAGTGTTCCACCTGCTCCTTGAAATCCAGGATGCGGGCGACAGTGGCATTGTCCTTGTGTGTCTGTTCGGTGTCTGTCTTTGTGTCCGTGTTCTCCTTCTGGCAGGACACCAGTCCCATCGTGGCAAGCGCTACAAAAGCCGCCAGGATAAAAGTTGATTTTCTCATGTTGATCGCGTTTAGGGTTAAAATATTAATAATGTGTCAATCCGTCACTTGGAACTCGCCGTAATAGACATCGCCGTTGGTTAAGGTAAAAGTGACAACGTAACTACCCGTGTTGGGAATGTAGATGTTCACTCCGTTGGGCGTGTAAGTAACCGTGGTCTCAACCTCGCCGCCACCGACCAAAGAAACGTCGATCGTCACTTGACCTAAGTTCTCAAGAAAGACGATGGAAAGGGTGTGTCCGTCAATGGTGGCATCAATGGACGATGCTTTGGGGACACCTTGGGTCTGGGATACTTTAATAATAATGGTGCTAAAGCCATCAATTAATCTATTAACGCCAGCTTTGCTCCAACCTGGCAGCAATAGCAAGCCAAACAATAAAACAAGGAAAAACAGTTTTGCTTTTGAGTTTTGCATTTTAAATAAGTTTTATAATCCTCATGCAAAACTACATCAAGCTTTATCGCTTGTCAATTAAAACCGTGTTCGGATTTGTTCGGATTTTTAGTATGATTTTAATTAACGTCTTATTAATCAATATGTTGTGGTTTTTCCGCAAAATCTCTCAAAAATTGGGTTATCGAACAATCCGCACCAAAAATCCTTTTTAGTTTGGAAATGCGCTCGCTGACGGTGTTGTATTCGCGCTGCATCAAGGCTGATATATCTGCATTTGTCAAACCCAACAACAACAAACAACAATAACCAAGGTCCATATCGGTCAGCCGTGGATGTTCTTTTTTGAGGCGTATGGTAAAATTATTGAAATGGTCATCGGCAGCTTTGCGTAATTCCGATAAATGCCTTCTCTCCAAGGCATAAGATTCATATACGGAACATTTAATCTGCGCCTTAAATCGTCCATTTTTTACTCTTTCCAAAACAAGAATACAGATAGGCTCCTCTTCAAAAGAAACTGTCACAACATCCTGTTGCACGGAACCGTCATCAAATTGTTTTAGACGTTTTGTCAAATCTTGTACTTTCAGATTACTACTTCTTAACCGACCCGACAAGGCGGCTTGCTGCATCTGGTGGGTTTCTCGCTCGGTGGCAATCTGTTTCTCAAGCCCTTTTTCCCGTCCCTTACTTTTATGATAAAGCGCAACAACCACCAAAAGCAACGCAACAAACAACACGGTGGTCAAGCCATAGCGAACGGTGCTATTTCTGACCGTTTGACGATGCTCTTGTTTCAGAATCGTTTGACGATAAGCGTTATAAAGTTCTGTCAATCGGGTTTTAATTTTACTTTGGTTTTCCTCTTGATTGGTAAAAGGAATTAGGAAAGCGGAATAATGAATAAATCCAGTTTCGTCGCCTTGAACACGACATATCTCAGCAAGCCACTCGGCAGACTGTTTCTTCAAAGCTATATTTTGAGACAAACAGAAAACAGTATCTAAATAAGCCAAAGCACTATCATATTTTCGCGTGCGATAATATATTTCCCCAATCATTCCATAACGCGAACATAACTCTTGGACACTTTCCGATAATAAACATAATGTGTTCAATTGTTTTATGGTTGCTTCTGCGTCTTCGCCCTTACCACACATCAAATATAACTTGGCGGAAACAATGTCTCTATATGTTGTGTTATTGGTATCTGGCAACACCTCCAAAGCCTTGTCATAATAATAGAGAGCGGGGACAAATTGCTCAATCGCATGGTAATTGGTTCCTATATTGTTCAATATCCAGGCTACATGCCACGCCTCCGCATCATACCGATCATAGTAAGGTAACGACTGTTCGCCAAAATAAATGGCTTGTTCATTTAGGTATTGGTCGGAAAACAAAAGGCAAAGATGAGTGTGCGCCAAGGCCATGAACTTCGCCTTGTCACCCACCGTTTCACGCTTCCCGAAATGCTCATCCATGATCTCCAACGCCTTTAGGTATTCCTCACAGGCCCGAACCACACTGTCCATTTCGTAATAGCCCACCCCGTTCATGTAATGGCAACGGGCGGCCAAAAACGGAACATCAACCGAATCGAAGTAATCCATCGCCTCCAACAACTCCGACCGGTTCAACTGGGGATTGTCGTTCTTGTAGAGTGCCTCCGAAAGCAGAAGCTGATAATAGGGATCGTCCACCAGCTCGTCCAACAGCAGGGACAAGGCACTGTCGGGACGGGTCTGCATCAAACTGTCAATAGCAGCCAAATCCGCCCGTTGCCGTAACAACGAACGATTACACCCTGCCAGCACAACGACAAAAAACAATCCTATCAGCCAACTCGTTTTCATTTCTCCGTTCTCCGTTTTTAGTTTTTCACCAACTTCTTCACGTATTGTCTCCCCTCCCGGTCGATGACGTTGACCACATATAGTCCTACGGGGCGGTCGCTCAAGTCGATAATCATGACTTCGTCATCGGCATCCAGCTGGCACACCTGCTGTCCCAGGATGTCGTAAACCACAACCTGTTGCAA
>JAEEGH010018816.1_pt1 | contig 14559 bp, 12 predicted proteins | sample 9134181 | NCBI WGS metagenome assembly JAEEGH01 (sample SAMN16246544, study PRJNA631951) | gut metagenome | biome: gut microbiome; feature: rumen; material: DP-attached | host: Bos | place: Iran: Karaj | collected 2018-10 | reverse complement strand
CGTATGAGCGACTATGCCTTCAATCCTATTCCGAAGAAACTGTTCAGAGGAATGGCCAAAGAGGTGACAGAGGCGGATGCTGAGATGCGTGATGAGGCATTCTGGTCACAATACAGACAGGTAGAGTTGACGAAGAGCGAAAGTTCAATGGATAAGTTCATCCATCGAATAGAGAATATGAAGGGCATCAAGTATGTCATCTTCGGAATCAAGGCTCTATTTGAGAACTCTATAGAGACCAGTACGCCAAACTATATCGACATATGTCCTGTCAACACCATTCTTACCCATAACTATGTGGACGGATGGCGTTCAAGACTTTCATTAAAGACAACAGCCAATCTGAATAAGCACTTCTTCCTGTCAGGCTACTATGGTCATGGATGGGGAAGCAAGAAGGACTATTATAATGCTGAGTTTACCTACTCGTTGAATCCAAAGAAATATCTGCCTCACGAGTTCCCACGTCGTACCATAACCATTCAGTCGACAAAGGACGTCTGCTCGCCAGGTGACAGATTCATGGACACCGATAAGGATAACTTCATGGTGGCACTGAAATGGGCAGAGATCAATAAGATGATGTTCTACAATCGCCAGCAGATTGCCTTTGAATACGAGACTGATTGGGGACTGAAAGCAACATTGATAGGAAAACTGGAGGAAAACGAGAGTTGTGGACACATGACTTTCACTACACTCGACCAACCGCTTCCTACAGAATTCAAAAAGACTGGCAACGGCGACTTCATGCGTACCACAGAGGTTAGTGCCAAGTTGCGCTATGCTCCTGGCGAGACCTACATCAATAACAAATTGCGTCGTCGTGTGATTAATCTGGATGCTCCAGTATTCAGTTTGTCACACACCATGGGATTTGACGGCGTGCTTGGTGGCGAGTACAACTACAGTTACACAGAGGTTGGACTACATAAGCGTTTCTGGATGGGTAATAGTTGGGGAAAACTGGACTTCTACCTAAAGGGTGGAATTCAATGGAGCCAAGTGCCCTACCCCTTGCTGATATTCCCTGCAGCCAACCAGTCATACATCATTCTGCCTGAGACATTCAGCCTCATCAACACGATGGAGTTCCTGAACGACCGTTTCTTCTCGATGATGATGACGTGGGACTTGAACGGAAAGCTGCTGAACCGTATTCCATTGGTAAAGAAACTGCACTGGCGTGAGATCATTGGTGTTCGCATGCTTTGGGGTGCACTGAGCGACAAGAACAATCCTTTCTTAGCAGAGAATCAGGGTAGTTCTCGCCTCATGTACTTCCCTGACGGAGTGAACATCATGGAGTCTAACCGTCCTTATGCAGAACTGGTAATAGGCATCCATAACATCTTTAAGTTCTTCCACGTAGAATACGTCAGAAGATTAAGCTACAACGAATTGCCTACCAGTCCGAAATGGGGTATGCGCTATGTGATAGCGTTTAGCTTCTAATCATAAAAAGAAGGCTGGTTCTGCATTTTGAACCAGCCTTTCTTTATTATCTTGCGTTATTTTCTTCGAAGATTCTCATTCGTTCTTCCAACTGAGCATACTGATGATCCTCGATAAACGAGGTGCAGACGCGCAGTCCTTCCTGATGAGAGCCTGTAGTAATCAGGCAAATAGCTGACACACCATAGTACATCAGTTCCTTAGCCAACTCTCCGCTGGTCATGCCTTTATAGCCAATGGTGAAATAGAATCCATCAGCCACAGGCTCATCCAGGTCTTTGTCGTAAACCACATGGAAACCGTGACGACAGAAAATCTCCTTCAACTTGTGGGCACGCTCGCCATAGACACTCACCTCCTTGCGGAAGTCGTATTCTCCATCGGTTGCAGCTTTCAGCATAGCAGCCATTGCGTATTGTGCAGAATGGCTGGTACCAGAGGAAAGGGCATAGAGCATACGGGTTGAGAACACCAAACCAAAGGGCAGTCCCTCATAACGCTCGGCAAGATCAGCGAAATGGCGATGGAACAACTTGTTACTGATACAAGTCACACCAATGCGTTCGCCAGCATAACTGAAAGCTTTGGAACCAGAAATCAACAGCATGTAGTTATCTGTATATCTACCTACAGAAGGCTGATAAGGTGGCTCAAAGGGTACACTAAGGTTCTGGCGGAAGTCCATTGCAAAGTAAGCCAAATCCTCCATTACAATGGTATCATACTTGGTGGCCAAAGTTCCAATAGCCTTCAGCTCGTCTTCGTTCAGACAAATCCAAGCAGGATTATTAGGATTGGAATAGACGATGGCACAGATGTTACCATTCTTCAGATAACTCTCCACCTTGGGACCCAGTTTCTCACCTCGGAAATCATAGACATCAAAGGTTTCGTACTTAACACCCATTACTTGCAACTGCATCTTCTGAACAGGGAAACCTGGGTCGATGAAAAGCACCGTATCCTTTTCTTTCGAAGCCTGAGAACAGGTAAGGAACGAAGCATACGTGCCTTGCATAGAACCTGTTACTGGCACGCAGCCCTCAGGAGCTACATCCAGTCCGATGAAGGCCTTCACAAAGCGAGATGCTTCCTGCTTTAATGCAGGTAATCCCTGGATATCAGGATAGCTATGGGCAATACCCTCTTGTAGGGCTTTCACCTGAGCATCAACACCCACCTGAGCGGCAGGCAGTCCAGGAATTCCCATCTCCATCTTGATAAACTCTACCCCACTGGCCTTCTCTGCCTTAGCAGCTACTTGTTTCACTTCGCGAATGGTAGCCTTGGCAAAATCATTAATGCCAAGTTCGGCTATCAAGCCATCCACAATCTCTTTTTTAATCGGAGTCTCCTTCATTATTTCTGCGCTTCTTTACCGATTGCTAAAGCTTTGATGTTAGCCTCGACGATGGCATCACCTTTACGTCCAAAGACACGACGGATGGCATCCTCCAATTTCTCGTACTCAATGCCCAATGCTTTCTGGGCAGCTCCCAACAGAATAACGTTGGCAGAACGGGGCACTCCAGCATCTTTAGCCTTCTGCTCAATGTCGAGCATAATGACATTAGGCAACTTGTTTAAATCATTCTTAATTGTCTCAATCTCAGGATAATTAGGTATATTGACAAAAGGAGTACTTGATGTGATAATCCAACCCGTTTTCGAGAGGAAAGGCAGATAACGAAGAGCCTCCATAGGCTCCATTGAGATGATAACATCTGCTCCACCCATAGGTATCAAATCACTCTGAATGGGGTCACTGGAGATGCGCAGGTTCGACTGCACATCACCTCCACGCTGAGACATTCCGTGAACCTCGGCCTGCTTGATATACAGGTTTTCCTTCATGGCAGCTTCGCCAATGATGGTGGCGATAGAGAGGATTCCTTGTCCTCCTACTCCGCACAATATAATATCTGTCTTCATTTTGCTGCTTTCTTTTGTTTGAGATGACGTTGTAATGTTTGCATACACTCACGACGAGGAATGATGACACTGACACCATGATAGTTGATTTCCTCATCGATGGTCTTCTTGATTTCCTCCATGTTCTTGGGCAAGGGAACAACCACCTTCAGATGGTCTTCGCTAACACCCAGTCCACGACAGATAGCCTCAAACTTGTTGGTACCAGCAGAGTCCTGACCTCCTGTCATTGCGGTAGTAAGGTTATCAGAGATGATAACAGTGATATCAGCATTCTCATTAACTGCATCCAAAAGACCTGTCATACCAGAGTGTGTAAAGGTTGAGTCGCCAATGATGGCAACAGCAGGCCATTGCCCAGCATCGCTAGCACCCTTGGCCATCGTAATGGAAGCACCCATATCAACGCAAGAGTGAATAGCCTTATAGGGTGGCAGGAAACCGAGAGTATAACAACCGATATCGCCAAAAGCACGCGCATTAGGATAGTTCAACAACACCTCGTTCAAAGCTGCATAAACATCGCGATGTCCACAACCCTGACAGAGTGCGGGTGGACGCGGAGCTACATCTTCGCAAGGAGCATAGTTCTCACCAATCTCCATACCCAGAGCTTTCTTAATCAAATCAGGATTCAACTCACCTGTTCGAGGCAGCTCACCCGTCAAGCGCCCCTTGATGACTGCGTTTCCAGGCATGACGCCACGCACCTGATCCTCAATAAAGGGCTGACCTTCCTCAGCAATCAATACATATTCGCAATCGTCAGTCATACGACGAATCAACTTCTTTGGAATAGGATACTGGGAAATCTTCAGCACGGGATAAGGGCAACCGTTAGGGAAGCACTCCATGAGGTAGTTATAAGCAATACCGCTGGCTATGATGCCTAACGACTGATCTTTTCCATCTATATATTTATTATATGCGCTGTCAACAGCCATCTGTTCCAACAAAGGCTGCTGGGCAGTAACAATATCATTGCGTTTGCGGGCAAAAGCAGGCAGCAACACCCAATTTGATGCCTTAGCGTTATAGTTGAGTTCGTTTTGCTGACGAGGTTCATCAGCACACTCAACGACAGCACGAGAGTGAGCCATACGAGTGGTGACGCGCATCAAGACGGGCAATTGTAACTGCTCCGACATCTCATAAGCCTTCGACATCATGTTGTAGGCTTCCTGCTGACTGCTAGGCTCCAACGTTGGAATCATAGCAAACTTTCCATAGAAACGGGAGTCCTGCTCATCCTGAGAAGAGTGCATGGAGGGATCGTCAGCAACCAAGACAACTATACCACCGTTAGTTCCCGTCATAGCAGAATTGACAAAGGGGTCGGCACAGACATTCAGTCCGACGTGCTTCATGCATACCAAAGCACGTTTGCCCATGTAAGACATACCCAGTGCAGCTTCCATCGCAGTTTTCTCATTGGTTGACCAGCGACTGTGCACACCACGCTCTTTAGCCAATGGCGACATCTGAATGTACTCGGTAATTTCCGTAGAGGGAGTACCTGGATAGGCATAGACACCACTCAAGCCTGCATCGAGTGCACCTTGAGCAATAGCCTCGTCTCCCAATAACAATTTCTTCATATATTCCTTGCTTTTGTGATAAATAGTAACTTTTTAGTCCTGCAAAGATACAATTTATTTTTTAATAGAGCAAAAAAAAGAGCCGCAATCATAAAGATGCAGCTCTTTTTATGTCGCTTATTAAGCGATTTCGCTTACTTAACCCTGAGCCTATGGCTCGAAGTTGCTTGCGTTCGGAAGAAAGAACGCATTCTTTTCTTCTCTTACTTACTTGCAACTTTAGCTACGATAGCCTTGAAAGCCTCAGGATTGTTGAGAGCGAGGTCGGCGAGAACCTTACGGTTGATCTCGATGCCAGCCTTTGAGAGAGCTCCCATCAGGGCTGAATAGCTCATACCTTCCTGACGAGCGGCAGCGTTGATACGCTGAATCCACAGGGCACGGAAAGTGCGCTTCTTGTTCTTACGATCGCGATAAGCGTAGGTAAGACCCTTCTCCCAAGTGTTCTTGGCTACTGTCCAAACATTCTTGCGGGCACCAAAGTAACCGCGAGTGAGTTTCAGAATTCTTTTACGTTTTGCACGTGATGCAACGTGATTTACTGATCTTGGCATAGTTTTCTAATACTTTTAAATGTTTGACAATAGGTGAATTAACGGAGACACAACAGGTCACGAACCTGCTTCATGTTTGTTACGTCAACGATAGTAGAACCGCAAAGGTTGCGCTTCTGCTTCTTTGTTTTCTTAGTCAGAATGTGACTGTGGTAAGCATGGTGTCTCTTGATCTTACCTGTACCGGTGAATGAGAATCTCTTCTTGGCACCGGAATTTGTCTTTACTTTTGGCATTGTTTTATAAAATTTAAATTGTTATTAATAATCGGCGACTACGCATATACCGGGCGCGCCACCTTCTTTTCTCTTTTGAACTTTGAACTTTGAGCTTTATGATTACTCATCAGTCTCTGTCAACTTCTTCAGCGCATCAGCACTGATTTTGGCATTAGCGAAAAGTCCGCCATTGGAAGGTTTTTCCTCAGCAGCCTGCTGCTTGGCATTTTCCTTAGCCTCAGCTTCAGAAGCCTCACGGTCGCGAGCCTGTTGACTCTTTTTAGCCACACCAGCCTTCTTAGGTGCGAGATAAAGGAACATCTTCTTTCCTTCCAGCGAGGGCATTCCCTCTACCTTACCACACTCTTCCAAGTCGTTGGCAAAACGAAGCAGCAAAACCTCGCCTTGTTCCTTGAACAGGATGGAACGTCCACGGAAGAACACATAGGCGCGAACCTTATTACCTTCCTCGAGGAATTCCTTGGCATGCTTCAACTTGAACTGGTAGTCGTGCTCATCAGTCTGGGGTCCGAAGCGAATCTCCTTTACCTCTACCTTCACCTGCTTGGCCTTCATTTCCTTCTGGCGCTTCTTCTGCTGGTAGAGGAATTTCGAATAGTCGATGAGACGACAAACGGGAGGATTCGCGTTAGGCGAAATCTCTACGAGATCAACACCTTGGTCGCGAGCCATATCAAGAGCCTGACGAGTAGGAACAACTGTTGAGCCGTCCTCACCTACAATACGTACCTCACGAACACGAATCTGCTCGTTTATACGGTACTGATTCTTCATTTTGTCGTTCTTCATCAACTGTTTTTTTCGAAATCGGCTGCAAAGTTACTAAGATTCAGACAAATAACAAAATAAAATTTGATTTATTTTCGCCAATATTGGTGGTTTTTTCTTTATTCGTGTTTTTTTTCGCTTATCTCATAAAATATTGCACATATTTTTTGCGAATGTGCAGAAAATGAATTACCTTTGCACAAAATTTTGAAAACTGTGCAATGAACAATATACCAAGTTTCAATTCTTATATTGAAAAAACGATTGTTGATAATTGGTTGCTCGACGCGCTGACAGATTACAAGGGCACCACCCTGCAATATCATGATGTAGCTCGCAAAATAGAGAAGCTACACATCATGATGGAAGCTGCAGGCATACAGAAAGGAGACAGGATAGCGCTGTGCGGAAGAAACTCTGCACACTGGGCTGTAGCATTCTTAGCCACGCTGACCTATGGAGCGGTCGTTGTTCCCATTCTTCACGAGTTTAACGACGAGCAGATTCATAACATCGTAAACCATTCTGAGGCTCGCTTGCTTTTCGTAGGCGATTATATCGTGAACGTTATCAATCCAGACGAGATGCCCCAATTAGAAGGCATTATCAACCTGCCCGATTTCTCACTGCATACTTGTCGTACTGATGAATTAATGTATGCGCGCGAACATTTAAATGAGATGTTCGGTCATAAGTATCCCAACGCTTTCCGCAAGGAGGATATCCATTGGTATAAAGACACGGCAGAAGAGTTGTGCATGATTAACTACACCAGTGGTACAACAGGATTTTCAAAGGGTGTGATGCTACCTTATCGAGCACTTTGGGGCAACGTGGATTTCTGCCAGAAGAATCTGGGAGACAAGATGCCGAAGTTCAGTCGCACACTGAGCATTTTACCCATGGCTCATATGTACGGAATGGCTATTGAGTTCCTATTCCCCTTCTGTTCAGGTTATCATCTTTTCTTCCTCAACCGTCTGCCTTCACCTGCCATTATTGCTGAGGCATTCAAAGAAGTTTGTCCTGACGTAGTAGTAGCTGTTCCCTTGATCATCGAGAAGATTATCCGCAAGCGCGTGTTCCCCAAAATCCAGAGCAACACCATCAAGATTATGCTTCAGATGCCCGTTGTTTCCAAGAAAGTGAAGGAACGTATTTGCCGCGAAGTGTATGCTGCATTTGGCGGAAAAGCCTATGAGGTAATTGTGGGTGGCGCTCCCCTGAGCCAAGAGGTGGAGTCGTTCTTGAAGAGCATAGAGTTCCCTATTACGGTTGGATACGGCACAACGGAATGCGCCCCTCTCATTTCCTATAGCGACTATCACGACTTTGTACCAGGATCGTGCGGAACACCTCTGCCTTGCATGGAAGTGAAGATTTTATCTCCTGACCCAGAAAATATCGAAGGTGAGATTGTCACCCGAGGAATCAATTTGATGATGGGATATTACAAGAACGAAGAAATTACCCATGAGGCTATTGACGAAGAAGGTTGGTATCATACAGGTGATTTGGCAACAATGTCAAGCGACGGTCATATTTTCATTCGCGGACGACTGAAGAACATGCTTTTAGGAGCCAACGGTCAGAACGTTTACCCCGAAGAAATAGAAGACAAGCTGAACTCTATGCCACTGGTCAGCGAGAGTCTGATTGTTCAGCGTGGCGACAAACTCGTTGCATTGGTATATCCAGACATGGACGAGGCCAAGCAAATGGAATTCTCACAGGAGGATTTGGAGAATATCATGGAACAGAACCGTCAGGAACTGAACGCTCAGTTGCCCGTCTATAGCAAGCTGCAAGCCTTTGAACTACAAGAAGAAGAATTTAAGAAAACTCCCAAAAGGAGCATTAAACGATATTTATATAAATAAGAAAGATATATGGAAAACGTACCCAGTTTTAACCAACTCATACAGCAGAGCATCATCGACAACTGGGATCTTGATGCACTGACTGATTATAAAGGTGCCACCCTCCAATATCATGACGTGGCTCGCAAGATTGAAAAGCTGCACATCTTGTTTGAGAACAGCGGTGTGGTGAAGGGTGACAAGATTGCGCTGTGTGGACGAAACAGCAGTCAGTGGGCTGTTGCCTTTCTGGCCACACTGACATATGGTGCCGTTGCCGTACCTATTCTGCATGAGTTCATGGCCGACCAGATTCATAACATCGTGAACCACTCTGATGCCAAACTCCTGTTCGTCGGCGACCATGTAGCAACCCAGATAGATCCCATGCAGATGCCACATCTAGAAGGCATTATCAACAACCCAGACTACTCGCTGATGATTAGTCGCACGGACAAGTTGACCTATGCCCGTGAGCACCTCAATGAACTCTACGGCAAGAAGTTCCCGAAGTATTTTAGAAAAGAACACGTACATTATTATATAGAGGAGAACGGTGAGGAACTGTCCATGATTAACTACACTTCTGGAACAACAGGTTTCTCAAAGGGTGTGATGATTCCCTATCGTGCCCTGTGGTCTAACTACGACTTCGCCGATCATGTTTTGGGCAAGACCATACAGCGTGGCGACCGCGTCATCAGCATCCTGCCAATGGCCCATATGTACGGAATGGCTTTTGAGTTCATCTTTGAATTCCTGCATGGTTGTCATGTCTATTACCTCAACCGCATTCCTTCTCCCGCTATCATTGCCCAGGCTTTCTCCGACATCAAGCCGAAGATTATTATTGCCGTGCCTTTGGTTATCGAGAAGATTATCCGCAAGAAAGTGTTCCCCAAGATTCAGAACAACCGCATGCGCCTCTTGCTCTCTATGCCCGTTATATCTAAAAAAGTACGCGAGAAGATATGTCAGGAGGTAATCAATGCCTTTGGCGGCGAACTCTATGAGGTAATTATTGGAGGTGCTGCTTTCAATCAAGAAGTAGAGGCATTCCTCAAGAGAATCGAATTCCCATACACCGTAGGTTATGGAGCAACAGAGTGTGCTCCAATCATTTGCTATCGCGACTGGAAGACCTTCGTACAAGGTTCTTGTGGACAGGCTGCTTACCATATGCAGGTGAAGGTGAACTCTATAGACCCTGTCCATATTCCTGGTGAAATCATGGCAAAGGGCTTGAACGTGATGTTAGGCTACTACAAGAATGAAGATGCAACAGCAGAAACACTCGATAAGGAGGGTTGGTATCATACGGGCGACTTAGGCACCATGGACTACGACGGTAACGTCTTTATCAACGGACGTTCCAAGAACATGTTGTTAGGTCCAAGTGGACAGAACATCTATCCTGAGGAAATCGAGGACAAGTTGAACTCTATGGCTATGGTAGTTGAGAGCGTTGTCGTACAGCGCGACACCAAACTTGTTGGTTTGGTATATCCCGATTATGACGAAGCCAAGAACATGCGTTTCACCGAGGATGATCTCAAGAACATCATGGAGCAGAACCGTCAGCAACTCAATGAGACGTTGCCAGCCTATGAAAAGATTGCAGAAATCGAGATTCGCACCGAGGAGTTCGAGAAGACACCTAAGAGAAGTATTAAACGCTTCCTTTACACCTAAAAGGAAGCGCTTAATACAAAATGCAAAAAGACCAAGCTAAAGTAAACTTTGCTCGGTCTTTTTTTCTTGTTTGTGATTCCGGCGAATTGACTTCGTCGATCCGTGGCCCTGCCACGGGCTAATCATCAAAATGCAAAAAAATAACGAGCTAAAGTAAAACTTTGCTCGCTATTTCCTGCATTTTGTGATTCCGGCGGGATTCAAACCCACAACCTTCTGATCCGTAGTCAGATGCTCTATTCAGTTGAGCTACGGAACCTCGTTTGGCTCCTCTTCTATTCCGACTTGCGCTAAACGCAGCGGTCGATTTCTGATTTGCGGATGCAAAGGTACGGACTTTTTATGTAACTGCCAAATATTTCAGCAACTTTTTTAGAAAAAAGTGCAAAATCCTTGGAATTTGTCCTATTTAATTATTTATTTCCCTTAATAATGACGTAAATAATCACTGGTGCACCAATTAAAGGAGTTACGGCATTAAGAGGGATTACCCCACTCTCGCCCGGCAACACACAGAGCAGATTACACATCAAGGCGACAATACTTCCCATTAAGATTGTGGCGGGTAATAGCGAACGATGATTATCCGTGCGAAGCATCAGACGAGCAATGTGCGGAACAGCCAGTCCGATAAAGGCTACGGGACCACAGAACGCAGTGACAATAGCAGTCAACAAGCCCGTTACTACCAACAACCAATTGCGCACCTTCACAATATTTACGCCCAGATTCTCCGCATAGCGATCGCCAAGCATCAGGGCATTCAGTGGTTTAATCAACAACACACTGCCAAACAAACCGAACAGCGTGACGATAGCGAAAGCTGGCATCATGCGCATAGACACACCACCAAACGAACCCATTCCCCAAACCATATACGACTTCACCCCCTCGTCAGTAGCGAAGAAGTTGAGCAACGAGATGGCTGAGTTTGAGATATAACCTATCATGATGCCGATGATGAGCAACATGACATTATTGCGCACCAACGTAGAGAAAAAGAAGATGATTACCATTACCGTCATTGCACCGATAAAAGCAGCAACCAATACTGCCACAAAACCTGAAACGCTGACAGAGCCGGCAGAAAAACTACCGCCTAACAGCAACATCACCAAAGCCACGCCTAAACCAGCTCCACTGTTGATACCAAAAACACTCGGACCAGCCAACGGATTACGGAAAGCAGTCTGCAACATCAATCCGCTCACAGCCAAAGCTCCGCCAGCCAACAGCGCCGTGATAGCTTGAGGCAGTCGCGATTCCAGAATGATGTATTGCCACGAAGGTTTCACCTCATCGCCCAGCAATATGCGCAAAGTATCAGCAACAGGAATTGACACTGAACCTACAAAGATGTTCAGGGCGAAGAGCACAAAGATGACAATGCCCAACAGCAGACAATATGTTGTTCCTTTACTCACCTACTTTCTGATAATAACGCAAAGGCGGCAGATTCAGTATGTCTGGATGCAACATTTTAATGAAGTCAGTCAGCAACCAGTCCGGACGGAACGGTGCCTCTTCGTAGAATAACGACAGCTCCACATTACAACCATAGGCTTCCTTATTACGGAAAGCCTTAAACTGATTATATCCATGATGCTCGCTCAACAGTTCACGATAAGTTATCGGATGGTCGCTGCTAAAGCGGAACAACCAGACATCACACTCTCCTGCCCTTTCCAACACCGTTTCAAAAGGCAGTGAAACGCTGCCACTATGCTCATCGTCAGCCCATGGATACTTGCTCTGCGCGTCTTTCAACATCTGTCCGATGGTGCTATGTCCTCCCGGAACATACCAAACCGAACCCGTCACCTTATCCAGTACGACAGAGCGCTGTATTTTCGAGGTCTTTGCCACTTCTTTCAGCGCTTGATAACAACTGTCAACCACTGCAAACAAACTGTCGGCACGCTGCTCACAACCGAACAGCATTCCGTAAAAACGCATCCATTCAGCACGAGCCAATGGTGTTGCCTCCATATACTCCGCACATTCTATCAGCGGAATATCGATATCCTCTACTTTTCCATAACCACCGCTATTCTCAAAGGGCGACAGGAAAATAGCATCAGGATGCTGGTCTATGATTTTCTCAATGACCGGACTCATGGCATCACCACAGTCCATGATGCGACCTTTCTCCACCTGTTCGTGGATAAAGGGAATTTTGATATATTTCAAGTCTGCCACACCAGCTATCTTGTCCTCTTCATGCAACATCTGCAACAAAGCACAATGTACCGTTGTGAACACCACGCTGCGCTTCAACGGAGTGCGGATAATGGTTCCGTGAGGCAAGTTTGCAGGCAGTTCTTTATCAGCAGGCACCATCACATATTCATGCAACACCTTATTCTCCCTCCACGGATTCTGCAGGGTTGCAATCGTATAACCTTCGTGGCGCACCACCGTCAGTTTTCGTGCATACTTGAAAGCAACGGTGTCACCACCGTCCTGTTGTGCAGCAGTTTGTCTGCCACAAGACGATAGCAACACCGTTGTGAGTATTATTAAAAAGAGTTTGTGCATTTATTAGAATACTACAGCTACGTCATCGTAAGCAAAGTAAGCAGGAGTGCTCAAGCCCCATGGATTAACGCATGAACCTTCCATGTCAAACTCCACCTTCTGAACTTTACCCAGACCGGTCAGGTCAAACTTGGTCCACTCTGTTACGAACTTACCGTCCTTAGCCAGATAGAACTCAGCAACGCCAGTGGCATTACCCTGTTTGTCATAACCCTTAGCCACAATCTTAAACCAGTCCTCATCCTTCTTGAAAGTAGTATTTGGATTGGTCATGTCGTTCAATGCATAGCTAGTGTTGATTACATACATGTGGTCAATCACGTGCTCCTCGCCATTAGCAAAATAGAGTGTTGGCAGTGGAGCGCCAGGATATGATGCATAACCATTGTGAACACAGAAGTTCTTAGAACCGTTATGACCTCCTGCAGCAGGAATTTCCAACTGCTGCGTATAGCTGGCCTTTGTGTAATCCTCGCTGACATAGTTTGAAACAGCATGTCCGCCACCCCAGTAAGCCTTATCCATATAGCCATTGCAAAGCTCATGAGCCAGGTAGGTGTTGTTCAAGTCTGCCCACTGATAGATAGTTGCTTCGTCATCCTCTGGATAGAGCAATGCACCACCATACTGAGGATTGTCAATCAGTGAAGTCCAGCTCTGCTGGCCGATGTAGTTCTTACCAGCTTTCCAGTCTGAATCCTCGAAGGTCAACACACGAATCTGGCCAGTAGGAGTGCCTGGGTTGTCAACTTCAGAACAAGATGTGAATGCTGCCATGGTTACGAATGCGGCAGCGACAAAAAACAGTTGTTTTTTCATAATGATAGTGTTTTAATGAATTAAATAAAAAAGTTTATTTGATAATGTATTTCTTTCCGTTCTTGATATAAAGACCTTTACCTGGAGCCTTTATCTTCCTGCCTTGCAAGTCGTAGAGCTCACCATTAATCGTTGTCTCTTTCTTTATACTTTCCACACCAGCCAGTGCATCTTTTATTCTTTGGATAGAAGTATCCAAATGCAGGTCTTCGGCACCCATAATCTCTGTTGATGTTTCGCCCAAACGGCCACATTTCTGATTGACTGCTGTATATACCCGTATGAAATCGATAAACTGAAGATTCACAGACTGACGATTTGCATCTACAGCCCATGAGATATCAAAGCTGTTCGCCTCACTATCTGTATTTGGTTTGTTGTCGACATAGCCTTCACGGAGAAACATTAAAATGTAATTTCCATATTGGAATGATGGCATCGTATTGATGGCATTATTTGGCAAAAGTGTGCCGCTAAATGTCAGTTTATCTTCGAGCCACAAGGGATAGAACTCTTGTGGATGTATAAATACAGAATAACGCTCTAGACGTTCTATCACGCCAGAATGGCCTTTATTATCCGTCCAAGGAATGTCGCCCATTGGATTTTGACTATACACGATTTCATAATCGTACAGCACTTTACCAATACTGTCTTGATCGGCACTTCCTGAAAGTTCATACCAAGGATCGTCAGCTATACCATTCATATTAACATCTTGCGACACCATTACAATACCAGGTTCAGAGCTTCCACCTTCATAGGCGCCAGTGGCATCTTTAATGGCATTACCTTCGATGAAGAAGTCACGCTGTCCCTCCACATTCGCGATGGAATGGTCGAAGTGGAAAGTGATATAACCGCCATAACCGCCCAGACAAACCATGTCCTTCTTATTATTGGCAAGACATTCTGTGCACTTCTGCGCCATTTTATTTGCATCATCGCCTTCCTCATACGGCGGCATGATATTTATAAACTGTCCCGGTGCGGGCATATACTCATCCACCACTTTGATGTATTTCGAGTGCTCTGTCACATCGTCCATGCGTTGAGCCTCAGCAGTCAACGTGCCCATCAGGGCTAATATCATCAATATCTTTTT
>JAEEGH010018814.1_pt1 | contig 14560 bp, 13 predicted proteins | sample 9134181 | NCBI WGS metagenome assembly JAEEGH01 (sample SAMN16246544, study PRJNA631951) | gut metagenome | biome: gut microbiome; feature: rumen; material: DP-attached | host: Bos | place: Iran: Karaj | collected 2018-10 | reverse complement strand
GAAGTATGGCAAAGAAAACCGTTGCTACCCTCCATGAAGGTTCAAAGGATGGTCGCGCTTACACAAAGGTAATCAAGATGGTTAAGAGCCCTAAGACTGGTGCTTACATCTTCGATGAGCAGATGGTTCCTAACGAAGCCGTTAAGGACTTCTTCAAGAATTAATTTTAATTTTACATAAAAAGAGAGGCTGCAAGTTAAATTGCAGCCTCTTTTTTTTGCTATATCATGGATTTTAGTTATCTTTGCACACGTTATATATAGCATTATGGGTATTTTTGGATTTTTCAATAAAGAAAAGAAGGAAACTCTGGACAAAGGTCTGGAAAAAACAAAGGCCAGTGTCTTTGACAAACTGGCTCGTGCGGTAGCTGGTAAGTCAAAGGTAGATGATGATGTGCTGGATAATCTTGAGGAGGTGCTGATAACCAGCGATGTGGGTGTGGATACCACCCTGAAGATTATAGAACGTATAGAAGAGCGTGTGGCTCGTGACAAATATGTAAATACATCGGAGTTAAATAGTATTCTCCGTGATGAGATAGCAAAACTTCTGGCTGAGAATAATTCTGAAGACAACGATAACTGGGATCTTCCAAGCGATCATAAGCCCTATGTGATTTTGGTGGTTGGCGTCAATGGTGTAGGTAAGACCACTACCATCGGTAAACTGGCTTGGCAATTCAAACAGGCTGGTAAGAAGGTGTATTTGGGTGCCGCAGATACCTTCAGAGCTGCCGCTGTAGAGCAGCTTTGTATCTGGGGCGATCGTGTGGGTGTACCTGTGGTAAAACAGCAGATGGGTAGCGATCCTGCCAGTGTGGCTTTCGATACGCTTTCAAGTGCCAAGGCCAACGGTGCTGATGTGGTGCTGATTGATACGGCAGGACGTCTGCATAATAAAGTGGGCTTGATGAACGAATTGAAGAAAATCAAGGAGGTGATGAAGAAGGTGCTGCCCGAGGCTCCAGACGAAGTAATGCTTGTGCTGGATGGCTCTACAGGACAGAATGCTTTCGAACAGGCCAAACAGTTTGCTGCCGTGACTCAAATCACCTCCCTAGCTATCACAAAACTCGACGGTACTGCCAAGGGCGGTGTGGTGATTGGTATTTCAGACCAACTGAAAGTGCCTGTGAAGTACATTGGCTTGGGTGAAGGAATGACCGATTTGCAACTTTTCAACAAACGGCAATTCGTGGAAACGTTGTTTGACGTTGAACATAAAGATTAAACATTAAGCATTGAAAAAGGCTACTATTGATATTATTTCGTTGGGCTGTTCTAAGAATCTTGTGGACAGTGAGACGTTGATGGGGCTGATGGAGGCTCATGGCTACAAGTGTACCCACGATAGTGATGATCCTCAGGGAGGAATCGTGGTGGTGAACACCTGTGGCTTTATCAACGATGCCAAGGAGGAAAGTATCAATACTATCCTTGAGTTTGCTCAGGCAAAGATAGAAGGGCGGATAGAGAAACTCTTCGTCATGGGATGCCTGTCAGAGCGCTACCTGGCTGATTTAGAGAAGGAAATACCTGAGGTTGACGGTTGGTACGGCAAGTTCAACTATAAGCAGTTATTGAATGATTTAGAGGAAAATGTTGAGAGGTTAGAGATGAGAGATTATCATCGGCATATCACAACGCCTCGCCATTATGCCTATCTGAAGATCAGTGAGGGTTGTGACCGTCACTGTGCGTATTGTGCTATCCCACTGATAACAGGTCGTCACCAAAGTCGTCCTATGGATGAGATACTTGATGAGGTACGTCAGTTGGTGAAAGATGGCACGAAGGAGTTTAATGTCATTGCTCAAGAACTGACCTATTATGGTGTAGATTTGGATGGCAAACAGCATATAGCGGAACTCATTGAACGTATGGCAGGCATACCAGGTGTAGAGTGGATTCGTCTGCATTATGCCTATCCTGCACATTTTCCTTGGGATCTGCTTCGAGTGATGCGTGAGAAGAAAAATGTATGCAACTATCTGGATATCGCTCTTCAGCATATATCTGATCACATGCTTTCGCAGATGCAGCGTCATGTGAAGAAAGAGGAGACTTATGAGTTGATTCGTAAGATGCGTGAGGAGGTGCCTGGCATCCATATCCGTACTACATTGATGGTGGGGTTCCCAGGTGAGACAGAAGAGGACTTCGAAGAGCTGAAGGCATTCGTGAAATGGGCTCGATTTGAGCGAATGGGTGCCTTTGCTTATTCAGAAGAGGAAGGCACTTACTCGGAAAAACATTACGTTGACAATGTGCCTGAAGAGGTAAAGCAGCAGCGCCTTGATAAGTTGATGCGTATTCAGCAAAATATCAGTGCGGAACTTGAGGCAGAGAAAATAGGGCAGACACTGAAAGTTATCATCGATCGCCGTGAAGGTGACTACTATGTAGGTAGAACGGAATACTGTTCGCCTGAGGTGGATCCAGAGGTGCTGATTCCAACAGCAGAACGCGAACTGGCTATCGGTGAGTTTTATGATGTGAAGATAACCGACTCGGAAGAGTTTGATATATATGGCACAACAATCAATTTGTAGATATGACAAATAAAGATTTTATCGCACAATTGGCACAGCGTACGGGCTATTCGGCCGATGACACGCAGAAGATGGTTAATGCTGTCGTAGAGGAGATGGGAGACCATTTCCAAGAAGACGATGCAGTGCTCATTCCAACATTTGGCACTTTTGAGGTGAAAAAGAAGTTGGAACGTATCATGGTGAACCCCTCAACAGGTCAGCGTATGCTTGTTCCACCAAAACTGGTGTTGAACTTCAAACCAAGCGTTAACTGGAAAGAACGTATAAAGAATGGAGGAACAGAATAATGGGAAGGATTTCAATACAAGATCTAGCACAGGCACTTGTGACGCGTAACGGTCTCGATAAGCGCGATGCCGCTACCTTCGTAAGTGAGATGTTCGATATCATCCAGACAAATTTGGAAAAAGATAAGATTGTTAAGGTTAAAGGACTTGGTACATTTAAGATTATCGATGTTGACGATCGCGAAAGCGTAAATGTTAATACGGGTGAGCGTGTTCTGATTGGAGGTCATAATAAGATTACTTTCACTCCCGATGTACTGATGAAGGAACTAGTCAACAAACCATTCTCACAGTTTGAGACTGTAGTACTGAATGACGGCGTTAATTTCGAGGATATGAATAGTCCGGAAGAGCCTTCTGTTGACAATACCGATCCTAATGATCCTGCCAACATGCCATTGGTAGATTTTGGTACAGGAGAAGAACGAAAGGTAGTTGATGTCACTAAAGAAGAAGCTCCTGACTGGGTGATTGAGCCTGTTGCTAAGGATACAAAACCTTCTCCAGAGCCCGAACCAGAGCCGCTCGTTGAGCCCGAACCTGAACCATTGATTGAGGTAGCACCAGAGCTAGAGCCCGAATCAGAGCCAGAGCGTGTGATTGAGGCCTCTCCAGAGCTTGAACCCGAACCTGTGGTTGAAGCCGCTCCAGAACCTGAACCTGTCGTTGAATCAGAATCCCAAAACGAGGTTGAACCCGAGGTCGAGGTTTTTGAGCCTGAAGAGCAAGAGACTATTAATAACCAGAAATGGTTGGTAGCATTATTTGCCTGCCTGTTAGGTGTGGTATGCGGTTATATGCTTGGCAATATCTTTCCCTGGTCACAATCCTCACAGTCTCAGGATGTAAAGACAGAGAAGGTGATACCTGTTACAAAGTCCATAGCAACAAAGGTGGAGCCTGCGGATTCTGTAGTACCTGTAGATACCATAAAACTAGCACCCGTGGAAGTTCCAGCAGAGAAGCCTGTTGAGGCGAAACCTATAGAGAAACCTGCAGAGGTAAAACCCGTTGAGACCAAGCCTGCAGAGCCTGCTGTACAGTATGATAAGTATGCACAGATGGATAACCGTGTGAAGTATGGTGCTTATCGTATCGTTGGTACGGCTCAGGTGGTAAAGGTGAAGGCTGGCGATGATCTTAAGAGGATTGCCCGTCGTGTCTTGGGGCCTGATATGGAGTGCTATCTGGAAGTATATAACGGCATGAATAGCAAGACCCAGCTAAAGGAAGGACAGAGCATTAAGATTCCGAAACTCGAGTCGAAGAAAAAGAAGAAAAAGAACATATAAAAGTATAAAATAAGAAGTATTATGGCAGAAGCTATTGATATCCGTGAGTTGAATATACGGATTGAACAACAAAGTGCATTTGTGACAAATCTGGTGGCCGGAATGGACCGCGTTATCGTAGGACAGAAACATCTGGTAGATTCGCTGCTGATAGGTTTGCTGAGCGATGGACATATCCTGCTGGAAGGTGTGCCGGGACTTGCTAAAACCTTGGCAATCAAGACACTGTCACAGTTGATAGATGCAGACTATAGTCGTATTCAGTTTACACCAGATCTGTTACCTGCAGATGTGATTGGTACTATGATCTATTCTCAAAAGGACGAGAAGTTTCAGGTGAAGCAGGGTCCTGTATTTGCCAATTTCGTGTTGGCAGATGAAATCAACCGTGCGCCGGCAAAAGTTCAGAGCGCCTTGCTTGAAGCTATGCAGGAGAAACAGGTTACTATTGGCAGTGAAACATTCCGCTTGCCTAACCCCTTCCTTGTGATGGCTACTCAGAACCCCATTGAGCAGGAGGGTACATACCCATTACCAGAGGCACAGGTGGACCGTTTTATGCTGAAGGTGATTATTGACTATCCTTCACTGGATGAGGAGAAGAAGATTATCCGTGAGAATATCGCTGGTGAGATGCCTACAGTTACACCTGTTACATCTGCAGATGAGATTCTAAAAGCTCGTAGTGTTGTACGTGAGGTGTATATCGACGAGAAGATCGAGCAGTATATTGCCGATATCGTGTTTGCTACCCGTTATCCGGATCATTATGGACTGTCTGAGCTTAAGAGCATGATTTCTTTTGGCGGTTCTCCCCGTGCCAGTATTAATCTGGCTAAGGCTGCTCGTGCCTATGCCTTTATCAAGCGTCGCGGCTATGTGGTGCCTGAGGATGTGCGAGCTGTGGCTCATGACGTGCTCCGTCATCGTATCGGACTCACTTATGAGGCCGAAGCAAGCAATATAACCAGTGAAGAGATTGTCTCTAAGATTATCAATAAGGTGGAAGTACCTTGAAAAGTAAAAAGGTAAAGAAGTAAAAAGGTAAAAAGTTGAAGAATTGAAGATGGAGACATCTGAGATTATTAAGAAGGTCCGTAAGATTGAGATCAAGACCCGAGGTCTGAGCTCAAACATCTTTGCAGGTCAGTACCATTCTGCTTTTAAGGGTAGGGGTATGGCCTTCAGCGAAGTGCGAGAGTATCAGTTCGGGGATGATGTGCGAGATATCGACTGGAATGTAACGGCCCGTTTCCATCGTCCCTACGTCAAGGTGTTCGAGGAGGAACGTGAGTTGACGGTGATGTTGCTCATCGATGTCAGTGGCTCACTCGACTTTGGTACTCAGCGACAGATGAAACGTGATATGGTGACGGAGATTGCGGCTACCATCGCCTTCTCTGCCATCCAGAACAACGATAAGATTGGTGTAATCTTCTTCTCTGACAAGATTGAGAAGTATATCCCACCAAAGAAGGGGCGCAAGCATATCCTCTACATCATTCGTGAGATGCTCGACTTTAAACCCGAGTCAAAGCGTACCGATGTGAAACAAGCGATAGAATTTCTGTCCAGTGTTCAGAAGCGTCGTACCACTGCTTTCATCTTGAGCGATTTCTATGTACGTAATAATTTTCTGCAGTCTTTGCAAATCTGTAATCGCAAGCACGATGTAGTAGCTATTCAGGTGTATGATGTTCGTGCCAAGGAACTGCCAGATGTTGGACTGATGAAGGTCGTTGATGCAGAGACAGGTTTCGAACAGTATGTCGATACGGGTTCCCGTCGCATGCGCCAAGCTTACCAGAAATACTGGATGGGGCGTCAGGTTGAACTGGCAGAGACTTTCAATAAAAGTAATGTGGATCATGTAAGCATCGCCACCAACGAGGACTTTGTGAAATCGTTGATGATGTTGTTTAAACAAAGAAGTTGATGAAAGGAATATCTGTTCTTATCATATTATTTACCAGTGTGTTACGAGTATCTGCGCAAGAATCAGTAGAGGCTAGCATAGACTCTATTCAGATGTTTGTTGGTCAGCAGGTACACCTCACACTGACTTCTCATGCTAAGGAGAATGCAAAGGTGGAGTTTCCTGCCTTTAAGCCTACACAATACATCACACCAGGTGTTGAAGTTTTGGGTGTTCAGGAGCCGGCACAGCAGACTGAGGACAATGGTTTCGTGGCTCGTTCTATTGTCTATACGCTAACCTCCTTTGATGATACCCTCTACTATCTGCCACCCATGACTGTAAAAATCGATGGTAAGCCGTATAAGAGTAAAAGTCTGGCTTTGAAGGTTCTCACCATTGAAGTAGATACAGCCCATGTGGATCAGTTCTTTGGTCCCAAGGATGTACAGGATAATCCGTTCCAGTGGAGTGACTGGAGTCTCTCGTTCTGGCTTAGTGTGTTATTGCTCGTCTGTCTGGCACTGACCTATTATCTTTACTTGCGTCTTCGTGACAATAAACCTATTATCAAGACCATTCGTATTGTGAAGCGTCTGTTGCCTCATCAGAAGGCAATGCAGCAGATAGAGCAGATCAAGGCCGAAAAGATGGTGACAGCCGAAGATTCTAAGGCGTATTACACGCGTCTTACCGATACTCTTCGCAAGTATATTGAGGAACGTTATGGTTTCAGTGCGATGGAGATGACGAGTAGTGAGATTATAGAGAAACTGACGGCTACTCAGGATGAGAAGGCTCTCAGTGAACTGCGTCATCTGTTCCTGACTGCCGATCTTGTGAAATTTGCTAAATACTCCACACTGATTAATGAGAATGATATGAACCTCGTGAATGCTATAGCCTTTATCGATCAGACGAAACAGGAGAATGTGCCTGTGGAAGAGACGATTAAACCGCAACTCACAGAAGAGGATCAGCGTTCACAAAAGGCACGTATTATATTACAAACGGTCATCACGCTTCTGGGTATCACCAGCGCGCTACTTTTGGCTTATGTGGTATTTACGCTCTATCAGTTATTGTATTAACGGATAAAAAGTTTAAGTGAAAAGGTAAAAATGGAATTTGCCAATAAAGAATATTTGTTATTGCTTCTGCTCCTCATCCCATATCTGATATGGTATGTGATGTACAGGAAGAAAACTGAGCCCACCATGCGGATGAGCGACACCTTCGTATTCCGTTTTGCACCGCGCAGTTGGAAGGTTACACTGATGCCGCTGTCTATGCTGCTTCGTGTGCTTGCTTTTACGATGGTGGTGCTGGTATTGGCTCGTCCTCAGACACAAAATTCCTGGGCCAGTAAGACCGTTGAAGGTATTGACATCATGCTTGCGATGGACGTCTCAACAAGTATGTTGGCAGAAGACTTGAGACCAAACCGTATTGAAGCTGCCAAACAAGTTGCTGCCGAATTTATCATTGGTCGTCCTAACGATAATATCGGACTTTCCATCTTTGCAGGTGAGGCGTTCACCCAGTGCCCTATGACTACCGATCACGCCTCGTTGCTCAATATGCTTCAGAATGTGCGTACAGATATTGCAGCCCGCGGTCTTATCGAAGATGGTACGGCTATCGGTATGGGATTGGCCAATGCCGTGAGTCGTCTGAAGGAATCGAAGGCCAAGAGTAAGGTGGTGATTCTGCTGACTGATGGTAGTAACAACCGTGGTGACATTTCTCCGATGACGGCTGCCGAGATAGCTAAGAGCATGGGTATCCGCGTCTATACCATCGGTGTGGGCACCAATAAGGTGGCACCTTATCCCATGCCTGTAGCTGGTGGAGTGCAGTATGTGAACATCCCTGTGGAGATCGACACCAAGACGCTTAGTGATATAGCTGCGGCTACGGAAGGTGACTTCTATCGCGCTACCAATACGAAGGAGCTTCGTAATATTTATAAGGAGATTGACCAGTTGGAGAAGAGTAAACTCAACGTCAAGAAGTTCAGTAAACGTTATGAGGCATATCAGCCTTTTGCCCTTGTGGCCGTCCTGGCTTTGTTGCTGGAGATCCTGCTGCGCATCACGGTTTTTCGCCGTATCCCGTAAATGGTCAGATTGTAAATAGTCAAATAGTAAATTATAACGATGTTCAGATTTGAAGACCCCACATATCTCTATCTGTTAGCGCTGATACCTGTTTTGGCGCTTATCAGATTCATATCTTTCCGCAACCAGAAGAAACGGTTGCGCAAATTTGGCGACCCAGGTTTACTCAAGGATCTGATGCCTGACGTATCACGCTTCCGTCCTTCTGTGAAATTCTGGATTCTGCAGGCAGCACTGGCACTGCTCATTGTGATGCTGGCGCGTCCACAGATGGGAACGAATATTAACCATGAGAAGCGGGTGGGTATCGAAACCATCATAGCGATGGATATCAGTAACTCCATGCGGGCTGAAGATATTGTGCCCAGTCGTCTTGATCGTAGTAAGATGATGATTGAGAACCTGGTTGATCATTTCACCAACGATAAGATAGGTCTGATTGTCTTTGCAGGCGATGCTTTTGTACAGTTGCCTATTACCAGCGATTATGTATCCGCCAAGATGTTCCTTTCCAGTATCGATCCCTCGATGATGGCAACACAAGGTACCGATATCGCCCGTGCTATAGAGATGGCTACTCATAGCTTTACCCAGGAGGAGGGTATTGGAAAGGCTATTGTGGTGATTACTGATGGTGAAGACCATGAGGGTGGGGCAGTAGAGGCTGCTGAGGCTGCAAAAGATCTTGGCATGCGTGTCTATGTGCTGGGTGTGGGTTCTACTCAGGGTGCCCCAATACCTAATGGTGCAGGCGATTATATGAAAGATAATACAGGTAATACCGTGATGTCGGCTCTTAATGAGGACATGTGTAAGCAGGTAGCTCAGGCAGGTGGTGGTGCCTATATCCATGTACAGAACAATAGTGCTGCTCAGGAACAGCTTGATCAGGAGTTAGCTAAGTTGGCAAAGAAAGAGACTTCCACTGCCGTTTATAGCGAGTTTGATGAGCAGTTCCGCGCCTTCGGCATCCTTGCGCTACTGTTGCTCGTTCTGGAGATATGTATCTTCGATCGCCGCAACCCGTTGTTGAAGAGGCTGTCACTGTTTAAGAGAGAAGAGGGATTACGCAATTCCGTGAGGGCTATTGTGTTTATCTGTATTTCTCTAACTTCTTTCCTCTCACCACTCACTTCTGCAGCTCAAAGCGATCGTCAGTATATCCGCGAGGGTAATAAGCTTTTCCATCGTGGTGACTATCCCAATGCCGAGGTGGCTTATCGTAAGGCCGTCGAGAAGAACCCCAAGAATCCTCAGGCACCTTTCAATCTTGGCAATGCCCTGATGGCTCAGAAGAAGGATTCTGCTGCTGTCGAGCAGTTTGAGGCTGCCTCACGTCTGGAGACCAATCCCCTGCGTAAGTCGAAGTCATTCCATAATATCGGTGTAATCTGTCAGACGCATAAAATGTATGGTGAGGCTATCGAGGCTTATAAGAATGCACTCCGCTTGAATCCTAATGATGATGAGAGTCGTTATAACCTTGTGCTCTGTAAGCACCAGAAGAAGAAACAGGATCAGCAGCAACAGAACCAGCAGAATCAGAACAAAGACGATAAGAAAGATAATAAAGACGATAAGAAGGATCAGCAGAAACCTGATCAGAATAAAGACCAAAAGCAGGATCAGCAGAAGGAACAGCCCAAGCCGCAGATGAGCAAAGAGAATGCTGAACAGCTGTTGAATGCTGCCATTCAGAACGAGAAACAGACGCAGGACAAGCTGAAGAAAGCTCAGCAACAGCCCCAGCGCCGTAATATTCAGAAGAACTGGTGATAAAAAAGTAGAAAGAGATGACAAGCAAAATAAACGATATGGTTCAGAGGTGGGTGAAATGGTTCTTACCCTTTTGCCTTTTTGCCTTTTTACCGTTCTGTTCCTATGCACAAACCCTGACGGCATCTGCTCCCTCTCATGTAGGGGTAGGCGAGCAGTTCCGCCTTACCTACACAGTGAATACGCAGAATGTGAGCGATTTTCGTGCAGGCGATATCCCAGATGAGCTTGATGTCCTGATAGGACCCAACCGTTCTATGCAGTCGAGCTATCAGATGATCAATGGGCACACCAGCTCCACATCATCCATCACTTATACATATATAGTAAGTGCGACGAAAAACGGTACCTTCACCATTCCACCAGCACATGCCATAGTGGGCGGTAAGACCATTGCCTCTAAGTCACTTACTATTAAAGTGTCTGGTTCTGCCTCCAGCGCACGACAGCAACGTCAGCAGCGCGATGACGAAGGGGCAGAGATGCGCGATGCCGGTAGCCAAATCTCAGGTTCCGACCTCTTTATCAAGGTGAGTGCCAACAAGAGTCGTGTACACGAGCAGGAACCTATCCTGCTTACTTATAAAGTCTATACCCTGGTGTCACTAACTCAGTTGCGAGGTGACATGCCCGATCTGAAGAGCTTCTATTCTCAGGAGGTTGAACTACCGCAGCAAAAGAGCTTTAAGGTAGAGACCGTCAATGGCCGTCCATACCGCACATGTACTTGGAGCCAGTATGTGATGTTCCCACAGATGACGGGTAAACTCCAGATTCCCAGTATCACCTTCGAAGGACTGGTGGTTCAGCAGAACCGTAATGTCGATCCCTTTGAGGCATTCTTTAATGGTGGTTCCGGTTACATTGAGGTGAAGAAAAAGATTGTGGCTCCCAGCATTGAGATTCAGGTTGATCCGTTGCCTGAGCGTCCCGCAGGTTTCTCAGGTGGTGTGGGTAAGTTTACCATCTCTGCCCAACTTGATAAGACTGCGACGAAAGCCAACGATCCAGTCTCCATGCGTATCATCATCAGTGGTACAGGTAATTTGAAGCTGATGAAACAGCCTGTTGTCAATGTGCCTAAGGACTTTGATAAATATGAGCCGAAAGTTACTGATAAGACCAAACTTACCAACAATGGCATCGAAGGCTCAATGGTTTACGATGTGCTTATCGTGCCTCGTCATCAGGGTAAATATGAGATTCCGCCGGTAGAACTTACTTATTTCGACACCTTAGAGAATGCCTATAAGACAGTTAAGAGCGAAGGCTTTACCCTTGATGTGGCTAAAGGTTCTGGCGCTGCCTCTGTCAGCGATTTTTCCGGACAGGAGTTGCAGGAACTGTCAAAGGATATCCGTTACATCAAACTTGGCGACACCCGTCAGCGGGCACTTGGTGATTTCTTCTATGGATCAACCGCCTACTGGGTTAGTCTTATTGTTCTGGCACTGATCTTCATTACACTCTTTGTGGTGTTCCGCCAACGTGCCATCGACAATGCCAATGTTACCAAAATGCGTGGCAAGAAAGCCAATAAGGTAGCCACTAAGCGACTTAAACTGGCAGCCCGTCTGATGAAAGAAGGTAAGGCCAGTGCATTCTATGACGAGGTGCTGCGTGCTCTTTGGGGATATGTGGGTGATAAGTTCAATATCCCTGTCGAGCAACTCTCTCACGACAACATTAGTCAGAAACTTTCTGAACGCGCCGTTGATGCCGATACCATCGGACTCTTTATTGGTGCCCTCGATGAGTGTGAGTTCGAACGTTATGCCCCAGGTGATCCTAAGGGAAATATGAGCAAGGTCTATGATAAGGCTATGACTGCCATTGAGAAGATTGAGGAAAAGGTAAAAAAGTAATAGGAAAAAGAGATGGAAAGATATATAGAATTGAAACTTAAAAGGTGGGTGAAATGGATTTTGTCATTTTACCTTTTAACCCTTTTGCCTTTCAGCGCTTCTGCCGTGACTAAGGCTGAGGCTGACAGTGCTTATGTCAAAGGAGCTTACCAGCAAGCCATCGCTGATTATGAGGCATTATTGAAGCATGGGGCTTCTGCTGAGCTCTATTACAATCTTGGTAATGCCTACTATCGCACAGAGAATATCACCAAAGCCGTTTTGAACTATGAGCGGGCTCTGATGCTTTCACCAGGTGATCGTGATATCCGTTTCAATTTGCAGATAGCCCGTGGCAAAACCATTGATAAGATTGTGCCCGAGTCAGAGATGTTCTTCATTACCTGGTATTATGCACTGGTTAATCTGATGAGTGTCGATGCTTGGGCCCGTTTAGCAATCATCTCTCTGTCACTGGTCATCGTATTGCTGTTAGTTTATCTCTTTGCCAACCGTATCTGGTTACGCAAGGTAGGCTTCTTCTGCGGTCTTCTGATGCTGGCAGTCTTTGTGCTCAGCAATCTTTTTGCCTGGCAACAGAAGCAGAATCTTTTGTTCCGTAAAGGGGCTATCATCATGGTGCCCTCTGTCGTAGTGAAGAGTACTCCTGCCAAGAACGGCACTGATCTCTTTATTCTCCACGAGGGCACGAAGGTTAGCATCACCGACGGTTCTATGCGTGGCTGGCTTGAGATTCGCATTGCCGATGGTAAGGAAGGATGGGTAGAACGAAATAAGTTGGAGGAAATATAACAATGGAAACGCTTGCAATACTCTTGGCGGGTGAAGGTTTGTTGAATTGGCTGCAGAGTGTAGATCGTGCGGCACTACTGACTGTCAAAAGCGGCGACTCGCTTTTTCTTGACTCTGTGGTTCATGTGCTCACCACAGCTACCACTTGGATACCGCTTTATCTCAGTCTGTTTTATCTTGTGGTAAGAAATAACAATACAGTGAAACGCATTGCCATCATCGTGGGTTGTGCAGGACTCTGCATCCTCTTTGCTGGTGCTGTGGACGACCTTATTGTGAAACCAACCGTGGCTCGTTGGCGTCCAACCCACGATCCCGTCATCGGCACTCTTGTCGATGTTGTCGATGGCTATAGAGGCGGTAAGTATGGTTTCTTCTCCGCCCATGCCTGTAACACCTTCAGCATCGCCATCTTCTTTAGTTGGCTAGTGCGTAGTAAGGTTCTCACTTTTACCCTTGTTTTATGGTCGCTTGTCAACTGCTGGACGCGCCTCTATCTGGGTGTCCACTATCCCGGCGACATTACCGTCGGACTCATCTGGGGCAGTATTGTGGGCTATAGTGTCTATCGCTTGTATTGCCGCGTGACCGTTCCCGTAGCTTATGAAAAAAAGTATTGCTACGTTCCCGTAGCAATACTTTGTCTGACGCTGCTTTACGCTCTGGTGCGAGCAGCGGTTATTTCTTCAGCTGCTCAGTAACGAACTCCTTCAGCTCCTCACCACGTAGTCCTCTGCGCAGGATTTTTCCCTGCTGGTCGACAACGATGGTGTGGGGAATGCTGTTGATGTTGAACTGCTGTGCAGCAGCGTTTTCCCAACCTTTGAGGTCGCTCATCTGCGGCCAGGGCAGTTTCAGCTGACTGATGGCTGCGTTCCATGCACTGGCGTCGTTGTCCAAGGAGACGCCGACGATACCTAGTCCCTGGTCCTTCAGTTCTCCATAGAGCTGAATCATGAAGGGCATTTCCTGTCGGCAGGGACCGCACCACGATGCCCAGAAGTCGATGATGGTCACCTTGTGGTTGGCAATTTCTTCCTTGATATTCAGCATGCTGCCGTCGGGCGTAGGCTGTGAGAAGTCGGGCAACATACTACCCTCGGCAGTCTTGGCAGATTTGGCGATGGTCTGCTCCCATTGCTTGACGGCTGGGCGCTGGCGCATCTCGTCGGGCAACTTATTTATCAGGCGCAGTCGGGTGGCATTGTCAATCACCTCCTCGGGATAGTAGGTCACGAGGAAGCATCCGAACTCGTTCCTGATATTGTCCTCGGCGGTCTTGACGACTACCTCGGCAAAGTGGGCGTTCAGCTCGTCAATGCGCTTCATGCCTGCCTCCTGTTCCTCCTGGCTGACGGTGTTGGCGTAGATGTACTCGGCAATCTGGTTGATTTGCTTGCCGATAGCGATGACGGAGTCGCACAGTATCTGCCATTCCTCGTTGCAGTTGGTTCCGCTGACTCGTGACATACCGGGCTGTTGGAAGAGCTGGATGCTGATGTCGCCGGGCTCCAGGAAGAAGCTGACGTTGATTTCGTTCCGGCTCGAGCTGTAAATCATGGCCAGTTGAACGTTCTCCGTTTCTCCGCTCACGCTGAAGGTGCCGTTCTCAACGACGATGGTATCCATGGGTGTTCCCATTTCCATGTCGGTGGTCAGAAACAGCGTGTCGCCGTTCTCCAGACCTTCTGCCTTACCATTGATATGATAGGTATTAGACTGACAAGCGGCCAGCATGAGGCCGGTCGCTGTCATTATCAGAATGTTTTTGATATTCATAGATTATACGATGTATTGGTCGGAAATGCTTTCGTTGTTGACCACGCGGCGGATGGTCTCCGCAAACATGTCGGCTACGCTGAGCTGCTTTACCTTGGGGCAGCGTGTGGAGTCGAAGGGGATGGAGTCGGTAAAGACAATCTCCTCCAGCGCCGAGTTCTGTACGCGCTCGGTGGC
>JAEEGH010018813.1_pt1 | contig 14560 bp, 8 predicted proteins | sample 9134181 | NCBI WGS metagenome assembly JAEEGH01 (sample SAMN16246544, study PRJNA631951) | gut metagenome | biome: gut microbiome; feature: rumen; material: DP-attached | host: Bos | place: Iran: Karaj | collected 2018-10 | reverse complement strand
AAATCGCACGCTGCTCATCGGGGAGAACGGCATCAATGTCAAGCATGTCAATGCCTGCCAAAACCACACGCGCAATAAAAGGAGCATCATCCAATGTGGCATCACGAAACTGCACTATGGGATTAACAGGTTGCATCAGCGTAGTTTATTTCTCTGATAATGAGGTGTTACAACAATAACAAAAAAGATGAGCGACACCATCACCGAGGCAGAGGCCACCAAATAAGCGGCTGAAAACGAGAAATGCTCAGCAAGCATACCACCAGAGAAGATGCCGATGCCGAGCCCCAAGTCCCATGTTGTGAGATAGGTGGAGGTGGCCGTGCCACGCTGTGCATTGGTGCCAAGATTGATGAACAAGGCATTAAACGACGGGAAAGCCGCGCCAAAACCCAAACCGCAACACAAGGCAATCAACAGGAAAGCCACAGCAGTGTAGTCTGTGCCCAATGCATTGCAATGGTGACACATGCCGAGACCGAACATGGCCAACACGACGATACCCAGACCCAAAGCAATAGTCTGTGTCACCTTGCCCTTATCAACCATCTTGCCTGCAAAAAGCCGCGAGGCTATCAGCCCGACGGCATACACAGTAAAAAACAAACCGCTACTGATAGTTAAGCCCATCTCCTTGGCATAGAGGGCGATATAATTGGAAATCTGACCATACGCGAAGGCCAACAAGGTGAAAGAAACACCCGCCAGCAAGCCTTTTATCAAAATAAAACGGTCCAACGAAATCGGAGGACGCTTAACGGGCGGACGCACCCGAGTATGAATCCTTAAGGCAAACAAAGCCGCCAACAAGCTACAGCCCATGCAACCTAAGAAGATAGCATTGAAACTGAAATGCTCGTAAACAAACAAGCCCGTCATTGGGCCGACAGCCATGGCAATATTGTTGGCCACACCGTAATAGCCAATGCCCTCTCCCCTATGCTCCGACGGCACCACATCGATGACCAAAGTATTGCCACCCACCGAAGTCAAGCCGAAAGCCAAACCATGTACGATACGTACTATTATTAATATAGTGATGGTAGCCGCAAAAAGATAGCCGACAAACACAGCCGTAAATATGGACAATGCCAACAAATACAATGGTTTGCGCTTGAAGGTGTCCATCATATAGCCTGAAAAAGGACGCACCACTAAAGTGGCCAGCGTGTAGCACGAAATCACGGTACCGATGACAGCATTGCCCGCCTGATATTTCTCCATGATGAAGAAAGGCAACACGGGCAGTAACAGATAGAACGAAAAGAAAAACAAGAAGTTAGCTGCACAAAGGCAGAGGTAATTCTTATTAAATAGCTTTTCTTCCATGACTTAGGACTCGTTTTCAAAGTGCAAAAATACGGAATAAAGCTATACAAAAAGCCACTGATATCGGAAATTTTGTCATGTATTATCATTCAAAATTATAATAAATCGGAAATTTTGTCAGCAAAAACAAGGTTTTTGACCCGTTATTGGCTCTGGCAAAGAATTTGACTATGCCCAGTCGTCCGAGCAAAAGGAAAGGGACGAATGAAAGAAGGATTGACCATCTGGATTGCTTCGTTCCTCGCAATGACGCGAAGCGACAAACAATCAAACGATTAAACAAACAACAAATAAACAACAATTAAAAAATAGGAGATCAAAACCATGTTAGTAACTAGAAGAAACCAAGACTTCATGCCTACACTGTTCAACGAACTGATGAACTGGAACGACACGACTTATTCAACGCCCCGCATGAACATCATGGAGACGAAAGACAACTACAAACTCGAACTCTGCATCCCTGGTCTCACCAAGGAAGACGTCAAATTGAGCATCGATGCCGAAGGCAACCTCGTCGTCGAGATGGTCAAAGAGAACAAGAGCGAGAAGAAAGAGAACAAGGAAGAGATGCGCTACCTGCGTCACGAGTTCTCGGTCGAACACTTCCGCCAGACCGTGATGCTGCCTGAAGACATCCACAAGGAGCAAATCAGCGCCAAGGTCGAAAACGGCATCCTCGACATTGTCATCCCGAAGGTGACCGTCGAAGAGAAGAAGCAGGCCGTGCAGACCATCGAAGTCTGCTAAAGTCTTCGCAAAACCAACCCCACAACGGGACGGAGTCATCCGCCCCGTTTTTTTGTTGCTCCAAATTCAAATCCTAACACTTTTATTCCTTACCTTTGCAGCAAATTTATTTGCGTATGAGAAAAGCGTTACTATTAACCATTCTAGGCCTCCTCACCTTCTTGCAGGCATTCCCGCAAGACAAGAAGCCTTTTGTCACCCTTGACAACCTGCATCTGAACACCCGTGCCGACTTCACCCTCGACTACCATCCTGGGCACGACACCGTTGCTCCAAAAACCGATCATGGTTTCGCAGGCAAATATTTAGTCGTCGCCTTAGACGGTACCATTGGCAGCAAGTTTTCCTACCACCTGCGCCAAAGGCTAAACACACCGAACATCGGCTTCGCCAACACCTTCTTCCAAGGTACAGACTGGGCTTACCTCAACTGGAATTTCACCGACAACTTCTTCCTATCGGCTGGTAAGCAAGTCGTGGCCATCGGCGGTTGGGAATACGACTCCAACCCCATCGACATCTACTATGGCACCGAGTTTTGGAATACCGTGTGCTGCTACGAGGTGGGCGCCTCCTTAAACTACAAGGACAATTCCGGCAAGAACCATTTCCTCATTCAGATGTGTAACTCGCCCTTCATCAACCAGGCCATGCAGAGCATCTACTCCTACAACCTGATGTGGTACGGCAACTTCGGTGTGTTCAAGACGGCCTATTCCGTCAACATGATTGAATACCAACCCGGTAAGTTCATCAACTACATCGCTTTGGGCAACAAGTTGCAATTTAAGGGCGTGGAGATGTATTTGGACGTCATCAACCGTGCCTCTTTTGAGCAAGACAAGTTCTTCGGTCAGGATATCACCGCCATCTACGGCATCGGTGTAGACATCGGGCCGAAATGGATCGTGTTCGCCAAGGCTGGCTACGACTTCAACCAAGCCCAACTGCCCAACACTGAAGCCTACGACCAGTATGTCGTCCCAGGCAAGAAAGTAGATTTTGAGAGCATCGGTTTCGAATACTATCCCATGGGTGACCGCAGCCTCCGTCTCCACCTCTGTGGCTCACATACCAGCTCTGATGGCATCAGCAAGTTCCAAGCCAACCTCGGCCTCACCTGGAAAGTCAATCTGCTTAACCTCAAGAAAAACTAATCCGTTATGGCAAAGACAAAATACAACACCATCAAACGAACCACCACTTTCTACCACGATAGGGTGGAAAAAATCTTCAAGAAAATCGAAGAGAAGCTGGAACGGCCACTGCGATTCACCACCAAACGTAGTTTTGAGGCTATCTTTTTCCTCATCATCTTCTTTGCCTTCTTTGGGTTGCTTGCCTATAAAATGACATTGCCCAAGATGCTGAACACCTTTATGCAGACGGCCTATCACTTGTTGTTGGAGACTGTTTTCTACATTATGGCCATTTGTGTGCTTATGGGTGCCATCAGCAAGTTGCTTACCGAGTTTGGCGTGGTACGTCTGTTAGAGAACCTACTGCGCCCCTTAATGAAACCACTCTACAACCTACCAGGAGTGGCAGCTTTGGGTGCCATTATGACTTTCTTGAGCGACAACCCCGCAATCATTACCTTAGCGCACGACAAGAATTTCAACCGCTACTTCAAGAAGTACCAACTCGTCTCTCTGACCAACTTCGGTACAGCGTTCGGTATGGGTCTCGTCGTAGTTGCATTCATGACGGGTCTTGGGTTTGGCAAGGGTGCCTTGGTAGGCGTAGCTGGAGCGGTCATTGGCAGCATAGTCTCCACCCGACTGATGCAACGTTCCACTTTGAAGACGTATCCTGAACTTGACTCCCCCGTCGATGAAGAGTTTGGTGGCGACGAGCAACAAATCTCTTTCAAGACCGAAGGTGGTGTGTTTATGCGTTTCCTCAACTCATTGCTTGACGGTGGCAAGGATGGTGTGAGCATCGGTTTCGCCATCATCCCTGGAGTGCTTTGCATCTCCACTATCGTGATGATGCTCACCTTCGGTGCGGCTGGTGAAAACGGTGAATACCTTGGCGTTGCCTACGAAGGCGTGCCCGTCATCAGCTGGGCGGCCAACAAAATCAATTTCATCTTCGATTGGCTCTTCGGCTTCAAGGATGGTGCGTTGATTTCATTCCCCATGACTGCCCTCGGCGCGGTGGGTGCCGCCATTGGATTGGTGCCTCGTTTCATCACCGAAGGCATCATCGACAACAATGCCATCGCTGTGTTCACCGCCATCGGCATGTGTTGGAGCGGTTTCCTCAGCACCCATGCCGCCATGCTCGACAGCCTCGGCTACCGCAAGCTCATTGGCAAAGCCATTGGCGCGCATACCATCGGTGGTCTTTGTGCTGGCATTGCGGCACACTGGCTATATGTGTTACTGGCATTGATATTCTAGACGTTGCACACAACGTCTCTACAAGGCATAAAAAAAGGAGGCTCGTAAGCCTCCTTTTTTTTGTTTGTCATTTGAGGATCAATCAATCCTTCTTGCTGCCACCCATGTTGTAGGTGAGGTTGAAACGCAACGTATTCTCCAACGGGTTGCTGCCAGCCACCGTGTTGACGGGAACCAGATACGACACATCGAGGCCAAACACGTTGTAGTGCAAAGCGGCACCGAGGGTGACATACTTGCGGTTGCCCTTCAGCGCGGTCTCGTTGAAATAACCGGCACGCACGGCGAAGATGTTATTGTACCAATACTCCACACCGACACCGATATTGATCTCGCACAACTCCTCATAGAAGCTGCCGTAGTCGACGAGCTCGCCGGTGTAGTAGTCGTAGCCATGGCCGGGAGCATCGTAGAACGACTGGATCATACCTGCCACGGTGGAGACGTTGTTGTCCATACCATAGAGGATCTTATAGGTACCGTCGTCGTTGAGGAGAGGCTGACCCGAGATGGAGTCTCTGGCAATGACGGGAGGCGTAGGCACCAACAGCTTGTTGAGGTCGACCATGAAAGCCAACGAGTTGTACTCGTCGAGTTCGAGCTTCAGGCTGGTACCCAGGCGCAGGTTGGTCGGGATGAAGTCGCGGCGGTCTGACGAGCCGTTGTAGCTGACCTTGCTACCGATGTTGGTGATGGCAGCACCCCAAGCGAAGTCGGCATCCATATTGCTGAACCACTCCACAGGCTTCTTGTAGTATACCGACACGTCAGCGGCGACCGAGATACCAGGACGACCGTAATCGGTGGCGTTCTGCGTCAGGTTGGAATAAATGAAACGGCCTGCCACGGCGCCCGCGAGATAGTCACCCAACATACGCGAATAGGTGGCGTCGATGGCCCACTCATTGGGGCTGAACGTACCCAGGTCGTAGTTGTTCTGGTCCCTGAAGTTGATGTCGCCGCAGCTGAAATAACGCAGCGTGCCTGCCACGGCCGAGCGGTCGTTGATCTTATACGCCATAGCCAGATAAGCGAGGTTCATGTCGCTCACCAGGTTGCGCAGCCAGGGGCTGTAACCCAAGCCCGCGCTGAACTTGTCTTCGAGATACACATACTTGGCGGGGTTGTAGTGCATCGAATATACATCGGGATTCGAGGCCACGCCACAGTCACCCATGGCACCGCCACGGGCATCAGGGGAGATGGATACAAAAGGCACAGCCGTCGTAATCACGTTAGGCGACACGCTGTAGTCCTGTCCGATGTAATTGTGGTTCTGTCCGTAAGAGACTGCCGCAACCAACAGGAAAGCGGCCAAAAGGAGTTTCTTTACTTTCATTTTCAAGTCTTGTATTTGAACGTGCAAAAATAACGATTATTCAAATGGGTTATTGTATTCGGTAGAAAAATTATTTCGCGCCTATCGCGAGATCACCATGCGTTGGCTGACGGTGCGGAAGAATCCGGTTTCGTCGGTCAGCGTCAGACGGTAGAGATAAACACCTGAGCGCAAGGGAGTTCCGGAATAGCCACATCCATCCCAGCGGATGGGTTCGATGACGCCGTCGGTAGCGGTAACGCGCTTGGAGAGGTGTTGCACAGGGCGTCCCATGATATCATAGATTTCGATGTGGACATCAAAGTTGCCATCCTCGCCCACATGCGTCATCGTGATACGGGTCTCATCGTTGAAGGGGTTGGGATAGTTGTGCACCTGAGAGAGGAAGAGGTCGTCGTCAACGACGAACCACAGCGAAGCCTCGGAGGGGTTGTTTTGGGTATCCCAAACCTTGAGTTGGAACTGGTAGGTGCCTGGTACAAGGTTGCTGACGGGGATGGCCACCCTGCCACGTCTGAAGTCGTTGAGCACCGGCTCATAGATATCGTTGAGGACGAGGTGGTTATAGGCAGGCAGGTTGCTATACATCATGATGTCGCGGCCGAGGCTGAAGTCGTAGTGGTAGATGCCTTGGGCGTCATAGAGGTCGGCATAGAGCATGCCTTGACGTTCCACCGACTGTCCATTGACGAAGTCAGGTGTATTCCAATAGAAGTCTATCTTGGGACCTTCGTCGTCGGCCACCATAGCGGGATCGATGCCGCCCAAGGTCAGGTCGTTGAACATCCCCATGGCATCGATGCCGTGGATCGAGTCGTAGGCATAGAGCGAGAAGCGGGGGATGCCGTTCTCGGGCATGACGTCTTTCGGAACCTGGAACGAGACTGTGAAACGGCCGTTGTTCACGCTGACGCAGCCTTGATAGAGCACGTCCTTGAAATCGCGCACGTTCCTAGAGCCCGTTCCATAGCGGTTGACCTTGACTTTCGTTGCCTTGTCGAAGAGTCGCACCCAGAGCTTGCCGTTGAATCTCATGTCGATTTGCCCTGTCCCAGTCTTCACCACACCTTCCATCGTCACCATGCTCATGCCGTGGAGCTCGATTTCGTGGCTGCCATCCACCGTCTTGCCGTTGATTTTTTGCACTGCGATGTCTTCGTAGGGCACGGGGAAACGCAAGGCGGGGTCGCCCAAGAAGAGGAAGCGTATGTTGATGTTTTCCAACGGGGCGCTGTCGTAGTAGTTGAGAGGATGGCTCTTCGTGCGGCGGATGATATCGCCGAAACGCTGGGGCATGCCGTCCTCGTCGCGGTCGAAACAGATGGTGATGAAGGCCCGGGTCTGCCGGTCGTTTTTAACGCCATAGGTGGGACGGCAGGTAGTGAACATGGCCACCGAGCCGCCATTGGGATTGAGGAACATCTGCTCGCCTGCCGACACCAGAAGCGGGTTGTCGTATTTGGTGAACTCGCAGGTGGCGGTATATACAAACGGCATCTTGTCGTAGTTGGTAAGTCGGTTGATGTCGGCATTGGTGAAGACCTTCTCGCTCGTCAGGCCCCTGACGCCACCATGGCCCGTGAAGAACCACAGCAGCGAGCCCTTGCCGAACGACTGCATGAGGTCGGCGTTGGCGCCAGGAATCTCGGTCCCACTCGTGGTGCTCACCGTGGGATAAGCACCCGTATAGATCTTCTTCGGTGTCATGAGCGGCGCGATGGTGTCGAGCATGGAGCAGTAGATCTCGCTGTTGTTGACGTAGTCTGACGTCTCGTCGTCGGCAAAGAAGAGCACGTCGGTCTTCCAAAGGCCATGTACCGTAGCCAAATCGTTGTAATGCCGTATTTTACGCAACATGGTCTCAGCCTCTTCAACCGTCGACACCGAGATGCGGCCGATGCCGATGTCGACACGGCCTTTGCTGTGTTCGCCTTCGTTGTTGTCCATCAACCCGAAATAGTCGTCGGTGCAGAAGTCCAACTCGTAGTAGGAACTGTCGCCGCTCTCATAGGTGGGCACATAGTTTTGGCCATAGCCCATGATGTTGCGGTAGTCGGCCGAGGCCCTGCCGAAGAGGGTCAGGTAACGGAGACGTCCTCCACTGCGACGATACACCATGCGCACGAAGTCGCGGATGGCGGTGGGGTCGGGATGACCGGTGCCGAACTCGTTGTAGATCTCGTCGACGTCGACCACGGCGCTGTTCAAGCCGTCGAGTTCGGAGTGATAGTCGGCCAAGGCCTGTGCCTGCGCCTTGAATATTGACGACGTCAAGATCAGCATGTCGACCTCACTGATGGCATGCACGTTCTGGTTGGGCTGACTCGTCCATTGTACCACCGGCATGGCATAGGACGGGTCGAACAGGACATAGCGTTTCTCGGCATTCTCGTCGGTGGCGAAGATGAGATTGCCGCCACTGAGCACGCCTTCCTGCAGCACGGGTTGCATGGGGTCAGTGACCTCCCAAAGGTGGTAGGTGGCGTTGGTGTTTTGCACCCACACGGCGCTCTTGCCGTTGCCGAACTGCGAGGGCATCAGGCGGAAGGGGAAGAAATGCCCTACCCTTCTCAGCTGTCGCCAACCAAAGATTTCAATATAATCGAGATACAACGTCGCTGTTGCCTCTGCTGTAAAGCTCAGTTGCACGGCGATGGTGTCGCTTTCTATCGTGGCCTGTTTCGAGAGGGTCGAGATGCGACCGTAGAAATGTTCCGAGTACTGGCTGATTGGGATGTTGCTGGCCAAATGGTTGTCGTTGGCCCACAAGTCGTAACGCAACGGTCCTGGCTTCACGCGGCCAAGCACCTGGCTCTTGACAAGCACGGGCTTGGTCTTCACCAAATTGGGGAACACGAAGGTCAAAGCCAACGTCTCGTCGGGTGTCATCAGCTGCTCGCCATACCAGTTCTGGCCTTGGAAATAGGGCGAGAACAGCTCTTCCTCGTGCCATTGGTAGTCAGGGAACTCGGTGATGACGGTGGTGGCGTCCTCCACCGGCAGTGAGGGCTTCTCGCCTACCCTCAGTCCTTCCATGCCGCTGTCGACACAGAGGTAATAATAGGTGGTGTCGGAGAAGAGGTTACGCTCGCGCAGGTAGGTCTCGTTGCCTGCATCCTTCAGACGCCAGCGTGTGGGCTCCTGACCATAGAACAGCACCATGTCGCCATTGTCGAAGATGCCGTCTTCGGCGCCCACGATGCTTATCGCCATCTCGGTCAGGTCGTCGGGACGCTCATCCGAGTTCTTCTCAGGCAGCGACCCCGCAGGATTGCCAAACAGACGTATCTGACTGGGATTCAGTGTTTCCATGTCGATTCCCATGGCCTGCAGCGTGGCGTAGTCTAACTTGTAGACGCCTTCTTGCGTCACGGCCAGACGATGCCACGTGTGTTCGCTCAGCACCGACAGGTAGGTGTTGTCTTGGGCGAAACACGGCAGGTTGCACGCAAAGGCCAAAGCGCAAAGGAACAGGGTTCGTAAGGATCTATATTTCATATTGACTGTCATTTACTTAAGACTAATTTTGATACCAAGGTAGCTGTCTCGCCATAGTCGTTGGTGGCCACGATACGGTAGACGTAGACGCCGTTGCGCAGGTTCTCGCCACGCGAGCCACGGCCGTTCCAACGGATGGGGGCGATACGGGTCGAGGTGCCGGCCACCGTCTCGGAGAGAGTGGTCACCCAACGGCCCATGATGTCGTAGATGTAGATATCCACATTCATGTTGTTGCCCAACTGGTTGTGGTCGAACACGAAGCTGGTCTCGTCGGTCACAGGGTTGGGCGCGTTGAAGACGTTCTCAATCACCATGCCGCTGTTGTTCACCACGGTGAAGTCGATGGTGGCGGTGCCCGAGTTGTTGTAGATGTCCCACACCTTGAGGGTCAGCGTATAGTCGCCATCGGCGAGGTCCTGCATCTTGTAGGTGATGGAGCCCTTGCCCGGCTGCCCCACTTCGGCTATGAAATAGTCGTTGAGGCAATAGTTGTTCTTGGAGGGACCGCTCAAGGTGGCGGTGATGTCGTGGCCGATGCCTGCACCCGTGGTGTTGATGCCGCTCTCGTCCTCAACGAAGGCAATCAAGGTGGGACTCTGTCCCGTCAGGCCGCCACTCATGAAGAGGGTGTCGTCGATGAACAGGCGGACCTCGGGGGCTTCCTTGTCTTCATAAGCCTCGTCGTAGAAGCCGCCGATGATGAAGCTGTCGCAGTTGCCGTTGGCTTCCACGTCGTAATCGGTGGCGTAGTAGTTGATCAGGCCTTGCCCATAACGGTAGGCGATATCGCGAGGCACGATGAAATCAATCTTGAAACAGCCGTTCTCAGCCTTGGTCTTTCCATTGAAAATCACGCTGTTGCGAAGATTGAAATGATAGACTGGACCCGATGTGCCGTAGGTGGAGAGTTCGGCTTCTTTGTCGTAGACGATCACATTCACCACGCCGTTGAAGCCCGTTGCTATCTGTCCGTCAAGGTCCTTCACCACGCCCTCAATCTCAACAGGCTGCAAGGCGCTGATGGTATCCTGATAGACAGGATAGGTCTGCCAGGTCGAGTCGTTGATCGGGATGGAGTCCATGACATAGCCGGGATACTGCCCGTTGATGCTCAGCGTCTCGACGGTCCACTTCGGATAGGCCAAACGGAGGGCCGGGTCGCCGAAGAAGACATAGCGTTTCTCCTCTTTGTAGCCTGTCCTTTTCGCCATGCGATACACATCGCCCAAGCGGTAATGCTCCTCGCCGTAGATACGGAACAAGTTGTCGTACACTCCCTTCGCGAAGGCCTGGTTATGGATGCCGTAGGTCACCCTCGACGTGGTGAACATGGCAATCATGCCACCATATTGGTTGAGAAAGGCATATTCGCCCAACGAGGTGCGCAGGTGGTCGTCGTAGCGGCTGAACTCGCAGGTGCCCGTGATCATCAGCGGGTACATCGGGGCGTTGCGCCACGAATCGACGTCTTTCCTTTGCAGGATCTTCTCTTCCGCCAGCTGCACCTCGCCGCCGTGACCGATGTAGTTGAGCACCAGCGTGCCCTTCTCCATGCGGCTGTTGAGGGCGGCATTCACATCGGGAGCTATCTCACCGCCAGGGGCACTGATTTGTGTATAGGCATCTAGATAGATCTTGTCGACCACCACGCCTTCACCGCCCACTTCCTTCAGGTTCGCCGCCAAAGTCTCGGCATTCGGCAAGAAAGCGCTTTCGTCATCGGTGAAGAAGGTAACCGTGTTGCGCCAAGGCTGCATGGTGGTCTCGTCTTTGACGATGTAGCGTTCGATCTTGTCGACCATCTGCGTGGCCTGTTCCAGCGTCTGCACCGGGAAACGCCCGATGCCAATGTCGGCCAAAGAGCGACCGATGTAGCCTTCGTTGTCGTCCATGAAGCCATAATAGTCATCGACGACGAAGGCCGAGTCCATCTGGAGCGACTCCACCGTCTCATAAGAAGGCACGAAATCGACGATGCCCGTACGGTTCTTGAAGTCGTAGGAGCAGTCGCCCAACAGCAGCAAGTATTTGATTTTGTGTCCGGGGTTGCTGTCGAGATAAAGCATGCGACAGAAGTCGCGGATGGCCGTGACGTCTTTGGCGCCACAGGCAAACTCGTTGTATACCAGCTCCGGAGTCGTGACCATGATGTTCAACTCAGGGTCGATGCGGTTGTGGATGGCTTTCAGGCGTTCGGCCTGCGAGATGAAGCCATCGTAGGTCAGGATGACGAAGTCGATGTCCCTCACACCGTGGAGGTCTTGGTTCTCGACATGTCCAAAGACCTTGGCCGTGCAGAAAGCGTTGCCGTTGAATGCGACGAAGGCGTTGTTTTGGTTGCCATAGACCTTGAAGCTGAGTGTCGACCCGTTCAGCTGGCCTTGCATCTTGGCAGGATTGGTCGGGTCGGTGACGTTCCACACCTGCACCTGCTGCGAGGCGCCAGTGAGCTGGTATTCGTATACCTTATTAATAATGGCGGTCTCGGGGTTGCGGAAGAACATCTGCCCACCCGACATCCTCAGGTTGCGCCAAGCGTTGACGACGATATAGTCGACATAGCCCACCGACGTGGTATTGTTGTAGCCCATCGCATTGTGCCGTATCGAGACGTGCACTGTCTCACTCGAAGGCGTGGCGCTCACCCATCCTCCCACGTTGAAGCCCCATGGCTTATCGGACGATGAGGTGGTGGTGGCGACGGTATAGGTAGCCTTCTTCAAGTTGTCGATGGCGACCTCGAAAGAGGCCGGCTTGAAATTACGTCCCGCCAAGGCCGTCTTCACCTTGCACTGCTTGTTGACGACGATATTGGGGAAGTTGAAGTCAAAAGTCTTGGACGAAGTGAGGTCCATCTTGTCACCATAATAGGTACGACCCACACGATGAAGGTTAAACTCGTCCAATTCATGCACCTGACAGTCAAGGAATTGATTGACGATAACAGAAGATGCCGCAGAGGGAGACGTCGTCTCGCTGATGCGTTTGCCCTGTCCCAGACCCGTCACGACGAAGGCATAGGCATAGTCGTCGTACGGGTTCTGGCGGTGGACGTAAGCCATCCTGGCGGTGTCGATGGCCCAACCGACGGGACCTCCGCCATAAAACAAGATATAATCGCTATTATCGAAACGGCCGTCGCTTTCGCCAGCCACATAGATGGGCACCTCCACCAAGTCGTCGAGGCGCGCCACGGCATTCATCTCGGGCAACACGCCCCCGCCGTTGTGATAGATGCGGATCTGGCGCGGGTCGACATGCGCCACATCGACGCCAAGTTCGTTCAATTCGCTGTAAGTCAGCTTATAGACGCCTGTCTCTGGAAGACCGATCTTGTACCAGTTGCCGGTGGCCATCGCCGAATGCGTCGCATAAGATGCGTGGGCGCGGCTGGCGGTATAGTCGGGCGTCAGCGTCACCGAAAGGGTGGCCGAGACCAGCTTTTCATAGCAGCCTCCGTTTTGCCTGAACGGGACGATGCGGACCGAGAGCAGGGCCTCGTCGCGAGAGCGAAGCGGCAACGCATCGACCTCGAAATCAGACGGATATGAGAACGATTGGGCCACTTGTCTTTCCTCTTCGCTGAGGGGCTTTGCCTTGACGCGATCCAGTTGCACCTCCACTTTCACCTGGTCGTCGAAGATGGGAAAAGACTGCACGAACACGGGCATCATGCCCTCGTACACTCCCGATTCGAGGCCGATTAATAACAAGGTGTCGTCAGCGAAGCGTTCGGCGACCACGCCCTGCCATTTCAGCTCAATCGGATAGCTGTTCACCATTTGTCCTCTGAGGAGAAAAGGCGCAAAAACCATCATGACGAGCATGAAAAACGGTGCAAAAACGCTGTTCCTATAATGCATAAAAGCAGTTTAATTACTTAACTATCAATATTTTTCATAGAACCTAAACAAGATGATTAAGGTCTACGATTAAACCAACGAAAATACTACTTTTTTATTGCAACTCGGTCATTTTTCGCAACAAAAAAGTTTTTTTTCAAAAAATGCTGCAGGAAAGAAAAAAAGCCGTACATTTGCCTGATTTTTTTGAAAATTATCTCGTAATGCACAATAAAAGCATTTCGATGGAGTTTAGTAGAAAACAAATTTGAACGACAATGTATAGAAAACAAGGATTCAAAACATTAGCCATCATCGTTTTGGCAGGATTGCTCACTGTTTCCTGCTCGAAGAAATCCTCGCGTACCACTGGTTGGGCCTACAACGACGCCAACAACGGAGGTTTTGAAGTCACCGAAGTCAACGACCAAGAGATTGGTCCCGGCCTCATCGCCATTGAAGGCGGTACCTTCGTCATGGGTGCCACCGTTGACAACATCACCTACTCGTGGGACAACTCGCCCCGCAAGGTCACCGTTCCCACCTTCCTGATCGACCGCACGGAGGTCAGCAACGTGGACTACCGCGAGTATGTCTATTGGCTGAACCGCGTTTATGGACAGAACTATCCTCAGGTGGTGCGCAACGCTGCTCCCGACACTTTGGTGTGGCGCGACCGCTTGTCGTACAACGAACCCATGGTGGAGGTCTATTTCCGCCATCCTTCCTATAACGACTATCCAGTGGTGGGTGTGACCTGGGTGCAAGCCAACGACTACTGCGCCTGGCGAACCGACCGCGTCAACGAGTTGATGCTCGTTGAGGCTGGCATCCTTGATTGGGACCCGACCCAGCAGGACGAAGAGAACTTCAACACCGATGCTTACCTGGCCGGACAATACACGGGCAAGGTGAAGAACGGCAAGAAGGACCTCTCGAAGGGCGGCGACGGCATGCGTAACGTCAGAATGGACGATGGCATCCTGCTCCCCTCCTACCGTCTCCCCACGGAAGCTGAATGGGAATATGCTGCTGTGGGTCTGGTGGGTAACACCAGCAACGAGATCGTCAGCGAGCGCAAGGTGTATCCTTGGAGCGGCGACGGTCTGCGCACCGACAACAAGAGATATTATGGTAGCTTCATGGCCAACTTCAAGAGAGGCCCTGGTGACTACATGGGTGTTGCCGGCAACCTGAACGACGGTGCCGCCCTGCCCGCCCCTGTGGGCTCCTACTGGCCCAACGACTACGGCCTGTACAACATGGCTGGCAACGTCGCTGAGTGGTGCCAAGACGTCTATCGTCCCCTTTCGTTCGAAGACGTGGCCGACTACAGCCCCTTCCGTGGGAACTTGTTCACCCCCAAGGCCGTCGACTAAGAAGGCTTCCTGCTG
>JAEEGH010018811.1_pt1 | contig 14561 bp, 4 predicted proteins | sample 9134181 | NCBI WGS metagenome assembly JAEEGH01 (sample SAMN16246544, study PRJNA631951) | gut metagenome | biome: gut microbiome; feature: rumen; material: DP-attached | host: Bos | place: Iran: Karaj | collected 2018-10 | reverse complement strand
ACTGCTGCATGAAACTTTCGTAGTCATCCTCCTTGAACTCCATGTTGGCTTTAAGCATATCCAGCAGTGGAAACTTTAGCATCTGCTCCTCCGTATGCGGATAAGTGCCATCTGTGAATAGCAGGACGACATTCTTATCCTTCCAAGTATTCTCAATGGCATACTTGATGTTAAACCACGCACCATCGAACACCTTATATATGTAGTTGTCCTTCCATTCTGCGAACTCCAGCTCCGTGAAGTTGATATTCAACTTGTCGAAGATGAATAGAACGTGCAGTTGCGGGTTACGTTCGAAATAGTTATATATTCTTTCTTGTACCATATTTACAATATTAATCAACCTCTTTACAAGCTTGAATGAATGTTTTTACTTTACCTTTAAATTTTGCTAATTTTTCCAACTTCACATCTGATATGATGATTGTAGTACTCAGAGAACGACTTGTCGCTACATTGAATCGCCTTACATCAAGTGCAAAAGCAGAACCTCCAGCAGGGAGATATAGTACAGCATAATCAACTGTCATTCCTTGAATTCGGTCAATAGTCTCTACCGTAAAGTCCTTTAACTTGCGACTGTCTGTTTGCAGTTCACTTTGAAGCTTCTTCACAGTTTCGCGGAATGGTGATATAATTGCCACACTGCTTTCAGGCCGATGTTTCTCTATTGTTTGAACAAGTTCTGAGATAAAAGTTAGTGATCTGTCATTATAGTTCTGGTCAACAAAACCACTTATGAACTTATACAACACACCACCTTCACGTGGGAAATACTTTTCACTCAGGCCATTGAAATCAATATACTTTTTCTTCACCGAACGGAAATTGTTACTGTAGAAAAGCTTAGTAAGTTCAGCACTCTTCTGAGTTAAACGGAAGGTTGTGACTATTCTATAACTCTTAATGGAAGTACCTAAAGCGTAGGCACTCATTCCATTACATTGAACATCTACATTCCATAGTTCATATTCCGGCTTTTGACCAAGACCTTGAACTATAGGAGGTAACTGCATTGGGTCACCAACTATCAGACATTGATTGCCCAATGTCTTGAATGCAACTATGGTGGTCAGGAATGCCTGAGAAGCCTCTTCAATGACAATCAAGTCAAACATACCTTCAGCATCTTTCCCGTTACTATTTACACCAACAACGGATGACAACTTATAGTATGTAGTACACAACAAACAGCCTTTGGGTACGACCAAATCACTCTTAGCAGCTTTTAATCCTACAGCTGTCTTTGCTTCATCAGCTTTGAGCGATGTTTTAAAAATCTTGCCATCAGCCAATTCTTGACTTAATGGGGACTGTTTCGCCAATTCAACAAGTCCCGTATTTGCCATTGTTGCAACACATACCGTTTTCTTCTGTTTAAGATATGATGAAACGATAGTAGCAATGGTGTAACTTTTACCAGTTCCTGGAGGACCCTGAAGAATGCAGCATCCATCATTGCTCAGGGTGTTCGATACCGTATCTGATACTATGTTTGGCTGATTCTCAGAATAAGCCAGTTCTTCAGGTTGCCACTCGTCATAACTGATTTGCGGTTTTAACAGTAACTCTTTTGAGTCGTGATGACTGTGTGTATAGTAAGCAAGATTGTCAAAATACTCTGTGGGAGGGTAGGAATCGTACAATAATGCTGTTATCATGTTCCCTCTATTGTTCACACATTCGTTAATAAAGGCAAACATTTCAACATCAATCGAACCACATACAATATAATCAAATTGGGTATCTGGACTCTTTCTGAAATAAAGGGGCATAATGTCAGATTCTCCCATGCGCAGACCTTCTCCATCGTGGAAGGTGCGGAATGTAATATCCCACATGAGAGCACTCTGACCATAGGTATCCTTAGCTTTTTTCGTAACGATGCTAAAACTCTTCATCATTTTCAGTCGAGGAGCATATCCCTTACGAATCTTAATAGTGATATGACCTGATTTTGGTGAAGCATAAACAATAGTACCCACATTCAAAGCCCCATCCTTAAGCAACATGCTTACTGATGAGTCAAGAATGTAGCTGTATTCTCTTTCAACTTCACGCTTTTGGTCGCGGAAGAAACGCACATAATTGTTTATTATCTCATTATTCGTCATACCAAATCTGGATCAAATTCATTATCATTCTTTGAACTCGTATCTGATGGTTCAAAAATGAAATCATCACCATGAGTCTTTATCGTTCGTATCATTGTATAAATGTTACCATCCATACCTGGGAATTTAGAATCGTATACCTTGTTTACGAAACGTCCCTTATCATTACCAGTCACTTGTACAAGTATAGCGTCCTTGTCAATCATATCCATCAACTCCTTCTGAGATCGGATATAAAGGAACTGATTTGCTTTCTTACCATAATACATACAAATGATGCAGTTCTCATACTTTACGCGATTCCAAATAGAAGGAGATACATACAGGATACCACCTCTGGCACTGCAACGATGAACATACTTGCCGGTTTTGGTCTGCATATATTTATGAGCTTGGGAGATAAATTCTTTCTCCGACATCTTTGGCTCACCAATTTCTTTCTTCACGCTATTGTAGAAACGCATTCTGACGAGATAGTTCTCATCAACGATAGAATCACGGTCAAATGCCCGTCCCAACAATGAACTCAGACGAGAGATTTCCTCTTCTGTTGCCTCTTTGGTTTCCAATGTGGTGGCTTCTTGCTTGCCAACAAAGAATTGCCTATGGCTTGTTTTATCTGGGTCATAGCCCATATAGTTACGACGCCTGCCCGTGCTTTGTCTTTCCCTTCTTGGCGTTTCTTCATCATCGTATCGACGTTCTGACCGTTCAGAAGAAGACTCCCTATGACGTGACGGAGTTTCTGAACCTTGCTTCTCGATAGCTGTACGCTCTGGACATGAACGAGAAGGACGTTCTTGGTTAGAACTCTGCTTGTAATCCTGTTCAACGTCCTGATCATCATCATTATATTGTGATGAATACTGATTCCGAGGTCGATAATCAGGCTCTGTTTCAGTCTGGTCATCTTCGTCATCTATATCTTGGTCGGCATCATCAACATATTCTTCATCCTCGTCTGACTCTACAGAATCGTCATCCTCATCTTCATCTAAGGAAGTCTGTAAACCCTCGTCTTCGTCGCTTTCATCATCTGAATAGTTTTGCTCACTCTCCTCGACATCTTCATCATACTCTGAAGTATCTCTTACTGATGAAGTGTACTCCTCATCTTCATCGTTTATTTCCTCACGAGTACGATTGCCAAATGTTGCTGATGTATCAGGCTTATCTTCATCATCAGAACGGTCAACAATCTGTACACCCATGGCAATGTCGGCATTGAGCTCTTCCAGAGTCTTCATAAAAACATTGTCAGAACTGAGTTCATAACTAACATAATTGTCAATTATTTCCGATTGGTTGTCTTCATCAGCTTCAAAGATTCCTTCAAGAACATTGGAATCCATGTCAATGTCAAGGTATTCCACCATATCTGCGATAAAATCCTTAAACACTCGACGACCCATCCAGTCCTTTACATAGAATAGTTCTGTACCATCCTTATGGTATTGAATACTGGAATCCTTAAGTTCGCCTTGATAATTCAACGTTATAGATTTGCATCTATGGAACTGGAGGATATCTATTTTATCGCAGTAATTATTATAGAGTTCCTGCCAATTGTTTGAATCAGAAACGGCAGCAACTATCAACAACGGCAAGCGTAGTTTTTTACGCATTTCCTCTGTTGTTGGCTCGTCTATAATATCTGGTGTAAGTTCAAAGTCTTCTTGTGTCAGGGCATCAATGCCAAAGATTTCACAGAAATGATTGAAGATATAGTCACTTTCAATATATTCTTGGGACATTACTTTGGCGTTCTTTCCGAATAGTTGCTTAAGACGCTCTTCATTGATATCTATTACATACAAGTCCTTCAGACGAACAAATTCACCTCGACCATTACGCCAAATAGAATCTTCATGATTGAGATAGTCTTTAACTGCTTTTTCATCGACGTTGTTCTTGTTAGCAAGCCAGAATAAGATACTTTGCCTCTTTGCTTTGTTCTTGGTATGTAACAGACAGTCAAGACAATCACAGAAAGATAGTGTCGTTGCGAAATTCAGTTTGCCAAGTATTTCGTCCTTAACCTCCTTTGTGGAGAAAATGGACTCCAATGGCATTTTATCTTCGTACCCTCTGACCATTCCTTTCACAAATCCATCTTGAATAAGTGATTGAGCGTACAGTTGAGAAGGTTTCTTAACCTCGTTTCTATTCTCATTTCCTGTGGGAATTGTAGCATACTTATTCAATTCCTCAATACCCATTGACGTTATGTGAGTTCTGTTAGCATATTGTATGAGGTATTCAGTCCAGAAATAAATCGTAAAGTCATAGCTGTTACTCATCAGAGGCAGATGCTCTTCGTGTATGTCGTACACTACGTCCATATCCGTGAATAGTCTTCTGAAGACTCTTGCATCAGGATTCTCAAATGGCAAATAACATTCATCTAAGTATGTCAGAGGCAACCCGAATCGCTCGAAATCGCAACGTGGCTTATACACTGATCCTTCAGTCAGTTCTTTGGGGCTATAAAACTTGCCATCTTTTCCTTTGAGTTTTATTTCCCTAACTTTAGTCCTTGTATATAATTCACTATTAAGGATATAATCATCAGCTAAATCCTGTATGAACTGTGTATGAATCGGCTTGATGTTTTCAATATCATCTTTTTGTAGCATAAGATACCATTCAAGCTTTTCTTTTTTCCACTCGTCCAATGATGTGAAGGAATCCGACTCGGCCTCATTCACTATCTCCCTAAGTAAACGCATCACTTCAGGAGCCGCATTACGATATATATCAGATATTTCGTCCTCAATAATGACATAGGGATATGGCTCGTTATCGTAGCAATCATTAAATAGGACTTCTCCGATTGGTCTAAAATCGTCTTCACCTCCCTTTGTAAGAACATTCAACTGACAGAGATTGTCCTTGACTTCATCCCAGACATCTTCTGCATGGAAATCATCATAGTAATCAGCCAGAAGTGATACTATATCCTTGTTTTTGATGTCTGCAAGATTAGGTACAATGCTCGTAAATACAATATCGTGAATATTATATCTTGCGCCCAAACTAACGAAATAATCGCGCCATGCTTCAATGTCTGTTTCTTCAGATTCATCAGAAAGGTATGCATCGGAAATGAAACATGCGGTCTCATCATATTTCTTCACCATAGTCTCAACACCTTTTCCAGCTTCCATATATTTATCCGCAAGATAAAGGGCATCGTTCAAAGAATGAAGTTCCTCGTCTTCATCTTTGTCAATGGCAAAAATACCAATTGATTTCAGTGTATTGAAATCGGTCTTGGTTAAATCATCCTTGTTTGAATACATGAAACGGTGGAAAGCTATGTTCTGCTCTTTTTCAGATGTACATTCTTCCAACGAATCGATGTTTGATAGCAATGATTCTTTATAAAGCTTAAATGAATACTTGGAAATCTCCAGTTTTTTGACTAATTGGGGATATTTACTGAAGACTTCGTTATATCTTTCTTCCAACATATATGCCACATCTTCAGGCATCCAGTTGGTTTCAAGCAATGATTCTAGTTCGGAGTTATACGTGTATACACTGATATCTCTGTTGGTAATGGCATCCCATGTGTCATAACGATAAAGCGGAAGATTGATGAACTTATCATTACCATGATCCTCAAAAATGAGTTTGTAATTTTTACCCAGATAGTTCAAAATATCAATACTCTCATCTGTGTCGCTATCGGATTGGGAACCGCCAACATTGTCACAAATTGCTTTTACATGATTGGAAACCACATTTTCATAGAACGACTCCATCGTAAATACCAGGACTCCAAAAACATCAGACATGAATTTACAGAATGAATCCATATTTTCGATGTCTTCAAGATATTCCTCGTCCAAGCGGTACATCCAACCATTTTTAATCCATGTTTTCTCCTGATATTCATCCATTAAGTCATTCTGGAAGAAAATGACATCTTCACTCAGGACTTGTTCGTTTTCTCCCTCTTTGTCATAAGTCCAAAGTGTATACTTATTTAAAGTATTGTCACCAAGACAATCCTTGTGTTCAAAGCAATATTTCACAAAGGATATGTGTTCTGGCCCTAATTCGTTCAAATATTCCCTACCGCTCTTTGTTAAGATTACATCTTCAAAGAAACTTTCCACACTAAACTCTGGAACTTTAAATTCTTTCTTGAAATAATCTTTGGCTGCATCTGAGTAGTCTTCAGATATTAAATTAACCCAACTACTAGCGGTCCATTCTGCATTATATAATTCCTCACCATCCTGGCTATAGAAATATATATTCCTTTTGAAATCTTCTATTACTTCATCATTGAAGCCAATAACAGGAAATACTTTATACTCCGTAGTATATCCAACGTTTTCAGCAAGGAAATTAAAAAAGCCCAACGATGCTTCTTTATCCTTTAAACGTTTTTTTGTATCCTCTAAATTCTTCTTTGCCCTAAGTTCTTTGTCAACAAAGTCATCTGCATCGAAGGTCTTGAACAAATCCTTGTGAACCCTTTCCCAATCTTTATTATCCTTGAAATAGTCGCGTGTGGTCTTATCTAAACGCGGAAGGTAGTCGTTAAAGGCCACAAGATCTGGATAATATTTATCGATGTTTTCGTAAATAGAGCTTGCTGCCTGAAGTTCATCGTCTTCTGTCATGAAGATGCTCTTATCCTTGAACCCAACAATTTGTCCTTTTTCAATTAAGAAATCAAGGAAAGCATTGTTATTTCCCGTGTCTGATAGCCATCCTTGGAACGCATCATTTTCACAAGCGTCAAGGATACAGCTGAAATCCAATGTATAGTTGTCAAGGACATAAGTACGCATGAATGCTTCAATGCCTGGTTTTAGGCAATGATTATCATAGTCGCGCAAATCACTATGAGGGAAGAAATCTCTCCAATCAGTATATTCGCGTACTTCATCATCTGTCATTAAACCAGAGCTGGTAATTCCTGTTTCATCATAATTCACCTCATCAAGAGGTTTCAAGACCATCTGGCCGTCCTCTTCAACTGGGATGATGGCTCCTTCTTCCAATTCTTCTTCGAATCCTTCCTGAAATTCTTCAATGAACTTCACTACGTCTTCATCCTCTTCATACCTATCCTTACAATTCTCAAAGTTTGGAATAAGGCTGAAGATTGAATCATAATCAAATTCCTGTGAATTTAGAAGGTCTTGAATCCAAGCAAAGAACTGTTTTCCTGCAATCTTGGCAATTACATGATTGATTTTCTCCTTCGGTTCCACGTTGTCACGAGGCCCTGTAGGGATCATATCCGAGTTCATCAAAAAGCCAAATCCCCATTTAGCTTTCTTGGCAGGAAGATAGCAATACAGGCATGTGTTTTCTACTGTTTGGAGTTTGTTCCCGTCTCGTTTACAAGCGAAACCAACCGATGTTTTCTTGAAGTCAAAATACTTTTCTGGAATTTTACCATCGTTTTTGTTGATACGACGATTCAATTCCTGAGTTAACTCATCTGGAACGTCACTGACATATTTCTTTGGCTCAGAAACACACCACTTGTCGTTTTCTTTAACCTTGACAATGGCAGGTTCATCTTCATCATTTATAAATACACTGACACTGTTTATGAATGGAATAAACAGGATAACTCTTTCGGTTTCAAACACATCAGCAAAGAGTTCTTCGTAATTCTGCTCCCTTTCATGTAATATGTCAGCATCAGTAGGACGTAATGCAATCTGGACCCGGAACTTCTTGTCTGCATTGTCCATAACGTCCAACACTTCTTCATCCACATCTTCTTCATCAGTCCATATTGGAAGAATTTGCCAAGGTGTGTCATCGATGTTTTTTGTTTGTTCGTAGTCAAAGCGGAAACAATATTCACCCGTCTTAAGCAAAACATAGTTGTTATCAAGGAAAACAGTCTTGAATCCAATTCCCTTATAACCGATAGCCTCACTGTTATCCGTCTTTTCTTTGTCATTGATACTACATATAGCAGCAATATTCTTGGCATCAAAGTAATCGCCGGAATGCTGGAACACCAGATAGTTATCCGTAATATGGAACTCGACATCTACAGGCTGTTTCCTACCAGCAATCTTCTGAGGGTAGTCATTGGCATTTTGAAGAAGTTCATATATAAAGACTTCCTTTCCGCTTGCTGTCAACTGATTCTTTAAAGTGTCAAGTGTGTTAACAATCTTCTCAGATGCGCTGGCAGGGTAATTATAGATATCATTATAAAGGAGATTTACAATGTCATGCGGCTTGATAAGCTCAATATCTTCATCTTCATCAACTCCAAAGATATAGTTGGGCTTTGACTGAAGCATTACCCACGTGAACTTATAGTAGCAGTCTTCTTTCAATTTCTGCTTTATAGAGCTATCTATCTTGATGGTAAATGATTTAGAATTCTTTGGCTTGTATTTGATCTTTGAGAAATCGGAACGACGAATGTCCGAAATCAGATAGCCTGATTCCGTCCTATTGAAGCATCCTATGAAGAACTTATCCTTCAATTTGCGATGTTCAAAAAACTCGCGTTCCTCTCTCGTTAGAGTACTTTTGTCAAATATATCATTCTTTATCATAGACTGTCTGTTTTAGAATGCGGCCACAGCTCTTACTGTTCCCCATCCTGATGTTATATCTTCTAACTGATAAGCCATATCTATATGTTCAGCCGCCATTCCCATGCGATATTTCCATGCTTTCGACCTGTTGTAAGGAGTTGACGTAGCAAACTCCCCAACGCCACTTCTACCTGTCAGTTGGAGGAAATGCCATATTTCTGACCATCTGTGATGCGTGTTGTCATACATGGCTTTCCATTGAGCCAAGCATGGTAAATACCATCCTGACGTTTTACCATGAGGCAATGGTGCATCATATTTTGCGGCTATCATAAATGGCACATACTCTGGATTGTTTAACACACAATCAAGATGAGAAACAAGGAAACCTGTATCTCTTCCTCTTGTAAATCCGTTTCCATTTTTGATGGAATATTTTAGTATTTCATCATTAGCAATACCCCATGAAGAAATTGTCTTGCTAAAGTTGTAAGCATTTCTTGTAGCTACGATCTGTCCATGAGTCCATCCATGTTCGCATTCTTCTTTACTGGTTTCAAGGCTGAACACCATACCAACGAGCATCTTTCCTTCTGCTAATTCATGTGAGAATGTTCCATCTTCATAGAAATAATCATTTAGACGAACCTTACTGTAGTCATCAAGGAATAGCGATGGAATAATGTGGTTCACATCCGTTACTTGATTCTCTCTCACTTCTACAGTCGTAGAATACTCTGTACCCTCAGACGTCTTAATGGTCAACTTACGTTCACCAATTACCACATTCTGCACTAGCAAAGGTGTTGTTCCTTCATTACTACCATTGATGATAATCTTTGATCCGTAAGGCTGAACGTTCACCTTTAGATTTCCCGTTTTGGCTATTAAAGATGGGATGAATACATCCTGCTTGTCTATACCCTGTAGAGTGACAGTTTTTGTCTGGGGGTAATAACGATGCTTACGACCTTCAATTTCATAGGTGCCTTCCTCGACCAATCCTTCCCATTTACCTCTGCCGTAACTGACCCCATTGATGAATATCTCTGCGTCAGAGTCACCAGCTTCGATTGAAAGTTTGACAGTCTTTTGCTTTAATTTCAATTCAACATCAAGATTATACTTAAAATTGCTTGTAATCTTGACTGTTCCCGTTTGGGTCTCATAGTCATCGGCTCTCACCTCGTAAGAATGAGTGCCAACAGGTAATTCAACTGCCATCATGCCATTTGAAACGTACTGTTGGTTGTCATCAACATATACTATGGCATTGGCAGGCTTCACCTTCATCACAAAGAACTGTGTTTTGGAGATATTCTGATACGTTACAGAATTAGTCTTATTGGTGTTTGTTCCTGATGATGTACTACTATTAACCTGTTTCGGCTGTGGGCCAAGAGGCTTTGCCTGAGTTTGAGGTGTTTTTGGGGAATTAGGAGTTTCAGGAATGTAATCAATCCAGTCAAGGCCATAAACCAGGCATTCTACTGCATAGTCAACCAAAGACTGCTGGAAGCCATTTCGCTTAGCAATCATAGCTGCGTATGACTCCAATTTATTTCGCCATTCTTCACCTTCTGGTTTGCTAATAGTATCATCGGAATTGAATATAGCAGATAAGAATGAGCGTTTCTGCCTTCCCAAATCGATAATCTTCTGACTATAGCCACCTGATATGATAGACTGAATAATAGTCTTTGCTGCAGGAACATCGGAATATGCTCCATAGTCGAGCAGGATATTTACCAACCTGTTCTCAGTCAGCACGTCTATGCTGAATTGTTCTACGGCTTGACGTAATGCTGTATGTAATGCTAATGTCTGCATATTCCTATTATCTATCTTCTATTCTAATAAAGTCCGACGTTATTCCTTAACCATGCAAGTTCTCGCTCTATGCTCGCATTTGTCAGTCCCATAGCTTGAGCTTTCTTCAAGTACTTAAAAGCTTCCTGATACTGGCGTAATGATGAATAAGCCATTCCCATGTTGGAGTATATCTGGGCATCAGACACAGGTGAACCTGGCTGACATGGTTCTTCTAATGCTTTCTCAAAAAGCCTTATGGAAGTTACATAGTCCTTTCTACGGAAAGCATCGGCTGCCTGATTGAATAACATAGGACGCTTGCCATCTAACGACCTAAACCATTTCATGCGCAAGCCCAGTTCCATGTGTTCAGGATCTACATACCCAATTCTCATTCCTGGCTCAGATGGCTTTCTGAAACCACACTTTTCTGCCACACTGATAGAATCGACGTTTTCTTGACTAATATCCAGTGATACTTGATCCACTGTGAATGTGTTAAGCAAGAAATCGGTCATTCCTATAGTAGCATTTGTAGCATATCCATGTTTCCGATATTGTGGAGCTATGGCAATAGACATATTCCACATGAGATTATTTGTATGTGGATGCCTTGTCAACTCGGCAGTAATTAAACCAACTGCTTGTGACATATTACTCATGATGATGTAATTGATTGCAGCACTTCTTTCCATTTGCTGAACCATAAAACGAGTGAACAGATTTATATCCTGTGCATGTTCTGCTCTCAACACAAAGAACTTTTTAACAGCACTATCATTAAATAATGTCTGTATGAAAGCTGAATCAGACAGCGTGAGAGGTCTTAAATACCCATTCTTTATATTAACTGTTTCTATCATGTTCGTGAAGATTGTTGTTACTTTATCTTTGCTAATACGTCGCCAAACTTGGCGTAGTTGACTACAACGCCGTCGTCGAGGTCGAAAGCGATGGCTTGTTCGGCTACGACTTGGAGGCGTTCGTGATACTCGCGGCACTCGTCGAGAGCCTTCTGGAAGTTTTGGAGCTTGCGGTTCTCAGCAGTGGAGAGGGTCGCACGACGGTTCTCCATTTCTGCTATCTGATTCTGAAGGAACTCGATGTAAGGGAGCAGGTAGTTGGAGCGGACACGCTCTGCGGTGTAGGCATTCATGCGGTGCATGTAGGCCAGGCATTTGAAGGCTCCCTTGCTCGAAGAGAACAGCCAGTAGATAGGACGGTTCTGGTACATCTTCTTGTGATCCTTCCAGAAGTCCTTCTGCACATATTGGTCTATCGAGATGCCTAACTTCTGCTCGATGTAGTTCAGGTTCTCCGTCAGCTTATCCTCGCCAAAGGTGATGCGGACGAAATCGGAGATACGGCTTGACAGATTATCATCGAAGGGTGAACTTTGTGGCAGTACAGGAATCAGACCGTCATCGTCGATATACACCTGAACACCACCATACCAGTATTCCTGCAGTTCCTTGTCTGTGGGATTAGGATGGGCTATGTGTAAACCCTTTTGCCCAAGTTTATAGCGCCCCATCCATACACCTACAGCGTATGAAATAAGCTGCTTCATCAACACGTCTTCGTTCCACTGAAGGGTATAATCGTTGTCGCTGCCAGGAATCTGAACGAGATTGATCTCTCCTTGTTGAAGGATGGTGATTTCATTCTTGGGCACTTCTGGCGAAAGTTCATCCTGTAAACCGTAGATCTCGATGAACTGGCGGTTCAACTCCTCTTCGTTCTGATGGAGCTGGTTGAAACGTTCTTCCCAAATGGTCTCGAACTGCTCTACAAAGGCTGAGAGCTTAAATGAAGAATCAAAGTTGCCATTAGAGACAGTCTCGTTGCGAAGGGCTACAAGGGGATTCGACTCAAAGTCCCAAGAGGTCTCGTGAGAGTCCCAGTCAAGTTTAGCAGTTTCAACATTATCCTTCGCCAATCTCTCAATGTTTTCATCTGGATTAATATACGGCAATGCTTTTATAGAGCCTTCAGATATGCCTAATCCAGGCGACAGCATTTCAATAAAACTTCTTACCACATAGGAATTAAAATATGCGATAAAAGGCAATAAACTTGATTTTTCATCATATAAAAAGAATTTCGAACCAGAGCTTTCAAACAGATATTCATCTCCAGAGATTCTAAAAGACGGTCTATCACTTGCGGATGTTGACCATGTAATTCCATTTTTAAATGAGTATTGTAATCCTTGTGGTCTTGACCTTAATTTACCTTGCTCATTTTTGAAATTCTTTATTTCATATCCATCATTCTCCCAATTCAATACAGTGATTCCATTTCCATACCATTTGCGGAAATTGCCACCTGTTTCTACAGGGAACCATTTCTTATTCCACTTCGAATGTGATATTTCAAACCAAATTTTGATGAAATATGTGTTATCTCCAGTCTTTAAACCTTGTTTAGCATCACCATATTTGCTAATAGGAGATTCTTTAAATGTTTTCTGAATATCAGGGTTAATCCAGAATCCGAATTGATAACCTCCAAATTGCAAGAAGTCCACAAGATTTTGTATGAACAACTTACATTTTCGCTCTATAAAATTAAGCCTTTTTATTTCTGAGGTTTCACCATATTTCAGGTGAAAGAATGGTGTCGGTCTTTTTCCTGCTTTAGATGAAACAAATGTAACAGACTGAACAACTTCTCCTTTAAGTTCAGGGAAAGTGTTGGGCCCTAAATAAAGAGCACTGTCTAAATTATATTGCTCGTTTTCAATGACAGAGAGTCTATAATCTTTGTATGTAGGTTTGAAAATCCAAGCTGCTTGATTTATCATCCCCATCTTGCCATTAACTTTAAGATGTTCAAATGCGACATCCATAAAAATGGCTCCAAGATCATTTGACGTTAATGAATAATTGCTTTTTACATAAGACAGCATATCTTCTTCCATATGTCCTGCACCCATGTACGGAGGATTCATTATGAGTGCTGCATATTTATCTGTCAACGTCAGCATCAAGTCCATTGTCGGCATAATGTTCTCTACCGTTTCAGGCACAAATCCCTGACTCTGCCAGTAGTCCATTGTCTGACGGATGGCCAACTGTGTTGATTCTGCCAAATCGAACTTCATGATAGAGCCAAGAGAATCCGCATCCTGCATCAGTTCGAAAGCAACGGTAAGATCTTTGTGAATCTGATTGGAAGGAGTCTCGCGGAAGAATTCTTTCAATCTATCTGACACCTGTTCTTGTGGAATAGGTGTAGGCATATTCAGTACCTTCGGCAGAATATGGGCATCGGCAAATGAGGAATCTTTCTGACAAGCCTTTAGCATCAAGGCAAAGGTTGCCAGCTGTTTAGCGCGAGTATCGAGATCGATGCCTCGAAGATTGTTAGTGAAGATATATTCCACAGCCTCCCTACGGCTATAGCCCTCATAGATATAGAGGTCGTAAAGCAGGTCAAAACACTCGTTGAGGATATGACCAGAGCCGCAAGCGAGGTCACCGACGAGGAGGTCTGTTAATTCTTTATACTTATAGATGGCTTCTTTGGGAGTTGGTTCAGACGGCTCTACGAGATACTGCCATTTGGACTTGAACTCAGAGGCAGCACTTGGATTGTTATCAAGATAGATGCGGCCAATGGTGTTCTGTACCATATACTTCACAATCCAGTTGGGTGTGAAGATCTGTGTGGCAGCAGGAATCTCGTCAGCCTCGAACTTCCCTTTCTTGGCAAACACCTCGTCCTTGCGCTCAGAGATATAGAACTGGTAGAGCCAGCCTATCAGTTCTGGTGAATGGAAGTCAGCATCTGTAATGAACTCCGTATGGTTCAGCAGGTCGATAAAGCCTCCTTCTGTTAGAATATCATTGGGTAACAGCAGTTCCGTATAATCGGACATAGCACCAAAGCACTTGAAGAGGATGGGATTGTCATGGCAGAAAGCCGTCACAAGAATGGCAAACTGCTCTGTGGTCTTAGAGTCATCATCCAAAAGTTCCATTAGCAGTTGCCGTTGGCGTTCCTGCATCTGAGGAATGCGCCCCATGCGGGCTTCATCCACTATTCTTGGAGTGCGGGCTGCATCCACATACTCCAGAACTGGCTCGATGAGCTG
>JAEEGH010018810.1_pt1 | contig 14562 bp, 14 predicted proteins | sample 9134181 | NCBI WGS metagenome assembly JAEEGH01 (sample SAMN16246544, study PRJNA631951) | gut metagenome | biome: gut microbiome; feature: rumen; material: DP-attached | host: Bos | place: Iran: Karaj | collected 2018-10 | reverse complement strand
TCCATGGTCAAACAGTGCCGGAGAACTTGAATGCTGACTCTCCATTCGTTAGTTATGATGACTCCTACGCGAAGAGCAAGTATCAGTCCGAGAGACGTTTTTGGGAACTATTGGATGAATTAGGCCTACACGGCAGCATAATCCGACCCACATATGTCTGGGGCCCGTATTCCATGTGGTATACCATTTACCCCATCACACAAATGCGCAAAGGAGAGTTTGTGTGGGTTGATGATGGAAAAGGTATTTGCAATGCTGTATATGTTGGCAATGTAGTGGACATGTGTCTGCTCTGCTGCACAAATCCGCAAGCTGACCATCAAGCCTTTATTGCCACCGACAACGAGAGATTGACTTGGAGGGACTTCTTCGCCCATTATTTGGATGTTCTAGAGATGTCGCCTGAGCAGTTCCCATCTATACCGTTGAAAGATGGCTTCGACCGCAAATGGAGGAAGGCTGCCAAATCTTTTTTGACGCGACATATGGATAAGCTAATGGATAAGTATGAAGCTTTAGCTTCGACATCGCCTACACGGGCGAAATGGCAGTATAAGGCCCCTCGCAAAGTGCTTCGCCTTACATTGAAACAGATTACAAAGCGCCTTCCGGAGATGAATGCCACTTCCATGGCTATCTATAGCCAGCAATCGCAGATAGATGTCAGGAAGAACAAAGAGTTGCTCGGAATTGTCCCTCGCTATTCTGTCGAAAAGGGGATGAAGATCACCTGCGACTGGCTTAGGTGGAGTGATTTGAATACGAAGTCCAACTGATGGAGTCTCTTAGCAAGGAGAATAGGTTCTACTTTATGGGGATTGCGATTATAGCAATTGTCCTCCACCACCTTTGTTATCGTCTTGACGTTGCCTGGCATTTGGATACATTCCCTTTTACGCCATTCATTCATGGCAATATAGGTGTCGACCTTTTCTTTTTTGCGTCTGCATATGGATGTTGCGCTTCATGGGAACACCATAGCTGGCTTCAGTATTATGGCAACAGAATACGACGTATTTATCCTCAGTATATACTATTCTTAATTGTTGTCTTGCTGTGCTTTTATCCGAATGCATCTTTTTTGCATAATGCGAAAGTCGTAATGTTAAGTATGACCGGACTTGCTCCAATCAATTTGTTTCATACGCGTATTGAGTGGTTCATCCCATCATTATTGTTAGTCTACATTACCCTTCCTCTTCTGAAATGGATACTAAGCGTCAAAGATAGGTGGCAGATTCTGATAATGGCGTCAGGGCTGATTCTGTCATGTGTACTAATGAAATATGATTTGCTTTATTGGACATTTCAAACGCGTATCCCGGTGATCATGTGTGGAGTCTTTGCCTATCTTAATAGGGAAAGAAAAGGATATTGCATTAAAATGTTCTCGTTGATGCTACTTGTCGCTTTTTGTACAAGAGAAGAGATGATTATTTATTCAATGATCGTTCCATTGTTGATGGTGTCCCTGTCATTCGTTAATTTGAGCAATGTTCCTGCGAAAGGGGCTTTTTCATGGTTGGGAAGGCATTCTCTTGAGATTTTTTTGCACAAACGATCACAACACAATTTGTTATGCATCGCTATTATTGGGGGGAGAAGTGGTTGTCTCTAGGCATTATTGTAGCGCTGACCATTGTTTTGTCTTTCTTTTTTGGATGTTGGCAGTTATTCTATAAGAAGATTGAGAATAGGTTTATTTTGAGTCATTAGAGGGCTGTTTTATGGATGTATTTCGTTGGCTGAAGCATTTCTGGGAAGATCCAGCATACAAATTATGCAAATGGTTACTTCATTTTGTCAAGCCGGAGCAAATCCCTGATAAGTTGTTTCTTAAGTATCAGTATCACTATGTTTTTGGAGAGAAACTGAATCTTAAGCATCCAAAAAAGTTTAATGAAAAACTCCAGTGGTTAAAACTTTACGACAGGAATCCACTTTATACGACCCTTGTTGATAAATATGCTGTAAAGGGATGGGTCGCAGAGAGGATTGGAGAAGACTATATCATTCCTACATTAGCAGTATATGATTGTGCTGAGCAGATCAACCTAGATGATTTACCTAATCAATTTGTCTTAAAATGCACACATGATAGCGGTAGCGTGGTTATTTGCAAGAATAAAGAGTCATTTGATTTGAAAGCTGCTCAGAGAATACTAAACAATAGCTTAAAGACAGATTTCTACAAAAAGCATAGGGAATGGCCATACAAAAATGTACCACACCGTATCATCGCAGAAGAGTACATGAAAGATATTATTACAGATGAGCTTAGGGACTATAAGTTTTTTTGCATGGATGGGGTATGTAAGGCTTTATTTATTGCCACAGAGAGGATGAAAAATGTTGAGCCCTATTTTGATTTTTATGACACTGACTTTAACCACTTAGATATAATCCAAGGACATCCAAACAGCCCGAGCATTATTAATAAGCCAGAATCATTCGAATTAATGAAAGGCCTTGCGAGCAGGTTGTCCCGTGGTATTCCAAATGTCCGGTGTGACTTTTACGAGGTCAACGGAAGAGTTTATTTTGGAGAAATGACTCTATTTCACTTTGGCGGGATTGTCCCATTCTATCCCGAGGAAATAGATATAGAATGGGGGAATTGGATAACCCTCCCCCATAAAAGGTGATGATGCAGAAGTATGTGGTATACTCTTCTCTCGTAGGAGCATACGATGATATCCGACAGCCGGTTGTCATTGACGAACGTTTCGACTATGTATTGTTTACTGATAGACCCTATAAGAGTAAAGAAGGTATTTGGAACATCCGTCCTATCTGCAATGAGGATACCGGGAATATGCTTCTTTCACGCTATGTGAAATGCCATCCGACAAAGGTCCTCGAAGAATACGAGGCATCACTATATCTCGATGCAAATATACAGATTGCTACGCAACATGTTTATGACCGCTTTTTCGAGTTATTGGAGACAGATGTGGAATGGGGCGGGATCAAACACCCGTCACAAAGCTGTGTCTACGAGGAGATTTGCGCCATCATTGACCTTAAGTGGGTACATGACTATGATACAGTAAACTGGTATGGAAGAATAAAGAAAGATGGCTTTCCAGAAGACTGGGGCCTATATGAGAATAATGTGATTTTCCGGCGTCATACTACAAGGGTAGAAGAGGTTGGAACATTATGGTGGCAAACACTTATAGAAGGATGTAAGAGAGATCAGTTTTCACTTATGTATGCCTTGTGGAAATACCGCCCGAATATGGGTTTATTCCTGCCAGAAGGTGAATGCCCACGCTTAAACTCAAAGGATTTCAATTATTATGAGCACAATCCACACATAAGGGAATTGAAATTAGGCGTCTTCGAAAGAGTCCGCAGGAGTTTTTTACGCTCCTCCTACTCAAATATCAGGATAGGTTATCATAACCTATTTGATAGATTAAGCAGGTACAAGTGCCCTAGAGTGATGTTGTTTATATGGGAAGGTCTCTCTGCTTTTATAGTTGGCCCAAAAACTTTAATTGATGCAATTAAATGCAGACTTGACTAATGTATAGAATAAGAGTATCCATAATAATCCCATTTTTTAATGTCGAGCAGTTTATTGGACGATGCCTTGATAGCGTTTATAGGCAAGACATACCCGAAGAGGAATACGAAGTTATTTGCGTAGATGATTGTTCCCCTGACGGATCTTTGTCCATTGTTGAATCATATGCTCGGATTCACTCCAATCTGATAATTGTCCGAAACAAGATTAATCGCAAGCTGGGAGGAGCTAGGAATGCGGGGGTGGAAGTTGCATCTGGGCAGTATATATGGTTCATTGATTCAGACGATCTCATAGAGGACAATATCCTTAGGGGGCTTTGCCTCAATGCTGAACAAAACAACCTGGATGTTCTGCATTTCAACTATGAAAATTATCCGATAAGGACGCCTTTACATGTAATAGACTGCCAAGATTTGTTGACTGGTCCGGAAATGTTTTTTGATAGTAGGTTTATATGGTATCATGATCTTGTTACCGCTTGGCGGAAACTATATCGAAGATCATTTTTGATTGAGAACCACATTTCATTTGCGGAGCATATTATGTACGAAGATAGTGATTACGCTATTTTAGTTTTTGCAAAAGCAAAGAGGGCTCTTCATATTGATCAATTCGTATACAATTACAGCGTCAATCCCGACTCTATTACTAGAGTAGACTACACATCAAAGCATATTTCATATTGGCTCGATCTATGTGTTAGAATGATACAGCTTAAAAAGAGGTTATTAACAGAAAAAGCAGATATAAGATTTCAAGAGACAATAGATCAATTTGTAAGAAATGAAATGTCTCTCATATTCAACAGTTTTCGTTCACTTCCAAAAGGGGAAAAGAGAATTGCGCGCGGCTATATTAATGATAAAAAATACTCCCATTTGAAACCATATATCTCTAAATCAAATTCCCTCAAGCTTAAATTTAGGATGATATGATCAATCCAGAGATAGCAATAGTCTGTGCGACAGATGATAATTATGCTCCCTATTGTGGCATAATGCTTACTTCTGTTCTTGAGAATAATAAAGACAGGAACGTCACCGCTTATATTTTGATAGACAAGCCCTTGCGAGAAAAACAGGAGAAGAGATTCAAACACCTCTCGGACAAATATAGCGCGAGGATAGAGTTTGTTATGGTCGATAAGAGTTTTTTTGAGAAATTCCCCCTCAAAGGAGACACAAAGAATCTGAAGCATTGGTCGATTGTTACATACTATCGACTCTATGCCGAAGATCTCTTGCCCAAAAATGTCGGTAAGGTATTGTACTTGGACTGTGACATAATCGTTAACCGGCCGATAGGAGATTTGTTCGACCTGGACTGGAACGGGTATGCAGTCGGAGCTGTTCCTGATATGTGCACAGAGTGGCAGGAGTATTATGACAGGCTTGGTTATGATAAGAGAGAGGGGTACTTCAATGCGGGTGTTTTGTTTATGAATCTTGACTATTGGCGAGATCATAACATAGGCCAAAAGTGTATTGATTTTCTATCTTCTAATTATGATCGCATCTTCAATAATGACCAGGATGTGCTCAATGTCATAACTCGAGATAGCAAGAGGACTCTACCGGTTTCTTATAATTACCAGATGCAATTACGCATGCCTTATTTCTTCAATACCTTCAGCGATGAGATGAAACAGGACGTAATTGATACAACCTCTCCACATATTATCCATTATGCTGCAGAATTGAAGCCCTGGATGACCAAGTATTATTTCTATCCGTTCAACAAAGAGTGGCATAAGTATAAGAAGCTGTCTCCATGGAAACATATAAAAGACAGGCTACCCGAAAACAGGCCATTCAACGGTTTTATTAAAAGATATATCCTTTGGCCTCTTGGCTTAATGGAAAAAAAGCCAGAAATGGTTTAGGGTCTTCACAGATGAAACAAATCATTTGTTATACAAAGTTCAAACTTGATCCCTTTTCCGACGGGGGGAGCAAAAGGAGTGTTCAGATTAGGGAACTTCTTCAAGGGAGAGGGATCTCTTATGTCGATGATTCCTTAGTACTTCCCAAGAATGTCCCCAAGCGTCAATTGGCCAAATGGGCATTCCGGGCAATCTGTTTTATTCATCGACACTACCCACATAGAATTAAGTCTATTTCCAGATATATCAAACTTATCAAGTATTACGCCTTACGTATCCCCGGCGTCCTTGATAAATACAAGAATAAGGATATGGACTTTCTATGGGAGAACACGAATGACCGAGATATGTTGTATCTGCTGAAAGCGACTGGGCATCGCGTAATCGGGATGCCACACAATGTTGAATCGCTTGTACACAGCGAGTCAATTAAGGCGCTTGAGGAGGAGGTCAACAATTTACGTCATTGTGACGCGGTCTTTGCAATTTCAAAGGAAGAGACGTGGCTTCTTCGGTTACTGGGACTGAATGCACATTATCTCCCTTACTACCCCCCAAAAGAAGTGGAGTCTTTCCTTTTATCAATTCGGCGGAAAAGGGAATTACGAAAGTCTCATTCTCGTAAGGTATTCTCCCTATTGGGCTCAGCCACCAATATCCCTACTCGATCCGGCATGCAGGCGTTGATTGACTTTGCCGCGACAAAAGAACTGCCGTTTGATCTTTTGGTTGCCGGATATGGGACTGAATCATTGAAAACAGTTTCGCATCCAAACATATCTTTCCTCGGGACACTCACCACTGATGAGCTTGAAAAGATGCTCCTCGAAATTGATGGAATCATCATTTATCAGCCTCCAACCACTGGTGCACTTACTCGTATCCCGGAAATGGTTGTGGCTGGAGTCCCTGTATTTGCGAATTTTGATGCAACTAGAAACTACTTTGGAGTAAACGGGGTTATGCGCTACACCTCTTTTAATGACTTGTTTGATCAACTTAATGCCCCTATCCAATTATGCCCCAGCAAATCAATCAGAGAAGAATGTGCCGAGATAGAATTCCTAGATTATTTAGTAAACGATGACTCTACTCTCCATCATAACAATTAACCGCAACAACGCTGTTGGATTGGATGAGACAATGAAAAGTGTTGCCTCACAAACCAATAGTATTATTGAATACATCGTTATTGACGGAGCTAGTTCGGATGGTAGTATTGGAGTTATAAAGAAATACACAGACTCCTTGGCGGGCCGGCTGAAGTGGATCTCTGAGCCCGACAATGGCATCTACAACGCGATGAACAAGGGCGTCAGGATGGCGACTGGAGAGTATGTCCAGTTTCTCAATAGCGGTGACTGTCTTGCTTCTGGTGATGTTACTGAGAAGATGATTGCGGAGTTAAAGAGGAATGATTATCCCTCCATTCTGTATGGTAATATGCTCAAAGATATGCCTGATGGCAGAGTTGTGAGAGACAGATGTTTCGCAGGACAAGAGATCTCTTTCTTAGGCTTTTATACCGGTACCTTGAATCATTCCCCTGCTTATATCCGAAAGGATCTTTTCGATAAGTATGGGCTTTACGATGAAAACTTGAGAATTGTATCTGATTGGAAATGGTACTTGCAAGCCATCATTCTCGGGGAAGAGAAGCCTGTATATACAGACATTGACGTCACGTTGTTCGACATGCACGGCATAAGCGAAACGAACAAAGAACTTGATAAAGCCGAAAGAAAGAAGGTGCTTGGAGAATTGATCCCTCAGACTATTCTTTCAGACTATGATAGATGGGCGTTCCCAATCAATCAAATGAAGCGGTTAAAGAGGCATCCATGGGCATATAAACTGGTCTGGTTCCTTGAACGTTGTCTGTTCAAGATTGAGAAATGGCATAGCAAACGCGAACACGAAAGCATCTATCAATAATATGAGGTTTTCAGTCATTGTCCCATTATACAACAAGGCCCCTTACATCAAGAAGGCTTTAAGCAGTGTGATGGAACAAACGTACAAGGACTATGAACTCATTGTTGTTGATGACGGAAGCACTGATGACTCATATAGGGATGCAAAGGACGTGCTGGAGGACTCTGGACTCGACTATCAATTAATCCATCAGAAGAACACCGGTGTAAGTACGGCACGGAACAATGGTGTGGCAGTTTCAAATGGAGACTATCTATGCTTTCTTGATGCTGATGATTGGTGGGCGCCAACCTTTCTGGAGCGGATGGATTGGCTTATCAAGGAGTATCCGGAGGCAAGAATCTATGGGACGAATTACTATTACGTTAAAAACGGCCATCAGCGCGTATGTGTAACAACCGCCGAAACCGGGTATATCAACTATTGTAAAGTTTATGCAGAGAAGTTGCAGATGCCTCTTTGGACAGGTGCGACTTGTATGCCTCGAGACGTTTTTGCTGAGATGGGAGGATTCAATCCACAAATGAAGCTAGGCGAGGATTTCTGCCTTTGGATAAAGGTCGCTCTAAAGTATAAGGTCGCATTTCTTAATGAAGCACTCTCCTTTTATTTCCAAGACTCTGACGCAACATGGCGGTTGGTTGGCAAATTACATGACCCTAAGGTTCATATGCTTTGGCATCTCCAGTATCTCGAGAAGGAAGAAAGAACCAATCCTGACTACAAACGATTAATTGACAGTTTACGCGTCTATAGTTTATTCCCATACTTTTTATCTAGCAATTACCATAATGCCGCCAAAGATGAGTTGGCTAAAGTTGACTGGGAGAAACAACCCAGGAAGATACGACGTCTATATAGGCGTCCCGTTCCTATCTTAAGATGCCGCCAATCTATTTTGAAAACCGGTTCATTCATCAAACAAACAATCATTAAGCACTCATGATACCCAAGATAATCCATTACTGTTGGTTCGGACGTGGGCCAATGCCGGAACTTGCCGTAAAGTGCATTGAGTCATGGCATAATCACATGCCTGACTATGAGTATAAACTATGGAACGAAGATAACTTCGATATCAATTCTGTCCCGTACGTTAAAGAAGCATATGAAGCCAAGAAGTATGCATTTGTAACAGATTATGTCCGGTTATATGTTCTCTACACTGAAGGCGGGATTTATATGGACACCGATGTGGAGGTCTTAAAACCTTATGACGACTTGCTTGAACTAAGTGGTTTTACTGGATATGAGGGAAGTAAGCACTTACCACCTGTTACCGGCACAATGGCAAGTGAAGCAAAAAATGCCTGGGTCAAAGAGCAACTTGATGCGTACGATAATCTTCATTTCATCCTTGAAGATGGAACAATGGATACAACGACAAATACGGTACGGATCTCTGAGATAATGGCAAGAGGAGGGTTTGTTCAAAATGGGAAGAAACAGGTTTACAAGGGTATGCATATCTTCCCCGTTGACTACTTCTGCCCCCGACAAACAACAGGAGAGTATTTCCTGACTGAGAATACCTATTGTGACCATCATTTCATGGGAACATGGGAAGAGACAAGAAAGCTTTCCTTGTTGCCATCTATTGTTGGTAAGAAAAACATGATCAGACTCATCAAATTGAAAAGACTCATTTTCGGATAAGAGCATGAAACCTTTTTTCCCTCAACAGATTACATATCGAGCAATAACTGTTTATCTGGTTACACTTTCCATTATCAGTGTCGTATACTTTGACTACGCCATGAAGATTGGATACCTTGCCCTTGGCATATCATCCGTTCTCGGCTTCTTTGTATTAGCCAGTTATTGGAGCAAAGGGTGGAAAGAGATACCTTCTTCAAGATACCTGGAGTTCATTATAGCTATAGCCTTGATTTTGAGGCTTATATGGGTTGTGGCATCATATTTCTTTTTTATTGACGCCACGGGAATACCGTTCGAATTTGAGGCCGCGGACGCACTAGCCTACCACAATGAAGCGGAATGGCTTGCAAGTGAAAAATGGGCTGTCGCATGGGATTATTATTTTGGACCGACTTCTCAAGGTATTTCAGATGCCGGCTATCCTTTATATCTGACTATTGTTTATAAGATATTTGGCCCCATAATCATTATTCCTCGTATCATCAAAGCGTTATTAGGGACATTTACATGTGTGTTGGTTTATAAGCTATCCGCAAGAACCTTCAATGAGGGAGTTGGCAGAATTGCAGGTATAATGTGCGCTTTGATGCCGAACCTAATAATATACTGTGGTTTCCATCTCAAAGAGACAGAGATGTTATTCCTTGAAGTTGCTTTCCTTGAGCGACTGGACTATTTGATTCGCAATAAGAAATACAACTTAGTAACGATCATCCTACCTTCCATCCTTGTCGGTAGTCTGTTTTTCTTCAGGACGGTATTAGGGATGGCTGCAGTCTTATCGTTTGCTACCGCAGTGATGTTGTCGTCTACGCCTACGATGGGAAACAGCCTTAAAAGAATTGTACTGATAGGTTGGGGTATTCTTTGCCTAGGTGCTTTTAGTGGGGGAACTGCTATGACCGAGGTGGAAGCGTTATGGGAACAAAAGGACGACAACGTTGATAGGAAAAGGTATGAGCAAACAGTTCGAGGTAATCAGTGGGCCCAATATGCTACTGGAACTGTAATGGTTCCTCTTTCTGTTGTCCTTCCCTTTGCCACAATGGTAGATGTTGACCAGCAATATGAACAACAGATGAAATCAGGCGGTAACTTCATACGCAACTTTATGGGGTTCTTTGCCATCTTGGCTGTTTATGAGGCTATCCGTCGTAAAAAATGGAGGGAGTATGCTTTAATTGGGTCGTTTGTCATTACCTATTTAGGTGTAGTGTCTTTAAGTGGCTTCAGCAATTCCGAACGCTTCTTGCTTCCAGGTTTACCATGTCTAATCATGATGTGGGCTTACGGTGTTTCAGTTCTTCGTAAAGAAACATTCCGATTGATTACGCCGTGGTGTTTCTTCGTTTTGGCTTTGGAAATAGGTTGGGCGTACTTCAAACTAGGTAGTCGAGGACTGTTATGAGAATCCTGATATGTGTTAGCGGGAATGCCCCGAATTATACCTTCGGGCGCAATCAAGTATTTGTATATGAGCAGATTGAATCCGTCAAGAAGTTGGATTCAGATGTTGAATACCAGGTATTCTCCGTTATCGGGAAAGGCGTTAAGGGTTATTTATCTTCTCTTAAAGCATTAAAGAAAGCGATTAAAGAGTATAAACCGGACCTTATCCATGCCCACTGTGGACAGATTGGTGCACTTGCCGTTTTGCAGAGGTCAACTCCTATCATTACGACCTTTCATGGATCAGATGTCAATAATGCGAAAATGAGGCCAGTCTCGTCTTTCGCATCCCTGCTCTCCTCCTGCTCCATATTTGTTTCGAAGAATCTTATGGAATCTCTTCATATCAAAGGGAAAAGAAGAGAAGTAATCCCTTGTGGGGTTGACAGCAGCATCTTTTTCCCTATGGCTAAGGACGACTGTAAGCAAAGGCTTGGCCTGGACTTGAAGAAGGATTATATCTTGTTTGCCTCTGATTTTGGGAACAGCGTAAAAAACCCAGAACTGGCGAAAGCAGTTGCTGCACACTTCCCTGATCTTGCTTTAATGGAGATTAAAGGACGGACAAGAGAGGAAGTTGCCTGGTTAATCAATGGGGCTGAGCTTGTATTAATGACATCCCACTCTGAAGGGTCTCCTCAGATCATAAAAGAGGCGGTTGCCTGCGGTCAACACGTCGTGACGGTTGATGTCGGAGATGTCAGGGAACAACTTGACGGCATCGAAGGGTGTGCAGTGTGTGACAGCGATGAGCAACAATTGGTAGATGCTGTTGGAGCCATCTTGTATACAAGTCGGCCTGATAAGCAATACACAAATAGATTCGACTCAAATACAATTGCCAATAAGATACTTGAAGTATATAAAACACTTAACAAAAATGGAAGAGTATAGAATGTGTACTCGTTGTGTCATGGATAATGACCACGACTCGTTCATCAAGTTTGACTCCGATGGTTGTTGCAATTATTGCAAAACAGCCCTTGAGAATAAGGAGATTGTTTATTTCCCAGGAGAAAAAGGGAAAGAGAAAATCTCAGATCTGGTCAAACAATTAAAGGAAGAAGGAAAAGGGAAAAAATATGACTGTATGATGGGCATCTCTGGAGGTCTGGACTCTTCTTATCTAGCTATGCTATGTTACAAGTGGGGATTGAGAGTTTTGGGTGTCCATATTGATGATGGCTTCGATGAAGAGGTTGCGAAGGAAAACATTGATAAATTATGCAAGGCTTGCAGTATTGACTTAGTTACGATTAAGCCCGATGCGGAACAGTATAATGACTTGACCCGTGCCTTTATCCTAGCTGAGGTCCCCAACATTGCTATGCCTCAAGACAACATACTATTTGCCTGCCTATATGATTATGCGCGAAAGTATCATATCAAGACTTTCTTGTCTGGTGGTAACTTCGCACTGGAAAGCATCCTAAAGCATACTGAGACTGCAAATGTCTACGATATGAGAAATATGCGCGATATTCATCGGAAGTTTGGCACGAAACCTATTGATAAACTCCCGTTCCTGTCCAATTTCCGTCGAGTAGCTGATCGTTACATCAGAGGCATTAACAGCAAACGCCCGCTCAATTACATAGATTATAATCGCGACAGGGCAGTTCAAGAACTCAAAGAATTCTGTGGATTCCAGTACTATGAAATGAAGCATTGCGAGAATAAACTAACAAAGGTGATACAGTTATACTGGCTTCCCCTTAAGTTTCATAATGACAAAAGACACTCTCATTTATCCAGTATGATCATTTCCGGCCAGATGACCCGTGATGAGGCATTGCAAGAACTCCAAAAGCCACTATTCAATAAAGAATCAATGGATAGAGACATTGATATCGTATTGAATCAAATAGGCATAGACCGAGACGAGTTCGACGCCATAGTTAACCGACCTGGAAAGAAGCACTCGGACTACAAAACTTCAATTTCTTATAGCATTGTAGCTAAATTGTTCCGTAAAAGGATCGTTGCATTCAAAGGATAGGGATCTCATTATGAATCTTTTGTTTTATCTAGGTCATCCTGCACAATACCATTTCTTCAAGTTTACGATCCGTAAGCTTGAAGAAAATGGTCATCATATAAAATTACTGATCAAAACTAAAGACATTCTCGAAAACTTGCTGAAAGAAGACGGTCTTGAGTATGAAAACATACAGGTTACTCCTAGGAAGAATAAAAAGTATTCGATTGTATTAGCATCCATTCAGAGATTCTATAAGGTTTATTCCATTGCAAAAAGATTCAAAGCCGATATTTTGATCGGCACAGATTCTTCGATAGCCCAAGCCGCCTGGCTATTGAGGAAATATGCGATCACAACTCTGGAAGATGACTACAATGTTATTCGAAATTTGGCCAGACTAACATATCCTTTCACAAGTAGTATCGTTGTTCCAGAGCCGTGTAGTGTTGGAAAGTGGAAGGAAAAGAAGATTCCTTATTATGGGTATATGAAATTGGCTTATCTTCATCCTGACTACTTCGTGCCAAGTAAAGAAGTTGTACAGAGCTATGGTATTAAAAATGATTATGTTTTAATCCGTTTAGCGAAATTGGCAGCGCATCATGATGTCGGGATCAAAGGACTGAATTTATCACTCATCCAAAGTATTATAAGTGTGATTAAAGAACGTGGGCTCGATGTATATATCAGTTCAGAGGTTGAGTTGGCCCCATCATTGACGCAGTATCAACTTAAGATTAGGTACTCTGACATTCACCATATTATGGCCTTCGCATCAATGCTGATCTCTGATAGCCAGAGTATGTCTGTCGAGTCTTCAATGCTTGGGGTTCCATCTTTGAGATTCAGTGACTTCGTCGGAAGGATAAGCGTCCTGGAAGAATTGGAAGACAAGTATGGGCTGACCTTTGGTATAGAGACCTCAGAACCAGACAAACTGCTCGACAGAGTCTCCAGCCTAATATCGATGCCTAATATTAGGTGTGAGTTTCAGAAGCGTCGAGTAAAAATGCTGTCCGACAAAATAAACGTAACGAAGTTCATGACCTGGTTCATTGAAATGTACCCTGACAGTCATAATTGTATTAAAGAGAATCCGGACTACCAATTGAGATTCAGATAACTATGATTCATCTTCTTACAATAATAGGAGCACGCCCTCAGATAATCAAGGCAGCGGCAATCTCCAGAGCTATCAAGAACATCTTTTCAGATAGGATTGAAGAGCGCATCCTTCACACGGGGCAGCATTATGACGCCAATATGTCACAGGTCTTCTTTGATGAACTCGATATCCCTGCTCCTCATTATAACCTTTGAGTTGGTTCGGGCAGCCACGGCGAACAAACTGCAAAGATGATTGACGGTATTGAGAAAGTTCTTCTTCTTGAGCACTTTGATGGCATCATTCTATATGGCGACACAAATTCCACATTGGCAGGCGCTGTCGCGGCTGCAAAGGTGCAAGTTCCGGTGTTTCATATTGAAGCCGGTTTGCGTTCTTTCAATATGACTATGCCGGAGGAGCAGAACAGGATTGTGTGCGATCACCTCTCTTCAATTCTGTTTGCTCCCACACAAACAGCGATGAGAAACTTGGCAAACGAAGGGATGACTTCTTCCAAAGCTCTTTTCATAGGGGGCAAAAGACGGTTAGTCATCAATTCCGGTGATGTCATGTATGACAACGCTCTGTACTATAGTAAGTTGGCAGAGCAGAAAAGCGCCATTCTAAGTGATTGCGGAGTAACCCCCGGCAACTATATCCTAGCAACTATCCATAGAGACTTTAATACCGACAATCCACAAAGAATTGGCAGTATTTTCAATGCTCTTTCTACAATTGCCGATAAGAATGATATTCCAGTAATACTGCCTTTGCATCCAAGGACAAGAAAGTGTTTACCGGAAAGGATTTCTAACAGAATAAGAATCATTCCTCCCGCCTCGTTCTTTGATATCCTCGTCCTTGAGAAGAATGCGAAGGTTGTAATGACGGATAGTGGCGGAGTACAAAAAGAAGCCTTCTTCTTTGGCAGGCCTTGTGTTATTTTGAGGCCAGAGACTGAATGGGTTGAGATAGTGGATAATGGGGCTGGCGTTCTAGCAGATGCTGATTAT
>JAEEGH010018809.1_pt1 | contig 14562 bp, 14 predicted proteins | sample 9134181 | NCBI WGS metagenome assembly JAEEGH01 (sample SAMN16246544, study PRJNA631951) | gut metagenome | biome: gut microbiome; feature: rumen; material: DP-attached | host: Bos | place: Iran: Karaj | collected 2018-10 | reverse complement strand
TGGCTGTGCCGTCGAGCTTGGTTAGCGCGAGCGCGTTGACCTCGGTGGCTGCGGTAAACTGTTTGGCTTGTTCGATGGCATTTTGGCCGGTAGAAGCATCCAGCACCAGCAGCACCTCATGTGGGGCGTCAGGGACGACCTTCTGCATCACCTGCTTGATCTTGGTGAGCTCACGCATCAGGTTCACCTTATTATGAAGACGTCCGGCGGTGTCGATCAGCACCACATCGGCATCCTGTGCCACTGCGGATTTCACTGTATCGAAAGCTACGGAAGCCGGGTCGGCACCCATGCCCTGCTGAACGATGGGCACATCCACACGTTCTGCCCAGATTTTAAGCTGTTCAACGGCAGCAGCGCGGAACGTGTCAGAAGCACCCAACACAACCTTTTTACCTGCCTTTTTGAAGTTATGTGCCAACTTACCAATGGTCGTGGTCTTACCTACGCCATTGACGCCTACCACCATGATCACGTATGGCTTCTTCCCCGTAATGTCAAAGGTTGTGCCATCGCCCGACTGATTCTCCTGCAGCAGGGCCATGATCTCTTCCTTGAGGATGGTGTTCAACTCGTCGGTACCCACGTATTTGTCACGGGCTACACGGTTTTCGATGCGTTCGATGATCTTCAAGGTGGTGTCGACACCCACGTCGGAGGTAATCAAGATCTCCTCCAATTGGTCAAGCACCTCGTCATCGACTTTCGACTTACCTGCGATGGCATGGGAGATGCGGCTGAAGACACTGGTCTTGGTCTTTTCCAGACCTTTGTCGAGGTCTTCTTTTTGCTCTTTCTTTTTGGTTAAAAACGAAAACAGGCCCATAACTTCACTTTTTTACACGAAAAAATAGCTCTTCCATTTGGTCATGGAAAAGCTATTGTAATTCCTTCTTAGAAACAAATCTTATCTCTTAGCGAGAAATTCCTGAACCTTATCAACAGGAACGATGGTTTCTTCGAAATAATAAGCGCCAGTCTTTTCAGAACGCTTCATTCTGATGACCTTGCTGTATTCTTTACCCAGGGTACGAAGGGTAGCAACTACTTTCTTTGCCATAACTCTTAATTATTTGATCTCCTTGTGGAGGGTCATTCTTTTCAAAATCGGGTTGTACTTCATCAACTCCAGACGGTCAGGAGTATTCTTCTTGTTCTTAAAGGTAAAGTACCTTGAGGTACCTGGCATACCGCTGGCCTTATGTTCCGTGCCCTCGAGGATAACCTTGATACGTGCGTCTTTCTGTTTCTTTGACATGACTTATCTTCCTTTCAAATTTTCGGACTGCAAAATTAGAACATTTTTTTTAATCAACAAGGGCTTTTTGAAAAAATTTTTCCAAAAAGCCCTATAGATCCTAATACCAGCAATATTATCCGTAAATCACCTTATTGACAATTTCAAGAATCTCAGCCTCCTCTTTCAGAGCGGCAGCCTCGATTTCAGCGGCTTCTTTCAGGATCTGAGCCTTAAAGGCTTCGTCCTTCAGTGAAGCAGCGTTGATCTTGACGTTCAGGTGAGCACCCATGACGGCTGAACGAGCGCACAAAGCACCCACGCCAGCGTCGGTCACGGAGTTCGGATTACCAGTCTCTGCCATGGCACGAACCACCTCAAAGGCCTTGAAGGCAGCCTTCATGGTATGGAAAGGCACCTCAGTGGCATACTTGGTAGCATCTTGGATAGCCTGGGTACGGGCAGCCTTCTCTTCGTCGGTCTTCTTGGGCAGACCAAAAGCGGCCATGATGGTGTTGAAGGCATTGGTGTCTTCATCAACGAGTTCAAGTAGTTCATCCTTGATAGCTTGACCCTTGACAGCCCAGTTGGAGAACTCTTCCCAGCGCTCATCCCAGCCTGGCTTGTGCGATGACAGGTTGGCAACCATGGTAGCCAAAGAAGCGCCGAGAGCACCCATGTAAGCCGAGATGGAACCACCACCTGGAGCAGGGCTTTCAGAAGCAGTCTCGTTGGCAAAGCCTGTGCAGGTCATGTCAACCAGTTTCTTCTGGCTGTGATCCTCAATAAGATATTCGATGACCTTTTCCTTCGGGTTGAAAGGCTTCAGATCGTCCAAACCCATCGACTTGACAGCGATCTTCATGATTTCCTCTTCGCTCACACCGAGGCTGCGCTGTTGTTTGGCCAAATAGAACTTGCCAGCGTCCATCAACACCTTCTTGGGGATAAGGCCAACGATCTCGCAACCTGTGACGCGTACGCCACGGGCAGCTGCCTTGGCGCAGACTTCCTCGAAGCAAACATGTACTGGTGATATGCTGATGTTGGTGATGTTCATCGACACTTGAGCAATGCCATAGTCCTCGATAAACCAACCGATAGCCTTAGTAGCCTTCAGGGTACCAGGAATCATGATCGTGTTGCCATTCTCATCTTTCATCGGCTTACCGGTCACCTTGCCGCCTTCACGCATCGGGCGACCCTTTTCACGGACGTCGAAAGCGATGGCGTTGGCACGGCGAGTTGAGGTGGTGTTCAGGTTATAGTTGATGGCCACAAGGAAATCGCGGGCACCCACTTGGGTAGCACCTGTATGAGCCACGTGTTCATTCCATTCATTCGGACCAAAGTCAGGCTTCCACTGTTCAGTACCAAGACGTGATGACAATGATTCATATTCACCAGTGCGCCAGTAAGCGAGGTTACGGCGTTCCTTGATGAAAGCGGCGTCTTCGTAGCACTAGATCGGGATGTTCAGCTCTTCACCGAGACGTTTGGCCAACTTATGGGCATAGCCAACCACCTCTTCCATCGTAATGTTGCTCACGGGAATAAGAGGGCAAACGTCGGTAGAACCTTGGCGCGGGTGGGCACCGTGGTGCTGGCTCATGTCGATAAGTTCGGCGGCTTTCTTCACTACACGGTAGGCAGCTTCGCACACTGGCTCGGGCTCACCCACAAAGGTAATGACGGTACGGTTGGTGGTCATGCCAGGATCCACGTCCAGCAATTTGACACCTTCCACTTTTTCGATCTCAGCGGTTACTTGGTCTATAATGTTTTTGTCGCGGCCTTCGCTGATGTTAGGCACACATTCAATGAGTTGTTTCATTATACATTATTAATTTAATAAGATTCTAGTTTTCTTAAAGGCTTATCCGTCCTAAATTATTCTTCCTTCTCAGCTTCCTTAGCCTTAATGATCACCTTTTCACTGCGGCTTGTTGATTCGCCACTGGTGAACGAGATGCCAAGCTGAACATTCAACTGGCTACTATTCGCTGGGTTGAAGAAACCAATGATGTTATTGGAGGCTACATAAAGCAGGATTCCGCCAAAGTTAGCGCTCAAACCAACACCAAGATTATCGAAACGGCCATTCATGATGGTGTAAGTAGCCACGACATCATACTTGCCGCCAAAAGAGCCTGTATAAGCGAGCGTCAAAGCCGGTTTTATTCCCAAGCCGCAGTTGTAGCCTGAAAATTGAGCTGTGAAGCGATGCTCTGGCGTGATGTTGTAATAACCTCTAACCATAAAATTGGTATTCAATCCGGTATTGTATCGAGTCAAAGGATTCACTGACAGCTGGTAGTAACCTGAGAGGGAATCCATCAGGCTGTTGACATAAGTTGAGTCAAAGAGCAATCCGTGCAATTGGTCAGAATTCAAGCCAGGAAACACAATCGAGCCATCCTCGTAGAACGAGCCGCCATCCTGAACCTCAGCCTTAAACTCCACTGAATAGTTATTCCAACTGATAAGACCTAAGTCGTTGATAGCTGCGGCAACGCCCCACTCATCGTTAATCTGATACGCAGCACCTAAGTCGAAACCAAAGCCATAGTTTCTAAACAGGTTCGCTGGATTGAAACGTCTATCGACGATTGACAACGCGTAATCATCCCCGATCTGGAACTGATAAGGGAACGTACCTCTAACAGTAATGGGATCAAGAGCCAGCTTCATAGCGTACGTGTCAGGGTCGGTGTACAGCTTAGCGCTCAAGGCATTTGCTTTCACATCGGCAAAGCCCATCAAGAACTTAGCGCGGATACCGATATCCAAGTGATCCGTCAATGCCATCTGATAGCCAAAGTCAAACTCCTGGTAGACTCTTGCGGCAACACTCAACTCGATATTGGCAGGGTTTGAATCTCCGAGGAAGGAAGCGTTACCTTGAGCTATCAGCTGCAATAAGTCTTTCGTAAAGGACAACGACTCTGTTTCACGCAAACGATGGGTGTAGGTGAAATATCCATGTTTGGTACGAAGACCACAGTTGAAAATGTCAAAGTTTAAATAGGTGTTCAAGTAATTCACGTTCTGAAGACTGGCAATACCTTTATCCAGGTCGAGTGTGGTCGGATAGCCGTTGCCATCAAATTTAAAGAACTTGTCGTACTTTAAACCGGAATTAATAAGGCCAAAGTTGATGCCGCCTATGGCTAAGTCAAAATAGCCATTGTCTACGGTATACGTAGCAGGGTTGGCAAATGTAGCCCTTGGGTTGTTGCGCATGAAGTCAACGGGTGACAGTTGTGCCATTGACGAAGAGGTCAAAACTGCCACGAACATCAAAGTAATGTATAATCTAATGTTTTTCATCTTAGCGTCCTCCTATTTTTTATAAGTTCTCCTCCCCACCATAAATCACATCTGCTTTCAGACTAATGGTCAGACCACTGGTATTGGTCAGCACCGCATTTTGGCCTTCGGTGTCGATGTCGAAACGCATCATGAGCCCTTTCGACTTGAGAAGGTGTTCCAGACGTTTATGAGTTACGGAAATTTGTGCTTCTGAATGGACGGGCTTGCCAGTGAAGGAAGCGCCGATATGCAATGGATTCACGACCAATGAATCAGTAATCTGGTTTGTCACTGGATCAAGTGTATAGAACTGAGCGTTCAGATTGAGCGGCATCTCCGAGTCAAACGAAGCCGTCAACAGGATTTGCTTAAGGATATCAGGAGTTTCAATACTTGACATATTAAGGTTCATGGTATCCAGATAAGAAATGCCTGATGAGTTGAATTTCAACGGGATGGTAGCGTGCAACTTCAGACTCAGGGACGAGGTGTCAGTGATCGTAACTAAGCTGCTTTCTTGGTTAGGATTAAGATTAAACGCTGCATCGAAGCCAAATCTATCATATTCGGTGTTAAGGCCAATCGTAACGGTCTCTCCAGCAGGTGTGATGTCAGTATAGGTTGGAGATTCCACCAAATTCAGCACGTAGGGATAATGGCTGAACACTGATGAAGGTTGTGCGTTGCCGCCATAGAACTCTGCGCGGTCAATACGCAGTTGGGCGTTCAGGTTCCCAAAGGTATTCTTTTCCTCAACGCGCATCTGAGCATCAACAAATGCCAACTGTCCGTGGAGATTGCTCAACCCAAGGCTAAACGAAGAATCTTGCGAGTATTCGTAAACATACGAATTGATATAACCACTAAGCTCACTAAGTTTGAGATTCGAAATACCAATAATGGTAGTCAAATCATAAGAAGGCTCAGTGATTTCTTCGAGCCGACAATGGATGGCATAATTGAAATAAATCGTATCCATTGCTTCCTTGTCATGATTGAGGCTAAGTGAGGCTCCAGCAAGGTCGACGTATGAAGCGTCAGTACTCAGCGAGTCGCCATCAGCCATGATGATGTTGGGCGAAGAAATCCAGACACCAACAAGCATACTGGTAAGGTTGCCCTGATAGGTTTGAATCAAGGTACCTTCCTTGATTTTTGCTGATACGATAGAGGCGCTGTCAGCGTCAACCGGGACTGCCTGTCTCACAACGAAAACTGTATCTATGATACTCTTTTCCCATTCAGGTTTATCAAAAGTAAACGTGGCAGAGCTGTTGAAAGTACCGAGATTCAGCATGGTATAGCCTTCAATAAGGTTTTCCATGGGGAAACTGTAGCGAATCAACAAGTTACCAGCTGCATCCTGTGAGATCAAATTATTCTCACCAAGCTGATTCAATACATCCATCGTCGAAACATGCATGGAGCCAATAGGCAATTTCCATTGACCTGATCCTTGAGCCGATTCGAGATGGTCAAGTTCAAAACGATTTTTGTTACAAGAGAACATAAGCATGACGATCAACGTCAATGCAGTTCCCAGAAATACGAACCTTTTCATATGGAATTATTTTAGATTGATTTTCAAACAAATTTCCCGTTCAGGATCATCTTGGCAACTTTGTTGGTGCCATAATAATAAGGCATGAACTCCAGTTGAGTCATCGGTTCGGTGACGATGAGGTTGGCGATCTTACCGCGAGTAACGCTGCCCAGTTCATCGCTGACGCCCATGGCGTATGCCGTGTTAAGCGTGGTGGCATTCAGTGCCTCCTCTGGGGTCAGGCGGTAGCGGATGCAAGCCATTGATAGGATGAGTTGCATGTTACCCGACGGCGAGGTACCTGGATTGAAGTCCGAAGCCATGGCCACCGGCAGGCCAGCGTTGATCATCTCACGCGCCGGCGACAGTGGCAGGTTAAGGAAGAATGCGCATCCCGGGAGGATGGTCGGCATGGTCTCAGTACCTTTCAGGCACTCAATCTCCTCTTTCCCGATCTGCTCCAGATGGTCGACAGAGATAGCGCCATATTTCACGCCTACCTGAACACCACCTGAGATAGCCATCTCATTGGCATGAATCTTCGGTCTCATGCCATATTTGATGCCTGCCATCAAAATGCGTTCAGTGTCCTCGCAAGTGAAAAAGCCTTTATCACAGAATACGTCGATGAAATCAGCCAAATCTTCAGCCGCCACCAGCGGAATCATCTCGTTGATCACCAGATCCACGTAATCTTCCTGATGGCCACGGTATTCCATCGGGATGCCGTGAGCGCCGAGGAAATTCGACTTGATGGTCATCGGCGACGTCTCTTTCAGGCGACGGATGACACGCAGCAACTTCAGCTCACTCTCGGTAGTAAGGCCGTAGCCACTCTTGATCTCAATGGCACCGGTACCCATGCGCATCACCTCATCGAGGCGCTTGCAAGCCATGTCGTAGAGCTCATTTTCCGAGGCTTTAGCCGTGGCCTTGGCGGAATTCAGGATACCTCCTCCCCGCTTGGCAATCTCCTCGTAGCTCAAACCACGAATCTTGTCGACAAACTCCATCTCACGCGAATTGGCATACACCAAATGCGTGTGCGAATCACAGAAAGCAGGCATAACCATGCTGCCACTGAGATCATAAACACGATGGTTTTCTTCGAGGTATTTCTTGCATTCGGGCGAGCCCATCTTACCATAGTCGACAATCTTTTTTCCCTTGGTCAAAAGGAAGGCGTTCTTGATCCTGCCCGTCTTCGACATTTCGGCACCGCGTTTCATCAGGAGACCCTTCTCCTCAATGCCAACAAGTTCCTTGATATTTACTAATAACATGTGTATAGTCTTAAAAATGTACAAAAATAAAAAAATTCTTTTTAATTTTGCGCAATAATCGTAAAAACATGAAGAAAAGCATCATTTTTGCCATTTTGGTCCTCATGACAGGTTTTGGCGCCATGGCTCAAGAGAAAGACAACGCATCAAAAGTCCAGCATATCACCTATCAAGATTTCCTCGATAAGATTTGGGATTTTGAGAAAAGCCCCGAAGAGTTTGTGTACAAAGGCAAGACCGCTGCCATCGTTGATTTCTATGCCGATTGGTGTGGTCCATGCCGCAAGATCGGTCCTGTCATGGAGAAGCTGGCTCAGGACTATGACGGCCGTCTCACTGTCTACAAAGTGAACGTCGACAAAGAAAAAGAACTCGCCGCGGCTTTTCAAACTCGCAGCATCCCTATGGTGATCTTCATCCCATTGGAAGGTCAACCCATGATGCAAGTTGGCGCCTTGCCTGAAACGGAATACCGAAAAGTGGTTGAGGAAAGGCTGTTGAAATGACCCTTTTCAGCACAGCATATTTTCCGTGCATCAGCTACATAGCGCGTTTTCTTTCCGAAAGCGATCCCCTCATTGAGGTTTGCGACACCTACCATAAGCAGACCTACCGCAACCGTTGTAAGGTGATGACCGCCAATGGCGTGGAAAGTCTGAGCGTACCCGTAGTGAAGGTCAACGGCAACCATACCATGACCAAAGACGTAATCATTAGCTACAAAGAGCATTGGCAGCAAATTCATCGTCGTTGTCTGGAATCAGCCTACAAGGCTTCACCCTATTTTGATCACTATTACGATTACCTGAAGCCCATTCTTGAAACACGTTTCGAGCGTCTCATCGACTTGAATGATGCCGCTTTAAAGACGGTTTTAAAGCTATTGAAAGCTAACAAAGACCTCATCCATACTGAAGATTACGCTCATGAAGCGGAGCATGACCTCCGAGAGGCTTTCAGCCCTAAAAACGAGCTTGAAGCAATTGCTTTACCTGAATACTATCAAGTTTTCAGTGCGAAGTTCCCATTCGCACCGGATCTAAGCATTCTGGACCTACTCTTCAACGAAGGACCAAATTCCACCTCTTACCTCTCACCTCTCACCTCTCACCTCTCACCTACTTATCCGGATACGCTATCCTAACGTGATAGATGCTCATCAGCTTTTTCTTAAGCACCTTCTTGATCGTGGTGAAATCCCTCATGGTGAGATCCACGTTGTGGAACTGACCATCATCCACCTGCTTCTGAATAATCGAGTCAACCAGCTTGCTGATACTGTCTTCGTTAGGCTCTTTCAAGCTTCTTGACGCTGCCTCCACCGAGTCACAGATCATCAACACGGCCGTCTCCTTCGAGAAAGGCACCGGCCCATGATAGGTGAAATCAGCGGGATCGACCTCCTCGTCAGGATGTTCGCGTTTTTCCATGATGTAGAAATACTCCGTCCGACGAGTGCCGTGGTGAGTACGGATAAACTCAATGATCTGCTCGGGAAGCCGTTCCTTCTGTGCTAATTTAATGCCATCAAGCACATGCGATATGATGATCTGAGCACTCTCTACATTCGAGATGTCGTTATGCGAGTTGTAGCCGCCATGCTGGTTCTCCGTGAAATACATCGGATTCTTCATCTTACCGATGTCGTGATACAAGGCACCGGTACGCGCCAGTAATGCATCACCGCCGATGGCATACAGCACCTCGTCACAAAGGTTGGCCACCTGAATGGAATGTTGGAAAGTACCAGGAGCCGTAGCTGCGAGCTGACGAAGCAGCGGTGTATTGGTGTTGTTCAACTCCATCAAAGTCAACGAGGTGGTCATACCAAACATCTTCTCGAACAGGAAAATCAAAGGCAGCGACAGCATGGTAAACAGCGCATTGAGAGCCAACACACCTACCACATTCCAGTTGATATCAGCTGACGAAAGCAACGTAAACAAGAGATATACAACGAAATAAGCGACAAACAGTAATAACGAGCTGATGAAATAATGCCGTCTTGACCTATGGTGCGACAAAATGAAAATCACGATCATGCTGGCCACCAACTGCATGAAGATGTATTGGAACGGGTTAGGCACCGCCATGGAAATCAGCAATACCGAGATTACCTGAATGGTAAAGGTCAAGCCCGGAGTGAAGAAGGTCACCATGATCATGGTAAGCATCACCACCGGCATCATCAGAATGAACGAGGGATGAAGCTTCATGATCCAATACGATGGGATGATCATCACCACCATTAGGAGCAGCACCAGATTGATCTTTCTCAATTCATGAAACACATCCTTATTATGAAGGGCTTTCAGGTAGAGCGCCACCATCGTAAACATCAGAAGAACCAAGAAAAACTGACTTATTTCCACCACTCTGGAATCGCTTCTCGCAAACGCTCCCGTAGTAGACTCACGCTGTAGCGAGTTCAACACCGCGAAATCGTTATCGTCCACAATTTCGCCTTCGGCGATGATGAGTTCATCCTTCTGCACCATGCCGTAGGTCAATGAGATCTTCGACAGGGCCTTGTCTTGTTCCATTTTAGTCATGGAAGCGTCGTAAATCACATTGGGATGCAAGGCATTCAGCAACAATGACGACAAACGATGGCAATCTACTCCAGGCTGTCCTTTGCGCGTCCACCCCTCTACCGCTTCACGGGCAGTGCTCATAGTGTACAACGACCCATAGTTCACGGCAGTGACCGTCTTATTCTTAACCAAGCTAATCAAAGTGGATGATGAAAGGTTGTCCAAAGCCTTATCGTGTGCCACCACACCCCGAATCTGGATCTTATCAAACATCTCCATCAAAGCGGCTTTGTTCACCTCTTTCTTGCCTTCAAGAGACTTCCATTGGGCTTCAAAAGTCTCCTCCAGCTTGATGCGTGCTTGCTTGGTGGCTTCCAAATCGTAATTAAAGACAGGCCTCACCGACTTCAGAGCCTCCTCGCTCTCCACTTTCAGCATTTCGGCATCCTTGTAGATGGGGAAATCGAAAGGCGCATATAGCGATTCATGCTGCCAAGGCTTGTAAAGCTGGAACTCATAACGGAACTTGCCCACCCTGGGCAGCTGCCAATACACCAGTGCCATGGCTAAAACAAACATAAGGTATTTGGCGAATTCGTAGTAACGATGACGGATAATATTGAAAAAATTTCCGAGTTTGCTCATATTGATGAAAACTTGTCAAGTTGCAAAAATAAGAAAAAGTTGAGAGTTAATAGTTTAGAGTTGATAGTTATTTTTTATTTTTGCTTCATCAAAACAAACAAAAACCATGAGTTACGGAATTTGCGACCTGTCGGTCATGCCCATCAGGAAAGAAGCAAGCCACACCAGTGAGATGGTAAGCCAGCTTCTCTACAACGAGCTTTACGAAGTATTGGACGAGAAGCCCGGATGGTATCAGATCAAAACTGTTGAAGACCAATATGAAGGATGGATTCAGGGCATCCAGCATCACGAAATCAGCGAACAGGAATTCTTGGATTTCAAGAGGAAACAACGCTACCTTGTTGACCGTCCCACGCTCGAATACGACGATCGGATACTCTCTATCGGCACGGCGGTGTATGAACCCGTAACAGGCACCATGACCATCCCCGACTGCTTCACTCCCACCTTGATGCTCGACTTCGCCCAGAAGTTACTTCAGGCTCCATATCTCTGGGGCGGCCGCAGCATCTTCGGCATCGACTGCAGCGGCTTCGTACAACTCTGTTCCCGTGCGGCAGGCAAACTCCTTCCCCGCGACGCATCCCAACAAGTCAACGAAGGCGAGTTGGTGTATTTCCTGCCTGAAATCCAACCCGGTGACTTGGCATTTTTCGGCAACGAGGAAAGCCGCATCGTTCATGTAGGCATGATGCTCGACAACGAGCGCATCATCCACTGTTCGGGGCGAGTCCGAATCGACTACCTCGACCAGACCGGCATCTTCAACAAGGAGCGGAACGAGCATACGCATCGGTTGCAAGTCATCAAGCGGATGAAATAATGGCGAAAAAATCCGCATCGTGGTTTTTCGCATTGTTTTTTAATATTTTTGCACCGCATGTTAAAATCAAATCAAATGAAAAAGACACTATTATTCGCATTGGCATTGGCTTCAATCTGCATCCTGCCGTCGTGCAAGAAAGACCCCGCACAAAACAAAGTCGTTTTCGGCAACAATAAAGGAATGTCCGTAACACCGTACGATAGTAGTCAATTATTAGTGGTACAATATAGTCATACGTCATGGGGCTATACCATTGACATTAACAACGACGGAAAGGCTGACATTCAATTTCATTCAGAAATTACCGGTTCCCCAGCAGTTGGACATGATATTGTTACGAAGCTTAATTGTCTAAACGAAAACGTCGCATTGTTGGGCGACATCATTAACCAACAACGGTTTTTACACATTGACACAACTTACTATACCGAGGATAGCATACATTGGGACATTGGCATAGACCATATCATCACTTGCAATCAAATCGACGAAACTGATTCCATCGTCAGTACAAATGAAAAATTTTCCCTATATGCCAATAATACCAGCCAATCCTTTGATTCGGGCAACTCTTTCATGTCCACAAATATCACACTGAAAAACCGTCCATATTACTATCTCATTAGTGAAGAAACCGTTGGCAACATTGTTTATCATCACATGCATGACGAAAAAGACGATTGTGATGCCTTCCCCATGGACGAAGAAAAGTATATAGGTTTTAAAATCACCGAAAACGATAAAAGCCGTCTTGGTTGGATGAAAGTCATCCTTCACCATGACTATGTTGAGTTGTTGGAAACGGCCATTCAAAAATAACATCTAAAACGCCTTGCCATGAAAAAACTATTCCCGTATTTGTTTGTTATTTTAGTGATAGGACTTATCGTCTCTTGTCACAAAGACCCTCAACCCAACAACGAACAAACTATCGACAGCATTACTTTTGGGGATTATGAAGGGATGGATGTATGCACCTACGATAGCATCGATTGGGAAATTATTGATAATGAAAACATGGGGAATATTTTGTATTATGGAGGTTTTGATGTGAATGGGAAAGGTGTTGGATTGAGGACTTTGCTCACATATAGTCCCGGCTTTTGGATACCTGGTGAACCATTGAACTATTACGAAATAGGACTTTATTCGGATGACTTGGCTTTTCATTTTCAAACAGTCTCCAACGATGTTTTCCATCATTTCGATTCCACCGTTATTCAAACTGACAGCGTTACTTTGATTTATATCGACGGAATCTCATCATGCGCTCAAATAAGCGAATCAGACCAGCTCGACCACTCTTACCAAATCAATGTCCTTGTTCAACATAACAAAAACGAGACGTTGAACAAAAAGGATTCTTTTAAAAACTCTCTATCCTGGGACTGGGACTCTCATTATATACCTTTGTTCATTTCCAACGCAGAATACCCCTATGTAACAGCTTTAGACACAACAGATGTCATCGTATATCAATCCTATATCAACGCAGCTGAGGAATGTTTGTGGCCCCCTCTAAACGAGCCATTTTTCCTCGGCTTCAAGACCAGTGACGAAAAGGGAGACCGTCTCGGTTGGATAAAGTTTATCATCGAGCCTAATGCCAACGGACATTATATTCCCAAACCTTTGGAAGCAGCCATCCAGAAATAGAATAACGCGCCTCCGGCACGTCCCAAAAACAACACTTCAATAATTTTTTGAAATTTAAATCCGATTGCTTATTTTTGCGGTTCGTTAAATTCATTCGGATCATGAAAAGATTGTTTTTATTTCCAATTCTGGTAATGATTTTGGTAAGTATTGTGTCATGCGTAAAGGAACCAAACGATAACCCTGGCAGCGAAACCTCCAATTCAATTACTATAGGTAAATACGACGGAATGACCGTTATGACATTCGATAGTATCCATTGGGAATATGAATGGAATAATATAATAGATACTTACCAGGCTTCTTTTGATATTAACCATGATGGAAGTCCCGATTTCTATTTGGAAACAGTTGCGACAACGAGTTTTGAGGGCTCTGATGACGATCCTAAGGATCATTTCGATATAGTTATTTTTTCAGATTATTCAGACTACTTTGAATTCCACAACGAAATCATTAAAACTATTGTATATACAGAAGAGGACACTACCATCGTCCATACAGATAGTATCCCTTTAATCTATATCGAGGTAGTACATCATTGTGAACTGGCAACTGAATCAGAGCAACCAGAGTCCTATTCAAATACAGTTCTCTTTCAGCATAACAAAGGAGATGTTTTAGACAACAACGATAAATTTTTAGGGGGTTCTTGTGATCTCATCAAATTCAACAGAGACTACAATCTATCCTATTACTCAGAGACAGAAGGAGCCTACATTTATGAATCTGACATTACGGCCACTTGGGATTGCCTCAATTTTCCAATAGGAGAAGAGTTTTACATCGGTTTTAAACACACTGACAAAGACAAGGAACACCTCGGTTGGATAAAACTAATTATTGAGCCAGACTCCAACGGCATTTTATTAGCCAGACCTTTGGAAACCGCCTATCAAGAATAAAAACTCAAAAACATAAAACTTAATAAACATCGTAATGAACAACGCACTGATCACATTTGCGAAGCCTGAGAACGAGCCGGTAAAGGCCTATCGTCCGGGCAGCCCTGAGAGAATCGAACTCCAGAAGGAACTCGAAAGACAATCCAACGAAATCGTTGAAATCCCCGCCATCATCAACGGCCAGGAAGTCCGCACGGGCGACATGGGCGAGGTTGTGATGCCCCACGACCACAAGCACGTCATCGCCCGCTACCATAAGGTAGGCGAAAAGGAAGTCCGCATGGCCATCGATGCCGCCCAAGCCGCCAAGCACGACTGGGAGAACACACCTTGGGACGAGCGCGCCGCCATCATGGCACGCATCGGCGAGATGCTGGCCACCAAGTACCGTGCCCGCATCAACGCTGCAACCATGCTTGGCCAGTCAAAGAACTGCTTCCAAGCTGAGATCGACAGCGCCTGCGAGACCATCGACTTCTTCCGTTACAACAACTACTACGCCAGCAAGCTCTACGCCGAGCAGCCTGCTTCGGCCAACGACCAGCTGAACCGCGTGGAATATCGTCCGTTGGAAGGCTTCGTCTTCGCCATCACTCCTTTCAACTTCACCTCCATCGC
>JAEEGH010018802.1_pt1 | contig 14566 bp, 6 predicted proteins | sample 9134181 | NCBI WGS metagenome assembly JAEEGH01 (sample SAMN16246544, study PRJNA631951) | gut metagenome | biome: gut microbiome; feature: rumen; material: DP-attached | host: Bos | place: Iran: Karaj | collected 2018-10 | reverse complement strand
CGACGCATCATTGCCACATATTCTTTCTGAAGCCGCACATACTGCTCAGGGCGATAACGGTTGGACTCTCCCTGATACCACAGCATTCCCTTGAATGTAAAGGGCACGAGCGGTGCAATCTGTCCGTTGAAAAGGGTACAGGGCGTCTGGTGTTTCTTCTTCGGAAGGTCAGTCCCGACCAGGAACGCCAGTTCGAATTCTCCCGGGAAAAGATTGCTGATGGTTTCCCTGTCCATCCAGGTTTCGATGGTGGAGGCGCCCCATTCGGAAATCAGCAGCCCCACGGGAATTCCCAGCATCTCCTGCACCTTGAGGGCGAACCAATAGGCTGTCGCGCTGGTGGCGGCAACGGCGTCCGGCGTATTCTCCTGCCACGAGCCTTCGCACTGCGTCACCGGTGTAAGAGAGGCTTTGCGCTTTACCCTGCACATACGTATCGGCCGGTCCGGCCTGGCGGCAAGGATCGCCTCGCCCGCGCCTTCCACCGGCTGGTTCCGGAAGCCCCGCATAGGCATTTCCATATTGGACTGGCCGGAGCAGAACCACACTTCCCCTACGAGCACGTTCCTAAGTATGAGTTTTTCCCCATCGGAGATCAGTACTTCATACGGACCGCCTGCTGAAGGAGTCTGGATCCGGGCAGACCATTTGCCGTCCCCGTCCGGAACGGCGACCGTCGTACGGGAGGTCCAGGAGGGACGGATGGTCACTTTCTTCCCCGAATCGGTCCAGCCCCAGATAGCGGCCGCGGTGTTCTGTTGGAACACCATATTGTCGCTGAAAATCGAAGGGAGCGTAATTTTCGCAAAAGCGTTGACGCTGACGAGGCCCGCCAGAAGGGCCAAAAGAATAGAACTACGGAATTTCATTGGATTTCCCACCATTTACCCTGCATCTTACGTTCGGTGATTCCCGGGCTGAGCCGGTACAGCGCGCAGCCGTGGGCCGGCAGTTTCACCTCCCAGCGCTGCTTGTCCTGCACCTTGCCTACCTCCTGCTGACGCCAGAGGTCGCGAAGCGTCTGCACACCCAGAAAACCCAGGTCGCGGGGAACGAAACTGACGGTATTTTCTTCATTTTTCAGGTTGAAAAGGGCCACCGCCACGCTGCCGTCTTCCAGTCGCTTGACATAGACGCTCTGACCTTTGCTGGGGCCGAAGACATTGCGTGTACCCATCATTCCCAGCGCATCCTGATTCACTTCCAGTACTTCGGGATTGCAAAGGAGACTGAGGGTAAATTCGTCGATGGCGTCCAGGTCGCAGCCAATCAGCATCGGGGAAGCGAGCATCGCCCAAAGGGTTACGTGAGAATACTGCTCCCAGGGGGTCAGCCGCGTCCAGTGTGCGGTAGAACCTTCCCAGCCGCCCACCTGCCCGAGCACCATCATATCGGCATCCGGCCAGTGTCCGGGTCCGGCATAGCCGGGCCAGGCGGATTCCCGGTCAAAGGCGATGTTGGAGACGCTGGCCCAGGTGTCCTGGATATCGCCGGCCGTCCGCCAGCAGTGGGCATACTTGATCATATCCGGTGCAAGGGAGATGCGGGTAGCATTCGAGATGCTGTACACGATATCGCGGCCCGTAGCGTCCAGGGCCTCGCGCATATCGCGCAGCCACCAGACATCGTTGAGGAACCAGTCGTACTTCAGGTAGTCTACGCCCCAATCCGCCCACTGGCGGGCATCGGCACGGGCAAAAGAATACTTGCCGAAACTCATCAGTTCGCCCTTGTCGTATTTTTGGGTGTCCAGTTTGTAATTTTCATCCACGCTTCCTTCCTGCACCCACCAGTAAGTTCCTTCCGGGTTGTCGCAGGAAGAGCCTATATGTGCTGCATAGGTAGCGATCCAGGGACCGGAATAGATGCCGAATTTGAAGCCCCGCGCGTGCAGGGAATCGCCCAGTGCCTTCATATCCGGGAACTTTTTGTTCGGCTGGATTGCATTGTATTTCCCTCCGCGGATGCCCTGCCAGCCGTCATCGATGTTCACATAGTTCCAGCCATAGTCCGCAAGGCCCTTTTCTTCCAGCGCCCGCGCCGCCTGCAGGATATTTTCCGCGCTTACGCGGTCGCCCCAGCAATTCCAGGAATTCCAACCCATCGGCGGCGTCAGGGCGATGCGGTCGCCGATTTCGATGCGCAGCACGCGGGAATCGCTGCCCAGCGCATTGCTTACGCCGATCTGTACGCTGTAACTGCCTTTTTTCCGTACTTTACCGCTGATGATGCCTTTCTGCGCGTCGAGTTTCAAGCCGCGCGGAAGCCCTTTGGCGCTGAACTGCAGCGGCCTTGCGCCGGACACGGGAATCCGGTAGAGGAAATCCGCGCCGGGACGGGCACCGTACACCTTGGGGCCGTTGATCCGGGGCGTTTCAGCAGCCTTTGGGGTAATGATGTATTCGCTGTAGTCCGGAGCGCTCTGTGCCGGGGCAAAAAAACAAAGAAAAAGTAGGGTTAAGCAGGGAAAAAGTCGTTTCATATATGGATAACGCAGGAAACGGGCGCAACCCTACTGTTGCACAGGTCGTTTCTTATCGCTATTTTTGCTTTACTATGAAAAAGACGCTTTCCCTCTTTCTGTTGGCTTTCCTTGGCCTGAGCGCCTGCGCCCGTCCACTGGGCCGCTGGGTAGACCCTTTCATCGGCACCGACTATACCGGGCATACGGCACCTTCCGCCGCCTTCCCGCTGGGTATGGTGCAGCCGGGGCCCCAGAGCGGCAATTACCTCTGGAAATATTGCAGCGGCTACAATTGGTCCGATTCGCTGCTTGTCGGGTTCACCCAGAACCGCTTGAGCGGAACGGGCTGTCCTTCGCTTTGCAACGTGCTCGTGATGCCGTTCTCCGACGCCCACGGCCCGGAGTTCGCCAGTCGCAAGGAGGACGAGCAGGCCTCTCCCGGCTACTATTCCGTAAGCCTGCCCGACAATGGAGCGAGCGTGGAGATTACCTGCTCCGAGCGCGTCGCCTGTTACCAGTTCGATTTTTCAGGGAAAGAGCGTCATCTGTTCGTCAATCCGCAGTACATCCAGCTGCGGAGCAACGACCCGAAGGCCACGCTCGCGCGCGGAATCAAGGCCTGGGAGGGCAGTACGCCCGACAACAAGACACTGCGCGGGCATATCCTCGCCAACTCCTGGGTACAATACGACCTCTGGTACGAGATTTCCTTTGAAGAGCCGTTTACGGCCTGCGAGACGCTGAGCCTGCATCCGGACTACAAGGCTCCGGCCTATGTGCTCGATTTCGGAAGCGGCCGGAAACCTTTGAAAGCCAAAATCGCCCTTTCCTATACCAGCGGAGAAGGCGCAGTACGCAATCTTCAGGAAGTGAAAGGCTGGAACTTCGGCAAGGTGCGCAAGGCGGCTGAGCGCAAGTGGGAGGAAATTTTCCGACTCCTTCCCGTGGAGGCGCCGGACAGTCTTATGACGGCCTTCTACACCTCACTCTACCATATGTACTTCCAGCCCAACATCATCTCCGACCTCGGGGATCCCGCCCGCTATTCCACCTTTTCCCAATGGGACACCTTCCGGGCGGCAGACCTGCTACGGACGCTGCTTACACCGGGTCTGGAAGCCGATATCGTGAACAGCATGCTGCGCGAAGCGGAGGAACGCGGGCACCTGCCCGTATGGGACCTGTGCGGCAAAGACAATTACTGTATGATTGCCAACCACGCCGTACCCACCGTCGTGGATGCCTGCCTGAGGGAGCTTCCCGGGGTGGATCCAGAGCGCGCCTGGAAAGCCGTCAAGGCTTCGCTCACGACCCCGCACGAGAAATCCGACTGGGCCGTCTATGACAAGTACGGATATTATCCCTTTGACCTCATCAAGGACGAATCCGTCTCCCGCACCTTGGAGTTCTGCTACGACGACTGGTGCGCCGCACAATTGGCCAAGAAGCTCGGGAAAGACGGGGATGCGGCATTTTTCGAGGCCCGGAGCCGCAACTATCGCAAGCTCTTCGACCCCTCCACGGGCTTCTTCCGGGGAAAGGATTCTAAGGGCAACTGGCGGGAACCCTTCGAGCCTGTACGCTGCACCCACGCAGGCAAGACGGGTGGCGACTATACCGAGGGCAGTGCCTGGCACTACCTCTGGCACGTACTGCAGGATCCGGAAGACCTCATCGCCCTGCTGGGCGGTCCGGAGAAATTCGTTCAGAAACTCGATACCCTTTTTGAGGTGACGCCGCCGGCCGCCCTTACCGGCTATACCCAGGACGTTACCGGTCTCATCGGCCAGTACTCCCACGGCAACGAACCCTGCCACCACGTCATCTACCTTTATACGCTGGCGGGTCGGCAGGACAAGGCGGCTGAAAAGATCCGCCAGGTGTTCCGGCAGTTCTACAAGTGTGAGCCGGGCGGTCTCTGCGGCAATGACGACTGCGGGCAGATGAGCGCCTGGTACATTTTCTCGGCACTTGGATCCTATCCGGTCAACCCGGTCGGCGGACAATTCGTTGCCGGTGAGGCCCAGGTCCGCCCCTTACGCAAATTGCCCTGGTAATGAAAAAAGCGCTTGTATCGGTGGCCCTGCTGGCGGCAGCCTTGTCGCTCCCGGCCCAAACCCGCCTGCTTTGCGGAGAAGACTTTTCCGTCGCTTTTACTGACGGCATCGATACGCTCCGGACCCCCGCGGAAGGACTTTGGTCAATTGCCACGGGCTGGAAAAACGACTGGCCGGACGCCTGGGTGCACGCCAGGCCCGAATCGGTGGAAACTTCGGGCAACTGGACCATCCTGCGCGGAACGCTTACTCTTCCTCAGGGAAAGATGCTGCTGAGCGATGCATACACAACGGAGGCCGACGGACGGGTCCACTGCGTCCGGCGCTATGAATGGAAGGGGCCGGAGACCCTGCGGCAGGCTACCCTCTCCGTCCGGCTGCAAAAGCCGGGCAACGGGTTATCCCTGTTCGCTCCGGGTATCGTCTATTACGGAAACGGGAACGGCGCTGCGGTCAATCCGGCAGCCGTTCCGGTCTGGACTGGCGCAGCGGGCGAATTCGCGATTTTTGAAGACCACCGCTATCCCATGCCTTTCGTAATGCTGGAAGATGCGGACGCCCTGCGGGCCCTGGCGGTCTATACCCTCCCTTCGCCCGTGCGCGGCGCGGTACTCTCCGACCAGTGGTGGTCGCTTGGCGCTGAGGCGCACGATGGCGTAACGGAAATCGTCCTCTACAGCGGCCCTATCGGCTACAACGGAGCCCACAGCGTAGCCAAAGCCCGCCAGAAAAAGACGATGCGCTATGCCGATACCTGGATCGACCTGGAGCCGAAGCGCATCATCGAAAAGGAATTCTACATCGACCTCTACGGCATCTCCCGCAAGGGGACCGGCTTCCAGCGGCCGCTCTATGCCTCGCTGGACCAGTACAAGCCCTATGACGCGGAGCGTTTCCCCCGCTTTGAGGAGATTGTAGAGGGGAAGGCAAGGCTTGCCGCCTCCCGCTGGCTGGAATACGAGACGGCCTGCGGATTCGATATGTACGACCCGCGCACTCCGCGCAAGCACATCGTGATGGGCTGGTGCGGACAGGCCGATTCCCCGGGTTACTCCCTGCAAGTGCTGGAACCGCTCCTTACCGCCGGTGCAGGTCCCTGGACAGCCGGTTTGCTCCGCGAAAGGGTGCAGCGCAGCCTGGATTTCCTTAGCGGCTGCGCCTGGCGCGACGATGCGCTGTTCTGTGTCCGTTACAAGTGCGACACCGGCGCGTGGGATGAGGGAGACCCGGTCTCCTGCGGACAGGCTATGTACAATTTTGCCAAGGCGATCGAGTTTGCGCGCAAGCATCCGGGCAACTATGAAACGGCCAAATGGGATGCCTTCCTGCGCGAAGCCTGCGACCGCACGTCCGACCGCATCCTTTCCTGCCGATGGGATCCGCGCTCTACCGCCGAGGCGTTCTATATCGCCCCGCTGGCCATCGCGTCAAAACTCTACGGCAAGAGCCGTTACCGCAAGGCTGCGGAAAAAGCCGCGACGCTCTTCGCTGACCGCCATCTGGAAATGGACGGCGGCTACTGGGGCGGCACGCTCGATGCCAGTTGTGAAGACAAAGAAGGGGCCTGGGCGGCGTTCCAGGGCTTTCTGGAATGCTATGAGCGCTTCGGGAACAAGCAGTATCTGGCCTGGGCGAAGCACGCGATGGACGTTTGCCTCAGTTACGTCGTGGTATGGGATATTCCTCTGCCGGCGGGACGCCTTGCCGACCGTGGCTTCAAATCGACCGGCTGGACGGTAGTCTCGCCGCAGAACCAGCATCTGGATGTCTACGGGGTGCTCTTTGCCCCGGAAGTATGCCGGATGGGACGGCTGCTCGGCGACGAGCGCCTGGTGAAGCTCTCCAAGGTGATGTTCCGCACCTGCTACCAGCTTACCGATGCCTGGGGCAGCCAGGGCGAGCAGATACAGCACACCAACTTCGCCCAGCACGGAGATATGTCCAACGTGTATAAACTGCGGGGCGGCTACTCCGAGTCCTGGACGGTCTTCTGGGTCACCGCCCATTTCCTCAACGCCGCCGCCCGCTTCATCGAGGCCGGGGAAGCGCTATAATCCTGTTGGAGGTCCCGGAGGAGAGCTCTTCGGTCCGGCCGTCGGGATAATGGAAGGTAGCCGATGCGCTGCAGGGAATCGTGACGGAAAGGCTCAGTTTGCGCTTTTTGCGCTGCCAGGACAAGGCAATCTTCCCCCTCGGTGAATCATAAGAGCAGGAAAAATGGTCGAGTCCTGCGGGGAAGCAGGGACGCAGGATAATGTGCCGGAATCCGGGATCTTCCGGGTCCGGATTGATGCCGCCGAGGCTCTTGTAGAACCAGGCCGCGATGTCCCCGAATATGACGTGATTGTCGGAATTGTCCCGGGTAACGTCCAGACGCCAGTTTTCAATCAGCGTGGTCTTTTCGTTCTCAAGCCACCAGCCCCAGGAAGGATATTCTTTTGCTGTTGCCATACGGTAGGCAAGCTCCCCATAACCAGCTTCGCTCAACACCCTCAGGGCGAACTTTGCACCGTGTACGCCGGCATTCACGTGGAAGCCGTCTTCCTCCACGCGCTTCACCAATGCCTGAAGCACCGCAGACCGGCTTTCCTCCGGCACCAATCCGAAAGCGAGCGGCAGGCTCTGGTCGGTCTGCATCCCTCCGGCATAGACGCCCGTCGACGCATTGAGGAATTTCTTATTTACGGCGCTACGGACCTGCTCGGCGATGGCGCCGTATTTCTGCGCATCCGCCTCATATCCGAACAGACGGGCGGCCCGGCAAAGGATGTCCAGGTCTTTGTACAGGAAACAGGAACAGATGAGCGTCTTGTTGGAACGCGTCGTCACCGGTACCCAGTCGCCGCGGCCCCAGGAAGTCAAGCCGTCCTTGGTAAATGTGAGCGCATAGTCAACATAGCGGCGGATATTGTCGTAATTGTCCCGCAGCGGCTTTGCATCGCCGTAGAACAGGTACAGTTCCCAGGGAATCAGCGCGATGGTGCTGGTCCAGTCCAGTCCGTTGCCGTTGGCGGCAGGATTCCAGTAGCCCCAGCCGCAGGTAGGGATGATGTCCGGCAGCGCACCGTTGGGCTGCTGCTCGTCCCGATGGTCGGCAAGCCACTTCTCATAAACGCTAAAGGCGTCGTAGTTATACAGTCCGGATTCGACGGCGATATGCGCATCGGCCGTCCAGCCGTTCTTCTCCCGCTGCGGACAGTCCGTAGGATAACCGGGAAGGTTGGAAAGATAGGTCCTACAGGTGGCCTGCCACAACTCCTCCACGAGGGGTTCCGCGCTTTCGAGACTGCCCGCCCCGGGGACATCGCTATGCACACGTACGGCGCGAAGTTGCTCTTTCCCCCATTTGAGTGAAGAAGAGGCGTTCACCTCTACATAACGGAAGCCCTTATAACTGTATTGCGGAGCGAAATAGTCCTCTCCGCCGCTCAGCGTCACGAGATCCGTCTGCAGGGGCTCGGCATTGCGGTCGCCGAAATAATAGTAGTTGATATTGTCCTGGTCGGCCTGGCCGGCGGAATTGAGCCTTTCGGCATAAGTCAACTCGATATCCGTCCCTCTCGGTCCCTTGATGCGCAGATGCACATTGCCGGCCATGTTCTCACCAAAATCGTAGATGTAGCGGTTGTTGTTGAGCTTGGTAATTTTGACCGCCTCGATTTCCCCGCTTTCGCGGATGGGCACCATCTGCTGTGCGCTGACCTGCGCCGCAGGACAACTGCGCAGTTTGACGCCTTCCCAATCCTTCTCATTGAAGCCCGGCTCGGCCCAGCCCTGCTGCTCGCGGCGGGCATCGTAATGCTCCCCCGTGTAAATATTGTTATAGATGAGCGGACCTTCGGAGGAAGTTTTCCATCCCATTCCGCTGGTCACCAACTCTTCAGTGCCGTCGGCATAGCGGATGCGCAGGTCCAGGCAGAAAGCGGGACGCGCCCGCCAGGGGGCCTGATCGAAGTGCCAGGTGGTGACCGCCTGATGATTGAACCAGCCGTTCCCCAGTTCCACGCCCACGGCGTTGGCTCCTTCGCGCAGCATTGCCGTCACATCGTAAGTACTGTACAGGACCCTGCGGTCGTAGCGGGTAAAGGCGGGTTCGAGCACCCGGTCCCCCACCTTCTTACCATTGATATACAAGGTATAAAGACCCGCTACCGCGATATAGGCGCGCGCCTGGACGATGCCGCCGCGTGCCTTGAATTCTTCGCGAAAGCGCGGCGCCGGCTTGAAATCCGTCCCCTGCTTATCAGAAATCCAACTGCCCCGCCAGTTATAAGGGCTCATCAGTCCGGTCTCAAAGAAGGCGGCCGGAGACGGGATGAGGGCTCCGTCCTTGTCTTCGCAACTTAGCTTCCACCAATAGCGCGTGAAAGGTTTAAGTTCAGGACCGGCATAGGTTGCCAGCACTGCATCCGAGGCAATCCGCCCGGAATCCCAGAGCGGATGGCTGTCGAACTCCAGGGTATCAGCCGCCACCATGAGCCGATAGGCCGTCTGCACGGCCCCTTCCCGGCCGTCTTCCACTTGCCAGGAAAAGCGCGGCTGCGGGTTGTCCATACCCAGGGGATTGACAAGGTGTTCGGTCTTGAGATTCGTCACGGCGGGACCGCCAAGCACCGGCAGGACCGCCAAAACCAGTTGGATAAGAAGACAGTGGTTCATACCTGAACCACGAAAATAAATGCCACTACCCTACCTGCCATAAACAATTCAGCCCGGCGGGAGGGCCGGGCCGAAGAGTTTATTACCTAGATTATGCGACTGTTAATAGATGGCTTCAAGTCTGCGGTAGGTCTTGGCATCGATGGGAACGACACAGCCGTGGCGACAGCCGTTTGCATTGGCCGGCGGTGTAAAGGAAGTGTTCTGTGTCCAAGGACCGGATACTGTAAGGGAATTAGAATAATACAACTCATAAACGTGAGCATCATCGTGATAGTTCTCTACGTACAGATACCATTTGCTATTGTCCGGGGATTTGACCATCGTAGGCCCTTCCCTGTGCCTCGGGGTAAGGTTGTTGCTGCTCGTAACAAGACTGTAACTCCCTGTGAGCGAGGATGAAGAACGCATCCTGGGCCTCTTGTAATAGCTCTTGTCACTATCATACGTGAGTTCGTGCTTATAGAGTGCGTAGTACTTGCCGCCATAATAGTGAATACTGGTGTCTATATGACCGGCGGTACCGTCCGGGAAGAGTTTCTGCGCAGTGGTAAAGGTCTCGAAATCGCTTGTAAGCACGTAGAACGTGCACATAGATTCCCAATAGGCGTCATCGCTCTTGTCCTTTTCTCCGGCATGCCACGTGAGCATGAACTGCTTGGAAACCGGATCGTGGAACACCTTTATAGCACCGTAGGAATTGGTGTCATTCCCATAGGCGGCAGGAAGAGCAAACACAGATGCGGGGATGCTCTTGGCAACGGTCCAGGTAACACAATCGGTAGAACACCAGACAACAGGATTGCGAGGAGCGGAATCGCTTACACCAATGAGCCAGAAAATGCCGTTGTCATCCTGGGTAATGTAAGGGAAACCATAATACGTAGGCATAGGTGAAGCCCCACCGTTCAGCACGGTCCAACTGAGACCGTCGTGAGAGATGGCATAGTACAGACGATAATACTTTCCATCGCCGTTGCCGGTATGGGCAAAGAGATACCCGCCCGTACCGCCTTCTTCCGGATCCGTGCCTCCGGAGTAAGATTCTTGGTCTACTACGGTGACGGTAATGGCCGCGTCGGACCAGCCGCTGAACCACTTCTTCTCCGCAGAACTGCTTGTACCGTAGGAATACGTGCTCTTGCCGCCGCTGTATTTTGTTCCGGCATTGGCCGCTCCCGTCACGTTCACCCCGAGACCCACTTTAATCCCGGTAGTAACCACGGCGCTGGAATTACCGTCGCCCAGCACCGCTCCGTTCCACGCACCGCCTGTAACGCTGCCGAAGTTGGAACAGTTGGAGACCGTGTGCTTGGCGTAACCGCACACGCCGCCGACCATCGTATTGGTCTGCCTTGTCGCGGATACGGCTCCGTAGTTCTTGCTTCCGTCCACTAATCCATAGTTACTGTAGCCTCCGGCGTTGTTGACCGAACCAAGGATGCCGCCGATATACTGGGTTCCGACATTCCTGATCGAAGATACCTCGCCGGTATTCACACAATCCGTTATCCGCTGGTAACGGCTGGACGTCCTGGCCTCGAAGAAGCCGACGATTCCACCCATATTCATAGAGGCATCGCCGTCAGAACCGGCGGCATTGCACTTCACTTTGCCGAAATTTTTGCACTTGTCAATCTGGGCATCGTACCAGGCGAGTCCAGATATGCCGCCTATGCGGACAGCCTTCCCGTGGGAAAGGGCGCCGGCCGTCGTCACATCTCCCTGGTTGACACAGGAACGGACGAGGACATTCAAAAGTCCGGCGTCTGCGTCGGAAGAACCGATGATGCCGCCAATCCTGAGCTCGCGGTTAAGGCTGTTATAGGCAACATCAGCAGCCGCATTGGTGACGGCTCCCGTATTCTCACAATTCTGGACACTGAAGGTATGGGCCGCACCAGCATATTCACTGTCAAGCATTCCCACGATACCGCCGATTTCGCAGGCAGCGCCATTGTTGGTAACGGACGCTTCGTTCTTACTGTCCTGGATGGTAACCTTCATCGCACTGCTTGAGCCATTGAGGCAGGCCCCGGCAATGCCGCCCAGGACGACACGGGAACTGACCGAGGAAGCAACGCTAAGATTCGCTCCCGTATGGTTGGTACATTCGAGAATGGAGATATTGCCGGACTGTAAAAAGCCGGTTATACCACCGAATCTGTGCTGGGCATTGCGGGTTGCGGTAATTGCTGCGTAATTATGGCAATTGGATATATAGGAGCCACGGACCGAGCCGAAGCAACCGCCCAGATAAGTAGTTTGCGTACCGCTGTCAGTGAACGTAATGGATCCATAATTACTTGAACCGGAAACCTCTGAACCGGAACCAAGGTCACCGCACAGGCCTCCTATGAAATTGGTAACATTGTTAGCAACCGTCAGACCGCCGTGATTCTCAAGCCCTGAACCGATAAGAGCACCGTCACACTGACCCAGGATACCACCCATACGGGTCTCGTTACCACTCCAGGATGAGGAATTGGACACGGAACCGTAGTTCTTGCAGTTAGTCATAGTAACGGTCTTTCCGCTGGGGATATGGCCGACCAATCCTCCGATGAACGCACGGGTATTGTAGCCGCTGGGGACATATACCGGAGCAAAATTAATCACGTTGTCCATAAACGTATCATTGTTTGCCCGCAGTTCACCAATCAGGCCGACGTATTCAACCGCCCCTGAATTGCCGGTATGCATTATATACGATTCCCCGTCCCAACCGGTACCGTTAGAAGAGCCGAATATGACGTCGTCGAAGCGACCGTACAGGCCGGTAATGAAACTGGTATTCGTCGTGGACGTTATATGAATGTTGTAAATCTTGTGATTCTGCCCCTTGAAATTGCCGTTGAAGTGCGTATCCTTGGCCGTGTGCGGCCAGGTGGCGGAACCATAGTCAATATCGGCATCCAGATAAACGGTACAGTACTGCTCATCTCCACCGCCGTCGCCCATAGCGGCGCCCCAGGCATCCAACTGGGTTTTGTTATAAATATGACGTATCTTGGGGTTTTCAACGGTTACGGTCCCGGCAGCCTTGCGCCCCTTACGGGCAATGGTAACTGCATCGGATACGGACTTGCGATGGGTAAGTCCGTCCGCATGCACGAAAGATACCGCGAATTCATATTCAGCGGTGGTGCCGGGCAGAACGGCAGCGTAATACTTGCCGGTGGCAAAATTACTGCCGCCAGCAAAGCCGATTTCGATTTTATTGGCCGCGGAAGAAACGGAGCCCGTGATGGCACCGCTAGTAGGGACGATGGTCGCATTGCCGGCAAGGTTCGTTCCTTCGATAATCACCTTGTAAATGTCCGTGGTATTGATCACGAACGACACAAGGCCGCACACCTGCTTGAAATTCACCGACATCGTTGAGAGATCCACCTTTCCCACCGAAACAATGGCAGAGGGGTCAACACGGTTGGATGAACTCACCGTCTGCACGGAAGGAACCGTCACCGTGACATTGGAGCCGGAAAGGCTGCTCGCCGCAGCATAGGGATACACCGTATAAAGATTGGAGTACCCTGACGCAACCGTGCCCTCAAAAAGGGCGGTGGCACCGGTGTTGGTCCCGGACTTCAGGGAGAAGTCCCGCTTCCCGGAACCGTCGAACACGGCGATATGGTCGCTGTTCTCCCAGCGGGCATTGTTCGCGTCGTTAAATGTAACCTTCGGGGTGGCCTCCCCTTCCGTCTCACCGGTGGCCGACAGCGTCAGGCTAACGAGGCCCGCTTCATCGTCGGGCATAATCCCGGACTCCGCTTTCTCTTTGTTACAGGCGGCCACAAGCGGGAAAGTCACAAGCGCCGCAAGAAGGATTGTTCTATAGTTCTTCATATTCATATACTCTTGATGTTACCAAATGGGCTCATAATCCTCTTCATCCTGAAAACTTTCGGAACTGGTGTCCTCTAAGTTACTGCTGGCCAGCATAGGGTCAGACATGGTGGAAAGAAAGATTTCAATCCCGGGAGCGATGTATTTAACGGGAATACTTGTTTTCATTACCAAAGAGACTCCTCGTCATCATCAAATTTTTCCAAAGTCGAAACTGTGCTGGTCGTCAACATCGAACTTATGGGGATAAGGTTGATAAAACGAATCTGCGGACACAGATAATCAAATAAAACTGCTTTTTTCATCTCAATCATTTTTAATTTCCATATGCGGCCTCAAGCCTGCTGTAAACGGTGGCATCAATCGGGATCACGCATCCGTGGCGGCAGATAGACTGGGTAGTCGGAGGCGTAAAGCCCGACACCTTGCTCCAACCGGAAGCGGTCAGGGATGTCGAACGGTAAAGTTCATAGACATTCGGATTCGAATCATAATTTTCCACGTATAGATACCAGTAGGCATTGTCCGGGGACTTGACCATTGTCATGCCTTCCCTGTACTTGGGCGTCAGCGCCCCGCCGGGATTGGCATAACCACTGTTCAGGGAGTTGGAAACGGCAATACGGGGCCGCTTGTAATAGGTGCTGGACAGGCTGGAGTTACGCTCGTCCTTGATCAGGGCGTAGTATCTGTTGTTGTAATAATGAATGCTCGCATCAATCTGGGCCATATTGGCATCGGACCCGGTGAAGGCAAAGAGCTTCTGGGCCGGCGTGAAGGACTCAAAGTCACTGGTCAGGATATAGAAGGTGCGCATCGACGTCCATTTTGCATCATCTGTTTTACCTGTTTCAGAGGCATGCCAGGTAATCATAAACTGTCCCGACACCGGATCGCAGAAGATTTTCATCGCACCGAAAGAGTTGGTGTCATTCTCGTAGCCCAAAGGCAAATCCATAACGGAACGGGGGATATTCTTGTACACCGTCCAGGCCACCATATCACTGGACTTCCAGATAACCGGATGACGGGGCGTATTGTTGCTTACGCCTATCAGATAGAAGTTACCTTCTGCATCCTGGGTTACGTAAGGGAAGCCATAGTAGGAAGCCATCGGGGAATTGCCGTTGTTAAGCTCGGTCCAGCTCAGCCCGTCGTGGGAAAGGGCATAGAACATACGATAGTAGTAGCCGTCGCCGTTGCCCGTATGCAAGAAGAGGTAGCCGCCCGTCGCGACGGGTTCCTCTCCGCCGCCCCCGTCATAGGTTTCCTGATCCACAACCGTTACGGTAATGGCCGCGTCGGACCAGCCGCTGAACCACTTCTTCTCCGCAGAACTGCTTGTACCGTAGGAATACGTGCTCTTGCCGCCGCTGTATTTTGTTCCGGCATTGGCCGCTCCCGTCACGTTCACCCCGAGACCCACTTTGATCCCGGTAGTAACCACGGCGCTGGAATTACCGTCGCCCAGCACAGCTCCGTTCCACGCACCGCCTGTAACACTGCCGAAGTTGGAACAGTTGGAGACCGTGTGCTT
>JAEEGH010018796.1_pt1 | contig 14567 bp, 7 predicted proteins | sample 9134181 | NCBI WGS metagenome assembly JAEEGH01 (sample SAMN16246544, study PRJNA631951) | gut metagenome | biome: gut microbiome; feature: rumen; material: DP-attached | host: Bos | place: Iran: Karaj | collected 2018-10 | reverse complement strand
ATCATGGTGCTCAGCAAACATGCCAATAATAATATTTTTCTCATATAGTTCGTTTGTTTGTTTTTGTTTTAAAAGGGGCAGCCCAATGTGTTATAGGCCGCCCCTCCACCTTAGAAATACTAACAAATTACCTTAATATGTATGAACAATCTTTTTAATCTGCAGATTCTTCATCGGCAACAGCGTCCTCCCAGTTGGTAAACATGGGGATGTTCTCATTATAGCCGTCGTAGCCATAGTTCTGACGAAGTGTTCCCTTGTTGTTGGCGGTAATAGCCGAGTTAGGAACTGGCCAGAACAAGTTGTGCTTGTTAATCTTGTACTCGAAGGTCTGGTTGCCCTGCTGGCCTTTGCCGTAAGGACGATTGAATACATTATAGGTTGTGCAGCGACGATACCAATAGCTACCGCCATTCAAATCGGTACCTTCCTGCTTGTCCCATGTATTGAGGTCGTAAGTGTTACCCCATTCGTCAGCTACACCGCTACGAGCCAGACACCAGCTGACACGTACCATTTCGGCCTGTCGGAACTCCTCCAGATACAGCTCGCGTGCACGCTCTGCCATGATGTCGCCAATGTTTACAGTTGTGTACATTTTCTTGGCATTTGCGCGTTTGCGTACGGCATTCACGTCTTCTGCAGCGCCAGCAGCATTTTTCTGATAGAGTCGAGCCTCTGCACGCAACAGGTAGGTTTCTGCCAAGCGGAAGAGATACATGTCACCATTAGCTCCTTTACCAGATGCACCCTGGAACTGGTTTGCACCCATGTTGTTCTCATTAGGTGTATCCAAGATATAGAGCTGGTACAGTGGTGTAGGATACCAACTACGGATTGTATCAGAGCAAAGAATGTCGCCTTTGTGTACAAGAACCTTTGAGGGATCTGAAGGATCTACATAATCTTCTGTGGCATAAAGCTGATAATTCTTACCGTAGAAATCAGACTTCTTGTTGTTGTACTTAAAGTCTTCCATCTCCATCCAGTTACCAACTTCGCGGTTGTGGCGTAGGTCTTGCCAGTCAGTCTCTCCATCGTAGTTCCAGATGGTCTTGTTATAATAGTAAGAAGTACGGTTTACAGCAATACCACGTCCGGCAGCGCGTACCCAGTCGAGTTCTGCATTGTAGTTACCGTTATTACGTGCAATGTTCTGTCCAGGACCGCCAAGTCCATGAGGATCGCGGATGATACCGTTGCTCCAGTGGGCAAAGCAGGCGCGCATCACATTATAGGTAGTGAAGTCTTGGTCGTTCGAGTTAGAGATCATCATGATGGTCTCCTTGTTGGATGGATCGGCGATATTTGGTGTGCGGTGCAAATCCCAAACCACGTTACGTGTTACCTTCCAAGTGTTCTCGGCGCCAGAGGGCTGCCATGTACCAAAGTTCTCGGTCATCAGCTTTAAACCGTGGTTGTTAATCAGGTCGGTAGCTACCGACTCGGCCTTGGCATACTCACCAACAGCGAGATAGCACTTTACAAGCAGATGCATGCAGCCTTCCTGATTTACCTGACCTACATATGACATTTTGGCTTGTGCAGGAACATGCTGAACAGCAAATTCCAAATCGTGTACCAGCATCTTGAAGATAGCTTCCTTGCTGGTTGATGTATAGTTGCGCTTAGGCACACTAATCAGTTTCGTTACCAAAGGAATATCGCCGAACTGCAAAGCCAGGTTGTAGTAAGCGTATGCACGATGGAAGTAAGCGCGACCTTTATAGGCATCACGAGTAGCATCATCAAGACCTTTCACCTGATCGATATAAGTCAGGATGGTATTGGCATATTTTACCATGCTGAATCCCTGATCCCAGAAGCGCTGCATGTAGTTGGCATCGCCACCACTTGCCATACCAGAGGTTGGTGTGAGCTTGGCATCGAAGTTGTCCTGGAAGCCACCACCCATATCGGTCTTGGCGTACATGCCTACATCCGACATCAGGTAGTTGGTAAAGATACCAACGTTGTTCCAGTTACCGTCGATACGGTATGTCTTTAACTGTTTGTCGCACTGTGCCAAAGCAGCCTGCAGACCGGCTTCCGTGCTATAGGTAGTTGCTGGCTCATAGAATGACAGTGGATCCTGCTCAAGGAAGCCGTCCGAACATCCTACCATGGTTCCCGCAAGGGCTAACATGAGTCCTCCGCGGAGTATATTGTTCTTTTTGATTTTCATACGATTCTACATTTTAAAGTGTTACATTAAGACCGAATTGGAACTGACGGTTGGCAAAACCTCCTGTTTCAGGATCGCCATATTCCCAGCTGTCGATAGTGAATGCATTGTGGATACCGGCAGTTACATGTACACGCTGGATACCCCACTTATTTGTAATGTCGTGTGGGATGGTATAGCCGAGTGTGATATTGTCAAGACGTACAAAACTGCGATTGTACACCTTCTCAATACCGGTCACTCCTGAAGGACCTACGGCATTCAAGCGTGCGTAGTCGTTGGTTGGGTTTTCTGGTGTCCAGTATTCTTTCTTGTAAGTATTACAAGTCTGTGTAAACATAGAACCAGAGTTGTCGCCATTCAACCAGTAGCCAGCGCGGCTCTTATGACCCATGTAGCTGTACATTGAGAAAGAGAATGTGAAATCCTTATACTGGAAGTCATTGCGCATATTCCAATAGATTGGTGGCTGAGTGGTGCCATGGTATACGCGATCCTTGTCATTATAAACAGGAACACGAGTACCATCTTCCAGAATCTTATCGTCTTCAGTATATACGTTAACAACCTTTGGATCACCAGGCTTCTGGTTTACCAGAGCAGCCTGCTCGGCTTCGTCAGCCTGCCAGATGCCGTCGGTCTTCCAGTACCAGATTTCGCCGATAGGCTTGCCAATGAACCAACCGTTGCTGGTATCGTCCATCTCCTTGCCATCCTCGTCGTACTCGTAGTACAGGTGCTTAATCTTATTCTTATTGTATGAGAATCCGAGAGAGGTGCCCCACTTGAAGTCCTTTGTTTCGATATTCTTGGTGTTCAGCGTAATTTCAAAACCGGTGTTGGTAACCTCACCAAGGTTGGTAGTGATGCTGCTGAAACCTGTGAAGTTTGGCAGGCGCTGTGACATAATCATATCGTGGGTCTTCTTGTGGTAGATATCAATGCTACCAGAGAGACGCTTGTTGAGAACGGCAAAGTCGATACCGAAGTTCCATGAAGAGGTCTTCTCCCATTCCAGGTTAGGATTACCCAGACGGTTAACGCTCAATGCATTCAGCACTTCTTGTGATGTTGAACCGTACTTATAGTAAGCATAGAGACCACCGTTAGCCAAGTTAGAGAGAGCCAGATATGTATCGGCGAGTGAGCGGTTACCATTGGTACCATAACTCAAACGCAGCTTAGCCATATCGAGCCACTTCCAATCCTGAGCGAATTTTTCCTCAGAAAGAACCCAGCTGGCTCCTAATGACCAGAAGTTGGCCCAAGGATTGTTCTGTCCGAATGCTGAATAACCGTCACGACGTACTGTAGCAGTCAGCATGTAGCGATCCATGAAACCATAGAATACACGACCCAGATAAGCGGCTGCTGTGTAGTGAGTGTCGTTGGTTGAGAATGAGCTCTGCTCCTTGTTGGCACCCGAGATATAGTGGAAACCAAGCACATCGGTAGGAGTGATGTTGCGTGCAGAGATATTGTCGCTCCAATAACGGTTCTCCTCAGCCTCTTGAGCCAGAGTTACTGTGACATGATGCAGATTAGCAAAGGTGCGATCCCATGTCAGCGTGTTGTTGAGGTTCCAGTTGAAGGTCTTCGATGAGTTGCGGTTTACGCCACGTGTAGCAGGGTCGCTGTTTGGCAGTTCTGCCGACATGTGATAACGATCGTAGAACCACTGGTAGCGTGGAGCAATGTTGAACTGGTAGGTAATGCCGAATGGCAGGGTTACCTTAGCGTTAAAGATGGTATTCAGTACGGTATAACCCTTCTCAAGGCCGATATACTGCTGCTGGAAGTGGTAGTTGTAACCACCGTTTGTAGGGTTACCTGTACGAGGATACTGGATTTCGTTACCATTCTCGTCATAACGTGAAGCGTAGGGCGACTCACGCAACTGGTTGTCGTCCCAGTAGTTGCTGCCCAGGGGAACCGCCTGAGACTCATCGCTACGATCCTGGAAGTTTACGTTAGCACCAACTTCGAGCCAATCTGTAATTTTGGCGTTCAGTTTCATGTTAGCGCGATAAGCATGGTAGTCATCGCCCTGAATGGCGCCCTGATTCTTCAGGTAACCAAAACCTAAGTAGTAGTTAACATTATCTGTTGCACCAGAGATGCTGGCGTTGTAATCCTGGTTGAAACCGGTACGGAAGGTAGCATCCTCCCAGTTGTATGTCTTACCTGCCAGGAAGTTCTCCATTACGAGGGCTGCGTCAGCGTCAAAGCCCATACGACGTGCATAGAGGCTCAGCATCGACTCGCCTGCCTGCAATGTCTTAGGACCATTGCTGGCCCACTGGTCCTGCGAAATACCATATTGACTGATATTGTTGAAGTTATCATAGTAACCAGTAGGAATACCGCTGTCTTTGCCATAGTAGCCCCATGTGCCATCCTCACGATAGCCGTAGGTCTGTGCCTTATACCAGTCCTCGCGGTAGGTCATATATTCACTGGCGCTGAATACATCGCGATAAGCTGCCTTTGAGTTGGCTGCCAGGTTCATGCTTACATTAATAATAGGTTTACCCTGCTTACCCTTCTTGGTAGTGATGATGATAACACCACTTGCGGCTTTTGCACCATAGATGGCTGCCGATGAGGCATCCTTCAGAACGTCGATTTGCTCAATGTCGTCGGGGTTAATCTCAGAGAGCTCACCTGCGAACTGCATACCATCGAGAATAATCAGTGGAGAGTTGTGCGAACCTGATGTGTAAAGAGAGTTCTGTCCACGGAGCTGGATGCTGGCGCCTGTACCCTTGGCTGATGAGTCGAAACCAATCTGTAAGCCAGGTGTGCCACGAAGCAGATCCTGTACGCTACCAGGGTTCTGGTCTGCAATCTTACTGGGGTCGATCTGTACTACCGAACCAGTCAGGTCCTTCTTACGCATAGTACCATAACCTACAACTACTACTTCCTGAAGGGTTTCTGCGTCTTCTTCGATAGTAATGCTAAGAGTCTGCCCGTTTTTATAGGCAATCTCCTTAGTTTTAAAACCAATGTATGATACCACGAGTGTACCATTAGTTGGAGCACCTTTCAAGTCAAAGTTACCTTCAAAATCGGTAACAGTGCCCACATTGGCTGCATTTTTTACTTTTACGGTAGCACCAATAACAGGCTCACCGTTTTTGTCTGTAACCTGGCCCTTTACCACTCCGCTTTGCTGAGTAGACTGTACTGCCAGTTCTGCCATTGTCGGCAATGGGAATGAAATCATTCCTGCTGCCAACGCCATCACGAAGCATAGCTTCTTGGATGGAAGAGTTAATTTAGCATACTTCATTTGTTACTGTTTTAAGTTTATTATAATTGTTAATAATTGAATAGTTCTTCCTTCTCTGGGATAGGTTCGAATTTTCGGGTGCAAAGATACGAAGGTTGATATAAATCAAGGGTTAAAATGCGTGAATTTAGGGGAACAAATCGTTAATTTTCCCCTAATTCACTAAGATTCCACGCATCACGCCACCTGATAACGGGTTTTCCGTTCTCAAAATCGATAGGCAACCAGATGTAACGGGCATCACTTGGATGCTTGGGTCGCCAGATGTCGGCCATAAAGATAAAACCTTTGCCGTAGGGCAGGATATAAGTCGACTGTCCTTCGAAGGTGATTTCGGCCTTCGGGCCTACACAAGGTGTGGGATGCTGAGTCCAAGGTCCCCAGATGCTGGGTGCCGAGAACATACGTGCCTCGTTAGGAGCCCAACCGGTGCAACCCGAGGTAATCATCCAGTAGGTACCATCCTTCTTGAAGATGGCAGGTGCCTCGTTCTGGCCGCCAGGAGCTACGCGGGTATATTTGCCAGAGTGGTGCAGGTAGTCGCCTGTCAGTTCGGCAATGTGCAGCGTCAGGTTATCCTCCGATGAGAAGATGTGATAGGCTTTGCCATCATCATCTACATAAAGTGTCATATCGCGAGCCATCTGACCCGTACCGAAGTCGCGTTTCAGGAACAGGCCCTGCTTGATAGCCTCCATCCAGGTGGGTGTCCACCATTTCTTGAAATTGTCGGCATTCAGGGTGTCGAGTGTAGCCAACTCCTGCTGTCCGAACTCAACAGGGTAGGTGCCTGCGTTGGCGCGCTGCGAGTACAGAAACTTATAAGGTCCTTCGGGTTTGTCGCTTACAGCCACACCGTAGCGGGCAGCGCTGTAGCCCTTGCCTTTCAGCTCCAGGTGGAACCACATGCAGAATTTCTTGGTTACCTTATTATATATAACCTTGGGACGCTCTAACACACAACCGCGGGTAATATCGCTGCGGCGGTCGTCGCTCACGTAGAGGGCAACGCCACGGTTCTGCCAGTTCATCAGGTCTTTCGATGAGTAGCACTGCACACCAATCATAGCCGATGAGGTGGTGTCGCACTTGTTCTCGCCAAACCAGTAGTAGGTGTCGCCATACTTCATGATACCACCGCCATGGGCGTTGATATGGCGGCCGCTGGCATCGGGCCAGATCTCACCCGAGCGAATCATCTTGGCTTTCTTCTGCTGGTTGTTCCAGTAGTTTTCGATACGCTTGGCCTCGGCCTTGGTGATATGAATCACGCTACCGTGCTTGGGCGATGAGAAGTTGGCTGCCTTCATTACACCCTCGTTAAAACGGCCCAGAGGCTTGAAGGTCTTGAAGTCGCTGGTCTCTACAAATCCGAAGTTATGAGGGTTCACGCTGTAGATATCGTACATCACTACCCATTTCTTCTGTCCGATGCGCTTCCATACGTTTGGCGCCTCGCAACCACGGTTCTCGCCGTCGATCTGCTCGGCGTGATAATCGTTGAAATGGTTAATTTTGTCGCTAATCATGTACTTGATACCGCCAGGATTCTCCTGGGCCACATAGCTCATAAAGTAGCGACCGTCGGGCATGGGACAGATATCGGCATCCAGAACCTGAATCTTATCGTCGGGATACTCAAACAGCAGCTGGGGCTCGGTCTCAAGTGTTGTAAACTCCTCGTTGGCGTAACTATAGTATAATTTCGTGCGCCCGCCCGCGTGTTGTCTGATGGTAAAGTAAACCATAGGCTTGCCTACGGCAGGATCCCAGATGGTCTGAGGTGCCCAGGCACAACCAATCTTACCGAACTTCTCGGGGAACAGTTTATCTATACGTGCCTCGTGGTGGGTCCAGTGTATCAGGTCGTCGCTGGCCATCAGCACCAGTCCGCGGTTGTTACCCCAGCCAAACTCGTCGGGGCGTTCCCACTGGGTGGCGCGCAATCCCATCTCCTTGCCAAACACATGCAGGTCGGTCATGGCAATGTAGAATTTGCCGTTAGGAGCACGGTAGATATGAGGGTCGCGTATGCCTCGCTGGTCGGCGATAGAGTCGCCGGCAATAATGGGCTCGCCATTGTTAACAGCCGTAAACGTGTAGCCATCGTAGCTGATGGCCATAAACAGCGAGTGGGTTGGATCGTTGAAATACGTAAACAGATAGGCACCCATATCCTTTTCGGTGAGCGCTTTCTTGGCTTTGGCATCGGTCTGAGCCACAAAGGCCAGCAATAGTGATGCAATGAACAGTACTTTCTTCATTTTCTTACAAGTTAGTGTTTGGTTTTGCAGGTGCAAAGGTACGATAATTGATTTATATCAACGTCCCAACATCGTTATTTAGGGGGAACAAATTGTTATTTTTGCTATTTTCTTTGATGATTCGCAAAAGTTTCGTATCTTTGCAGCCGTAATTGCAACTAACTAATGAGGCGTGTAATATCCTTACTGATAACTGTTTTTGTGCTTGGGCAGATGTCCATGGCATGCCCCGTGTCGCTCAGAATTATGTCGCAGACACCTGTTCAGGGCATCGAGGAGGCACGAAAACTCATGTTCGACCACTATGGCATGATGTGGGTAGGTACCGATCAGGGCTTGCGCTCGTTCGATGGCTACAGCTTCAAAACCTACCGCAACAACGCTTATACCCCTGGCATCCTGCCTAATAACTATGTACGTTCGATGACCGAAGACCAGCACGATGGTCTTTGGATAGGAACCCGCGATGGTCTGGCCCGTTTCGATCGTCGTCGAGGCATGTTTAAAACCTACCGTTTCCATGGTAACCAGCCCCGATTGATTAATACACTTTATACCGATAAATCTGGGACAGTGTGGGCAGGAACTAATTATGGTTTATCGCGTTATAATGCAAAAAACGATGATTTCATCGATATGAATCTCAATGCAGGTGTTCTTTCGTTGGCCGAGGATGCTCGTGGTAATCTGTATATAGGAACCTGGGAGGGAGGTTTACTGCGTTTGGATAAGAAAAGCGGGAAAATGGTACACTATCCGCCATTAAGTGCTCGTAATACTGCCCAGACCATGCTGATGGACAGTCGTGGTCGCCTGTGGATTGGCACCTGGGAGCATGGTATTGTGCGCCTGGACCATCCAGAAAACGAGACGGCGCCAGGCATGCATAAGATGAACGAGGGTAGGGCCGATTTCCGTACGTTCCACCGACTGGTTGAAGATTCTGTCAGCCATGCTGTGTGGGGTTGCTGTATTGAGGGACTGACCCGAGTTGATATGGATAACGAGGCCGAGGTTGAGAACTATCCGATACTCACTTTCTGCTACGATATGGTGACAGATGGCATGGGCAATCTGTGGGCACTTACCCGTAACAACGGTATCGTGCACCTGAGCACCAAACCATCGCCTTTCCACTTCTATCATCTGGATCCTGCAGGATTGGAGCTGCCTGTAAATCGCATTCAAAAGGTGTTTACTACCGATGGTAACCGTTTCTGGTTAGGTTTGCAGCCTTACGGACTGGCCCTTTACGATCGCCAGGCCGGTCAGGTACTTTACAATAACCACATTCCCGGACTGGAGAACGAAACAGGTCAGCAGGGCATCTACGTACAAACTATCTCTGATATGATCGAGCGCCCCGATGGCAGTATCTGGCTGGCCAGTTCGCGAGGGGTTGTGATTTGGAAAGAGGGCGAACCAGCACGCCTGTTAGTGCGTAGAAACTCACCGTTTATTGGCGATAGCGAAGTAAATGCTTTTCATGCATTAACCGATGGCGCTGTGCTGGTGGGGCAGAATAATGGTCTTGGTATTGCGTTTAGCGAGAATAAAGGACGTTTTCTGAAGATGACTGAAGGTAAACGCGACTTTAGCAATTGTCACGTTTTATCCATATCCGAAGATCATCATCATCGCTTGTGGATAGCCACCGAGGGACAGGGTATTATCCGCATCTCCGGAAGGCTCGACGATCCTAAGTCGTTTACCTATCACCAGTACGCTCCTGTTGCCGACAATTATCCTATTGATGAGGCTACGGCAGTGTACGAGGATGCCAACTATCAGTTGTGGGCCATTTCTAATAGTGGCGATTTCTTTAAATATAACGATGAAACCGATAAATTTGAGCCTGTAAACCACCGTTATTACATTGGCATGGGTAGCATCTACTCTATCCAGGGCGACAGTAACGGTCGTATCTGGCTTTCAACCGATAAAGGTTTGGTGCGCTTTGCGCCATCGGATAAGCAGGGGACAACCACGTACTATAACATGGAGGATGGTATCGAGACCATCAGCTTCTCGTCGAACGGTGCTTTCAGCTATGGTAAGGAACTCTTTTACGGCAGTGCCAAGGGGTTCTTCTCGTTCGATGCTGTCGAGATAGAACGCTGGCAGCAGGGGGCCTCGCCATCGTTGGTGGTTACCGAACTGATGATTGACGATAGACCTTACCTTTGGCAGGACTCTCTGCACCGTCAAAGGATATCGGCCGACCAGCCCTTCTTTACGCAAAAAATCACCATTCCATCGGATGCTCGTAAGTTCTCGGTAGAGTTTGCATTGCTCACTTATCAGAATCAGGAACAGTGCCGATATGCCTATTACTTAGAGGGTTACGACAACGACTGGCACGATACCGATGCCCAGAACCGTGTGGCTACCTACCAGAACCTGCCCTCGGGAACCTATCATCTGAAGTTGCGTGCCGTAGATAGTTACGGCCGACTGGTTGAAATGCCTTATGCCATTGTGGTGCGTGTGCTGCCGCCATGGTATCGCACCTGGTGGGCCTATCTCATTTACCTGGTGCTGCTACTGGCCGCTGCCTATGGTGTGAAAGAGTGGTATAAAGCCCGTGTAAACCGTCGTGCCCGTCTGCAGCAGCGTGTGAGTGAACTGTTGCACTACCGCGAGATGATGGTGATGAAGCAGTTTATCGATAAGCCTGGCGGCAAGGCCGAGCGCGAGGGTGCCCGTAAGGTGCTCGAAGTTGAGGAGCAGCAACACTCATCGCCCGACGAGCTGTTCCTGCAGAAAGCTATCGAGTGTGTGAAACAGCATATTGATGATGCCGACTACGACCGTGAGCAGTTTGCCAGCGATATGTGCGTATCGTCATCTACCCTCTATAACAAGCTGCGTGCCCTGACAGGCGAGAATGTTACTGCCTTTATCAACAGCATCCGACTGAAAGAGGCCTGTCGCATTCTCCGTCAGAAGCCGAACATAAAAATGACCGAACTCTCCATGGCCGTTGGTTTCAATACGCCAAAGTATTTTACCAAGTGCTTCAAGAAAGAGTTCGGTGTGTTGCCTAGCGAATATTTGTCGCAGGACTCAGAACAATTATCTTAGTTTTCGGCGGTGATATCCTCGATGGTGTCGATAATTTCCTGATACTGACGCTGGGTTTTTACGTGTATGCGGATACCCAGGATAGATCCAATCACTCCTCCTACGCAACCACCCCAGAAGATACCTTCGTGCAGGGCGTCACCATTCTGTGTGTACATGTTGTACATAAACCAGCCGAACCACAGGATAACAGCAGGGATACCGAAGAAGAGCCAGTTGGCCTCGAACTTCTTGGCGCGTGCCATTTTTCTGCTGGCCTCAATCAGGTTGCTACGCATCAGGTTAGTGTCGTTTACGTTGCGACTGTTGTAATACGTAGCGCCGCCGCAAATCAACATAAAGATACTGGTAGCAATCCAGAAGGAGAGAGAGAAACCACACAACTTAACAAACACCCAGTAGCCGTAAGGTATCATAAATACGCTTAACGCCATAATCACATTGTATCTGCGACTGATGTTGCTGGCGGTTTTGTTCATCGACTGGCGGATAAAGCGGTCGCTCAAAATAGTCTGCTTATCCAGCTTATTCTTCAGCGTGTTCATCTGCTCACGCATATTCTCTAAATCAAAGTTCTCGTTGTTCATAATGGGTAATTTTTAATCGTTCGACATTTGTTTTAACTGTTCACGGATTCTAAACAGACGTACGCTGACGTTTTTAGTAGTGATACCTACAATCTGTCCGATCTCCTCGTAGCTGAGGTTTTCGAGCCAGAGCAGGACAATCGCGCGGTCGAATGGCTGGAGCTTGGAGATACGCTTGTGGAGCATGTCCACTTGCTTAGTGTCCTCGTCGCGGTCTTCAAACAGGTTGATGTCCATGGTTAGACGTTCGGTGGCCTGGCGGCGCTTCTTTCTGTCAATCGAGATACATGTGTTCAGCGCCACGCGGTAAATCCACGTCTTGATGTCACTGCGATGCTCAAAGCTCTCGAAACCTTTCCACAGATTCACTAGTACCTCCTGGAACAGGTCGTTCACCTCGTCGGCATCTTGCGAGAACATGTAGCACACGGTGTAGATGGTGCTTTTGTGTTCTGCTGCGGTTTGCGCAAACTGCTTTTCTAATGCGTTCATTGTCTCATCTGTTTTTTATAACTTTTACTCCTTAGACGTGGCAAAGATACTAAAAACTACACGAAAATCGCACAAATTACAAAAAATACGTATTTTTTCGCGAAAACACTTGTATATATCGCTATTTTTGACTATCTTTGTCCCCTAATCACGAGAGCACGTACTAACAAGTAAGTATATAACATTCAATAATTCATTAAAACTCAACAACTTATGTGGTTATTCAATTCATCAATTGGTAGAAAAGTTGTAATGTCCGTTACGGGTATTGCGCTTATTCTGTTCCTCACCTTCCACGGTTGCATGAACATGGTAGCGCTATTCTCGGAAGAGGGTTACAACATGATTTGCGAATTCCTGGGTGCCAACTGGTATGCTGTTGTAGCAACCATGGGTCTGGCTGCCTTGGCAGTGCTTCACATTGTGTACGCATTCATCCTGACTGCGCAGAACCGTACCGCTCGCGGCGAGAGCCGCTACGAGGTAGCTACCGAGGTTAAGGCCGGCAAAGTAGAGTGGGCTTCAAAGAACATGCTCGTTCTGGGTCTCATCATCTGCATTGGCTTGCTCATCCACCTCTGGAACTTCTGGTACAACATGATGTTTGCCGAGCTCGTTGGTGCTATGCCTGCCATCAGCCCAACAGATGGTTTCGGTTGGATTAAGGAGACATTCTCAAATCCTGTATTCGTAGTTATCTACATCGTATGGCTTGTAGCTATCTGGTTCCACCTCTCACACGGTTTCTGGAGTGCTATGCAGACTCTGGGTGTTAGCGGTAAGATCTGGCTCAAGCGCTGGATGTGCATTGGCAACATTTACGTTACCGTGCTCATGCTTATGTTCCTGGTAGTAGTTCTGGCTTTCGCATTTGGTTGCGCTCCCAGCCTTGGCTGCTGCTAATTTAATTTTTTAATCTTTTAATTTTTAAACTTTACGAAAGATTATGGCAAAAGTAATTGATTCAAAGATTCCCGCAGGACCAGTGCCTGAGAAATGGAAGGAATATAAGGCTCACCAGCGTTTGGTTAACCCAAAGAATAAGCTGAAGCTCGATGTTATCGTAGTAGGTACCGGTTTGGCTGGTGCTTCTGCAGCTGCTTCACTTGGCGAGATGGGCTTCAACGTTATCAACCTGTGTATTCAGGATTCTCCACGTCGTGCTCACTCTATCGCAGCTCAGGGTGGTATCAACGCCGCTAAGTGCTACCAGAACGATGGTGACTCTATCTACCGTTTGTTCTATGATACAGTAAAGGGTGGCGACTATCGTGCCCGCGAGGCTAACGTATATCGTCTGGCCGAGGTTTCTAACAATATTATCGACCAGTGTGTAGCTCAGGGCGTACCTTTCGCTCGTGAGTACGGTGGTATGCTGGCTAACCGTTCGTTCGGTGGTGCTCAGGTAAGCCGTACATTCTACGCTAAGGGTCAGACCGGTCAGCAGCTGCTGCTTGGTGCTTACAGCTCACTGAGCTGCCAGGTTAACGCTGGTAAGGTTAAGCTCTACACCCGTTACGAGATGGAGGATGTAGTTATTGTTGATGGCCGCGCTCGCGGTATCATCGCCAAGAACCTGGTTACTGGTAAGCTGGAGCGTTTCTCAGCTAACGCTGTAGTTATCGCTACTGGTGGTTACGGTAACACTTACTTCCTCTCTACCAACGCTATGGGTTGTAACTGTACCGCTGCTGTTCAGTGCTACCGCAAGGGTGCTTACTTTGCAAACCCATCATACGTTCAGATTCACCCAACATGTATCCCCGTTCACGGCGACAAGCAGTCAAAGCTTACTCTGATGTCAGAGTCGCTGCGTAACGATGGTCGTATCTGGGTTCCAAAGAAGCTCGAGGATGCTAAGGCACTTCAGGCTGGAACCAAGCAGGGTTGGGAGATTCCTGAGGAGGATCGCGACTACTATCTGGAGCGCCGTTATCCTGCATTCGGTAACCTCGTACCACGCGACGTTGCCAGCCGTGCAGCTAAGGAGCGTTGCGATAAGGGCTTCGGTGTAAACAACACCGGTTTGGCTGTGTTCCTCGATTTCTCTGAGTCAATCAACCGTCTGGGTCTTGATGTTATCATGCAGCGTTATGGTAACCTGTTCGAGATGTACGAGGAGATTACCGACGTATTCCCTGGCGATGTAGCTAACGAGATTAACGGCGTTAAGTACTACAAGCCAATGATGATTTATCCTGCTATCCACTACACCATGGGTGGTATCTGGGTTGACTACGAGCTGCAGACTTCTATTCCTGGTCTGTTCGCTATTGGTGAGTGTAACTTCTCTGACCACGGTGCTAACCGTCTGGGTGCTTCGGCTCTGATGCAGGGTCTGGCCGATGGTTACTTCGTTCTGCCTTACACTATCCAGAACTATCTGGCCGATCAGGCTGTATGGCCAAAGGTTTCTACCGATCTGCCTGAGTTCGAGGAGGCTGAGAAGAAGGTTGATGCCGAGCAGGATCGCCTGTTGAACATCAAGGGTAAGCGTTCGGTTGACTCTATCCACAAGGAGCTGGGTCACATCATGTGGGAGTATGTAGGTATGGGTCGCACCGCTGAGGGCCTGAAGGAAGGTCTGAAGAAGATGCACGAGCTCGAGAAGGAGTTCGACTCTAACCTGTTCGTTCCTGGAACCAAGGAGGGCTTGAACA
>JAEEGH010018793.1_pt1 | contig 14569 bp, 12 predicted proteins | sample 9134181 | NCBI WGS metagenome assembly JAEEGH01 (sample SAMN16246544, study PRJNA631951) | gut metagenome | biome: gut microbiome; feature: rumen; material: DP-attached | host: Bos | place: Iran: Karaj | collected 2018-10 | reverse complement strand
CTCCGTAGCATGCGTGAACAAGTTCGGTCTGGCAGACAAGGTTTCGTATATCTCTACCGGTGGTGGTGCATTGCTCGAGGCTATCGAGGGTAAGGTACTTCCGGGTGTAGCAGCTATTAAGGGCGAATGATTAAAGGCGAAAGGTTAATAGTATGGAAGTAGTAGGAAAAATCATACAAGTACTGCCTATGCAAGAAGGCGTAGGCCGTAACGGTAACCCGTGGAAACTGCAAGGTTACGTACTCGAGACCCTCGACCAGTACCCACGTAAGGTGCATTTCGAGGTCTTCGGTGAGGATCGTATCAAGATGAACCCCTGTGAGATTGACCAACTCGTTACCGTTAGTTTCGATATCGAGAGCCGTGAGTTCAACGGCCGTTGGTACACCTCTATCCGTGCATGGAAGATCCAGCAAGGCGATATGACGCAAGCCGGTGCTGTACCTGCCGCTGCGCCTGTACAGGCAGCTCCTGCCGCTCCGGCAGCACCTGCTGCTGCTCCGATGGAGCCGGCTGCTAACGTTGATCCGTTTGATGCATCTGCCGGTGACGGCACGAGCGATCTGCCCTTCTAATGAAGAAGTGGATCTGGATCATAGTAACAATCCTCTTGTTAGCGGGTGGCGCAGTCGTATGCGCCATCCGCTGGCAAGCGTGGTTCGGGATGCCGGCTGAACCTCAATGGAACGACGAGACACTCGATTACACCTTCCCTGCCTTTGAGCAAGACGCCACACCGGAGTCCTTGGACATCCTTGTTTTAGGTGACGTTCACAGCCGTCTCACACGTGCCGAATACGACACCTTGGCTGCGCGTGTACCGCAGGCGGATGTGGTGGCGCAGATAGGCGATTGGATGGACAGAGGGCAGAACTACTATTATCAGTTACTCATCCGCGAGTGGACGAACAGCAAGCTCTATGGCATGCCGGTCATCGTCACGCCGGGTAACCACGAGTACTCCAAAGGTTTTAACAAGACCCTCTCGCCGGTATGGGAGCACGCTTTCACGCATCCGAACAACGGTCCGATAGACGTACCCGGTGCCAGCCATTACATCGATCTGCCGTCCGTACGCATGATCGTCATCGACACGAATCCTTTGCTTCGGATGGTGCACCTGACCCGCACACTCACGTGGCTGCGTCAGACGATGTACAGCGCGGGGGACAGATTTATCGTGGTGATGATGCATCATCCGGTGCTGTCGGTAGCCAAAGGACGGGCAAACACCTTGGAGTACGCTGCATTCCGTCATGCTTTAAGCGATGCCGATCTGGTGCTCGCCGGTCATGACCACAGTTACATGCGCCGCGGACATTTTGTAGTGCTCAACACCTCCGGCAAACCTAAACAACAACGCTTTCATTACACACCGGACGTGACGGATACCGTACCGACCTATTCGGTCATCACCGCTACACCGACCGCTATGCGTTTCAAAACCTACCGTTTCAGCGACGGACAGGTCATCGACAGCTTGTATGTTACACACGACTGACGCCATCGTTCTGTCGCTTCAACCTCACTCCGACAAAGCGCATGTCTTGCACGCGTACACTCGCGCGGGCGGACGCGTAAATTATATGGTGTACGGTCTCGGACGCAAGAACGCCATCGGGATGTACACCCCTTTCTCTATCATTCAGATCACGGCGGACGACCGATCTATCCGAACGGCGCAGCAGACCTTTGTTCCGGCATCGCTGACCGCCGATCCGTACAAACGAACGATCGCCCTCTTCTTGAGCGAGGTGCTCTATCATGTGCTGCGCCACCCGATGCAGGATGAACCGATGTACGATTTTATCGCGCACGCCATCGAGGACTTAGACCGCTCAGACACCCCGCAGAATTTTCATCTGCAGTTCCTCATCGGCTTGGCTGCCAAGTTAGGTTTTGAGATGGAGAACGCACCTGAACTGCCCCAAACAAGAGCAGATCGGCAGAAGACCCTGCGCCAACTTTGTCAGTACTTCGATGAGCATGTCGAAACGTGGAAAGAACCTAAGTCTCTGGATATTTTAATGGAGGTTTTTGACTAAAAACGACGTCAAAAGCAAAAAAAATACAAAAAAATTTGGTCATATCAGAATTTTATTGTAATTTTGCACGCTTTTTTGACGTATAAACCCGTCTCCGTGAGGAGACCCAAAAACAAATAAGACAATGAAACGTACATTTCAACCTTCCCAACGTAAGCGTCGTAACAAACACGGCTTCTTGGAGAGAATGACTACCGCTAACGGTCGTCGTGTATTGGCTGCACGTCGTGCTAAAGGTCGTAAAAAACTGACTGTAGCTGACGAGGGTCGCCACAAATTTTAATGGAGTCAACTAGACAACACAAGATTGCTCGCCTGATCCAAAAGGACATGAGCGACATCCTTCTACGTTACGCGCGCACGCTGAGCGGGACCCTGATCTCGGTAAGCGAAGTGCGCGTAACGCCTGATCTCTCTTTGGCGCATATCTATCTGTCTATCTTCCCGCAAGACAAGGTAGCACAGACGATGGCGCTGATCGAAGAGAACGCCCACCGCTTTCGCGGTGAACTCGGCACATTAGAGCGCCATCAATTGCGTATTATCCCTGAAATAGTCTTCCATTTGGACGAGACCATCGATCGGATGGAGCGCATCGATGAGTTGCTCCATGGCTAATCTCGAATCCCACATTGCCTGGCGGTACCTCTTCTCAAAGAAAGGGCACAACGCCATTAACATCGTTTCCGGCATCAGTGCCGCTGCAGTAGCGGTCGTGACGGCAGCGATGATTTGTGTATTGTCGGTGATGAACGGTTTTGGGGCATTGGTAGAGAAGATGTTCTCGGAGTTCGATGCCGAACTGCTGGTAGTTCCTGCCGAGGGGCAGACGTTACGCACCGACACTTTGCCGATCGCTTCTTTGTACGCGCGCGAGGACATCGAGGCCATCTCCATGCAACTGGAGCAGACCGCCCTCATTCGCTATAAAGACCATCAATTGCCGGCACGCGTAATGGGTGTAGACAGCCTCTTTACGCGCACAGCACATATCGACTCGATCATCACGGACGGTTTCTACTCCGTATGGGACGGTGCGTTCGATCGCGCGGTCTTGGGTCGGGGATTAGCCGCACAGATAGGCATCAATGCGCATTTCACCGGGGCGTTGCATCTCTATGCACCCGAGCGAACGGGTAAGATCAACATGCTGCGTCCTGATCTGTCTTTGCGGCATGAGCACGCGTTTATCGCCGGCACGTTTGCCGTCAACCAGATTGAGTACGACGACCAACTGATGCTCGTCTCACTCCAGCTCGCCCAACGGCTCTTCGAGTACGACGAACACACGGCAAGTGCGCTCCGCATTCAGCCGAAGAGCACATTGAAGATTGAAGATTTAAAATTGAAGATTTCTAAGACCTTGGGCGACGGTTACAAGGTTTTAGATAGATACGAACAACAGGCGGATTTCTTCCGCATTCTGCGGATAGAAAAGTTCTTGACCATCCTTTTGTTGGTTTTCATCCTGCTCATCGCCAGCTTTAATATTATCGGTTCGCTCTCGATGCTGATGATTGACAAGCGGGACGACATCCGTATTCTGTCGGACTTGGGTGCCGACGCACCGACTATCCGTCGTATCTTCCTCTTGGAGGGTTGGTTCATCTCGTCTCTGGGAACCCTTACCGGACTCGTCATCGGTGTATTACTCTGCCTCGGGCAACAGCATTTCGGTTGGCTCACGCTCGGCAACGGCAACGAGTATATCATCTCGGCTTATCCGGTGCTGGTACAAGCCTCGGACATCCTGCTGGTAGCAGTCATCGTGCTCGCACTCGGTTGGATCGCCGCTTGGTATCCTTCGCATAAACTCCAATTAGCCCTTCTTCTGTTGTCCTTGTTCGTGCTGCCGGCTTGTCGTTATAACACGCCCTCCGAGCGCCGCGTGTTCCCGGAAACCTACACGCTTGCCTACGAGGAGATTTACGGTCATTACTATGACTCAACTGCCGCGGTGGTGGCGCTCGATCTGTATTCGGACGGCATCACGCTCGACGAGAACCATCGTATCAAGGGCACAGGTTTCAACCTCTACCTATCCGATATCTTCGTACCGGATTCGCTCTTAGTGCCCGGTATCTATCGCACGGACACTACCGCTACTCCGTTTACGTTCCTGCCCGGACGCGATTTTGAGGGCATGCCGAACGGTATCTATATTCTGGATATTCAGGAGGATAAGGTAGAGAGTATTCAAGTGGTGGACTCCGGCGCTTTCGAGTGCCGCAACGACAGTCTGCTCTTCACGCTCTATTACCGCAATAACGGTGGTGGCGTATCCACGTATCAAGCTTCTTTCACAGGCACACTCATCCCATGGCCAAAACAATAACATCCGACGAGCAGCTCCGCAAGGAATACCATACGTACCTGCGTCTGGAACGGGGTTTCTCGCCCAACACGGTCGAAGGCTACGAGATGGATCTGGACAAACTGCGTGCTTATTGCGAGGAGCAGGGTGTCGATCTCGTGCATATGGATTTCGACCGACTCCAGGATGCTATCTATGCGCTCTTCAGGGACATCCAATCCGAAGCTACGCAAGCGCGCATGTTGGCGGGCATTCATTCGTGGTTCCGCTTTCTGCTATACAAAGACTATATCGACCAAGACCCGTCTGAGTTGTTAGAAGGACCGAAAAAGTCCAAACACCTGCCTACGGTGCTTACGCTTGACGAGATCAACCGCATGATGGCAGCGATCGATCTGAGTTCCAACGAAGGTCATCGCAACCGCGCCATGATGGAGATGCTCTACGGTAGCGGGCTGCGTGTAAGTGAGTTAGTCAACCTGCAACTGAGCAGGATCTACCTCAACGAGCACTACATGCTCATCGAAGGCAAAGGTAGCAAGCAGCGTTTGGTGCCCCTCTCTCCGGTAGCGGAGGAGTGGTTCGGGTATTGGCTACAGGAACGCAGTACCTGGTCGCTCAAACCCGAGTCCAAGGACATCGCTTTCGTCAACCGTTACGGTCGTCCGCTGACGCGCGCCATGGTCTTCACTATCGTGCGACGCCTGTGCGCCGAAGCCGGTATCACCAAGACCGTCAGCCCCCATACGCTCCGTCACTCGTTTGCGACCCACCTGCTGCAGAACGGCGCGGACCTGCGCGTGATTCAACAACTGCTCGGGCACGAAGACCTCGCTACCACCGAGATTTACACCCACCTCGACGTACAAGACCTCCGTCAAGCCATCCTCCAATGTCATCCGGCCAATAAAGTTTAGCGTTTAGCGTTTAGTGTCTAGGGGATTTTTCATATCGTTGTTGCTGATGCTCTCCCTGCCGCTCATGGCCGTGGAGACGATCATCGTTGGTGAGATCGTGAACGAGACCACGGGCGAAGCGATACCGAATGTCAACATCCATTTCCGGGGTACGAAGATCGGTACAACCTCCGATGAGAATGGTAATTATGTCTTGCGCGTCGATATGCAAGCCAAAGCGCAATTGGTTTTCTCTGCTGTAGGCTATTACACCCAGCGTTTTGAGATCGAACCCGGTGCTATGGCGGGTCTGCAGGTAGCCATGCGTGAGCGGGCAGCGTTACTGACCGAGGTGGTGGTAGCGCCGAACGAGAACCCTGCCCTTGAGTTGCTCCGGCAAGTGCGTACGCACCGTCCGGAGAACGACCGAACCTTGCAATCCGGTTTGACCGCCACCATCCAACGCGAGCAGAACCTCTACGTGTCGCATATCAACAAACGGCATCTACGGCGGGCGTTATGGCGTAGCCTGCAAGCCGGTATGATCGCGCAGGATGACTCCACCTATATCATGCCCCTCTACCGCGAGACGCAGACATTTCGTCTCGCAGGCAACGAGATGATTCCCGCCAATGATCAGCGCACCCAGACGCTCATCCTCAGCCCGACGGACTACTCCTCGCTACTCGGCAACGAAGGCAATCTCAATTTCTACGCCAACTCCGTTTCGATCATGGGGCATGCTTTCCTGTCCCCTTTGGCTGCCGGCGGTAACTTATATTATCGCTACTATCTCGTTGGCGCAGATACGATTCATTTCCGAACGCGCAACTCCTTCTACGCCACCTTCAACGGCGAGATGGTCATCGATACCACCACGTTTGCCTTACGTTCCATCACAGCGTACGTACCTGCGGAAGTAGCCGTCAACTACGTCAACACGCTGCATGTGCACCAAGTCCTTGCGCCGGATAACACGATCGCCGAGGAACACTTGTCCGCCGTACTGGACGTATCCATCAAAAGCGAGAAAGCCGGCACCGTCTTCCCGACCCTGCTGCTGACCACCTCGCTGACTAACGGCGAAGCCATACACGCCGAAGGCACTACACGCGAAGCGATAAACAACGTAGTTTTAGACGGCGAAGCCATCAACAGCGACAGCGCCTTCAACGCGCTGGACTCGTTGCCCATCATTCGCACCGCCAAGTGGTTCGCCACTATCGCCACCACGGGTTATATCCCCACCGGCAGTTGGCTCGATATCGGGCATGTGGAAGAGATCCTGCAAGTCAACTCGCACGAAGGGGTCCATTTCGGTTTGCCTTTCCGCACGAACGAGAAACTGTCCAAGGTCGTCTCCCTCGAGGCATCGGTGGGGTACGGCATCAAAGACCGTTCTGCCAAAGGCATGGGACGGATCTCTGTCAATCTCCCTACCGAACGGCGACATATCATGCAACTGGAGTACAACGACCATTACGTTTGGTCGGAGGTGGATGACTTCGACCGCCTGTTGCGCGAGAACTCGATGGGTTGGGGTAATTTCGATTTCACAGCCTACGCCTTCGAGGCGCTCCATCGTGACTCCCTGTATGTCAACACCGCCATCCGTCAGCGACAGATCCAGTATCACTGGTGGGCAGATTGGACGGATCAACTGGAGACGCACGCCTACCTCCGCGCAGGTTGGCAAGAAGGCTACGCCTATCAGACGCTCAGTGCGATTGCCCGACTCAGTTGGGGCGAGCGCAAGTATGACGGATACTTCATGCGCCGCTACACCTACTCTGCCAAATACCCTGTGCTCTACCTCGGCATCGAAGCCGGACACTGGACGGACGGGCTCTATGGTCACTTGCGCCTCATGCTCACGCAGCACGCCAACTTAGGCATGGGAGGTACGCTGACTTATGCGCTCCAGGCCGGCGCTATCTTCGGACGAGTTCCAACTAGCTTCCTCTGGCAGGCGAATGCTAACCAAGGCTATGCCTATGACCCTTACCGTTTCACGCTCCTCCACGGTCGGCAACTGATGGCGGATAAGTACGTCGCGCTGCAGACCGAATGGAACGGACAAGGTATTCTCTTTAACCTCATCCCCGGCATCCGCTGGCTGCACCTGCGCGAACTGGTCGAAGCCAAGATTGCTTATGGCTACCTTTCGGATAATTACCGATTACAAATTACCAATTACCAATCTCCACATAACTTATATGCGGAAGTCGGCATCGGTATCGGCAACATCCTCCGCGTCTGCGACCTCTATTCCATCTGGTCTCTTGCGCCCGAAATCCAATGGGGCATGCGCTTCCGAATCCACTTAGGGCTATAAAAAATGCGGTCACTCTTGCATATGTCAAAAAAAAGTAGTACCTTTGCAGTCGATTTATGCTACCGGTTGATTTCATAGAGCGTATGCATCAGCAGCTTGGGAACGAAGCGACGCTGTTGCTCAAGGCCCTGGACACAGAGCCTGTTACCTCTATTCGGCTTAATAGCAAATTAGATGTCCTGACCTTCGATGCCGACACGGACGAAGTGCCGTGGCATATCGACGGTTACTACCTGTCCAAGCGTCCTCAGTTCACCTTAGACCCGCTCTTCCATGCCGGTTGTTACTACGTTCAGGAAGCCTCGTCGATGTTCGTTCAGCAGGCCTTGGAGCAGTATGTCGATCCATCGTCTATCGTGCTTGATCTCTGTGCTGCACCGGGTGGTAAATCGACGCTTATCAGTGAGTTCCTCGGTCGGGACGGACTGCTCCTTAGCAACGAGGTCGTACGCCAGCGCGTTTTCATCCTCAGCGAGAACATACAGAAATGGGGCAACGGCAACACCGTCGTCACCCATAACACCGCTGCCGAATACGGCGAGCGCTGCAAGCATTTGTTTGACTGTATCGTAGTGGACGCCCCCTGCTCGGGCGAAGGTATGTTCCGCAAGGACGAGCAGGCACGCAACGAGTGGAGTCTCAAAGCCGTCAAGCTCTGTGCCGAACGCCAGCGCAGTATCCTCATGGACGTTTGGGATGCGCTTAAACCGGGCGGTATCCTGCTCTACTCCACCTGCACGTTCAACACCGAAGAGAACGAGGAGAACGTGGAGTGGATGGCAGAGACCTTAGGCGCAGACGTACTGCCGATCGCGCACGACAAGAGTTGGGGCATCACCGAAGGTTCGGTAGGCTATCATTTCTATCCGCATAAGACCAAAGGCGAAGGGTTCTATCTCTGCGCGCTGCGCAAGCATGCTGACGAACCGCTCGATCAGACACGCATCAAAGCGCCGAAGAAAGAGACCCCGATGCAGCATCCGGAGTACCTGCCCGTCATGCGCTCGTGGTTACAGCACCCGGACGAATGGGCTATCCGTTATTCCGACCGGTTCGCTACGGCTTATCCGTTCAAATACAAAGAGATCATCGATTGGTTGGGTACGCAGTTGACGTGTATCTCCACGGGCTTCGGTTTGGGCGAAGAGCGCGGCAAAGGCATCGCGCCGCAGCATAGCCTAAGTATGACGAAAGACCTCCGTAAGGAAGCCTTTCCGATGGTTGAGTTGACGCTGGATCAAGCACTCAGTTATTTGCGGACCGAGGCTTTGAGCCTGAGCGATGTGCCCCTTGGCCTCGTCCTCGTGACCTATGAGGGTGTCCCCCTCGGTTTCGCGAAGAATGTCGGGAACCGCCTGAATAACCTTTACCCGAACGAGTGGCGGATTCGCCACCTTTGATTGGTGATTTCAGGAATTTTTCAATTCTTTTCCAATAACGTACATCATCGGGAGAGACGAGGGTCATTGCCTCGCCGCTGTTCTCTGCGCGTGCGGTACGTCCGATACGATGGACGTAATCCTCGGGGGCATGCGGTACGTCGTAGTTGATGACCAAGGGCACATCCGTCACGTCTATACCGCGCGAGACGACATCCGTGGCGACCAACACGGCTACCTTGCCGTTCTTGAAATCCAGCATCACCTGATCGCGTTCGCTCTGCTCCAAGTCGCTATGCATCGCGCGCGCGTCTATTTTTAAGGAACGTAGCGTGCGCGCGAGGTCTTTCACCTTTTGCTTTTTCCCCGCAAACAGAATCACTTTCTTGAGATCGCGTCCCGCCAACAGTTCCAACACCTTCGCCGGTTTCTCTCCCTCATCGACGAAGGCATGCATCTGTTTGATGCTCTCGGGCGGACGGGAGACGGCAATCTGCACCTCGACGGGATCGGTCATAATGGCCTTCGCCATGCGGCGGATATTCTCCGGCATGGTGGCAGAGAACATGATCGTCTGACGCTCTTTGGGTAACTTACGTACGATGGTCATGATATCGTCGTAGAATCCCATATCGAGCATACGGTCGGCTTCGTCGAGAATGAAGTACTTGACGCCCGAGAAATCGACATCGTAGATGTTCATCTGGCTCAGCAAGCGACCGGGTGTAGCGATGACGATATCTGCGCCTTTCTGCAATCCCGTCACTTGGGTTCCCCATGCGCCGTTGTCCTTACCGCCGTAGATAGCCACCGAGGAGAACGGCACGTAATAACCGAAGCCCTCCATCTGCTGGTCTATCTGCTGTGCCAACTCGCGCGTGGGCGCCATGATGATGGCGTTCAGCTTATCGGGGTCGTGGTCGTCGAAAGCCAGATTGGTCAATAGCGGTAAGATATACGCCGCCGTCTTACCGGTTCCTGTCTGCGCACACGATATCACATCGCGGCCTTCCAGAATCACCGGTATCGTCTTCTCCTGCACCGGGGTACACTCATCGAAATGCATGTCCCACAATGCATCCAACACCTCATCCGATAATGCGAGTTCGTCGAAGAACATTGGTCATTGGTTATTAGTTATTTCTCCCAGCCCTCAAACACTTCCGGTCCGTAGATATTGTCCTCGTTCGCATCATGCAGCGGTGCCCAGAGTTGGGCAAAGAACGGATTCTTCTTCGCTACACGGTCCCAATGCCAAGGCACTTGTTTCTCTTGGGGCTCGAAAGCATACGGGTACGGCATGTCGAACGGCGACCAGTGACCGCCAAGCAGCACCAGACGACGACCGGCTTTGAAGGTACGTCCTTCCGCATCTTCCCACATGTCATTGCCCAGGTACTTACCGCCGCGGAACTCAGCTGCTTTCTGGAGCTCCTTGTCCGTCAACTTATCTACGTCCTTGCTCTCATCGTAGCCATGATCCAGCAAGACGGGTGTCTCACTATTATGACTCACGTCGAAATGCTTCCAATCCGGGATAGCTTTGTATGCCTCGAGCGAACCGTAGTAGGCTGCGACGCGCTTTAAAGCGCTTATTTGTGATTGGTCATTGGTAGTTTGTGATTTTTTGATCCACCATTGTGTGCCGTGTTCTTTGCTGTTGGCCATGAACCACATCGCCGCTTTCACGCAATGCGGGAAGAGCTTGGCGATATGCGTCTTGGAAGCGAACTTGATGCCCCACGGCAGCGACGGCGCCGATGCCATCTTAGCGAAATACTCCTTCACGGGCACGTTCGCACGGAAATGCAGCAAGTCCTCCAACTTATCGCCGTCCGCATACCACATACCGTGGAAATTGCGGGTGGTGAACCAATTGGCGTTGAAGATCTTCTCCGGTCTCGGACAACCGACAGCCTCCAGAATCAATTTCTCGAACTCGTAGTTGCTCAACCGGTACTCTTTGCCCGAACCGATGTTATAGTAGTTACGCCAGAACTCCTCCGGTACGTCCGGACGGCATACGCGCTCGAGCAGTCGTCCGCTGTCTTCTACGGTAGCCCACTCCAACACGCCGCGAATCGGCACATGGAACATGATGGGGTCGAAGTTCTTAAGGATAGCCGGATAGAGGATACCCGACTGACGCAGGGAAGCCCAGGTCTTGATGCCCGAATCGGTAATGATTCGCTCCGCCTGCACCTTGGTCAGACCGTAATGATCGTATGCCGACACGCATATCGGATCGCCGGCACGTCCCCAGTGGAGCGGTTCGCGACGGTCACCCATCTGCGCTACCGAACCGATATAGACCACCTTCGGCTGCTGATCCTCCGGTTGTGCCAGCACAGCTTTGGTGATATTCTCTGCCGCCGATATATTGGTGCGCAGCGTTGCTTTCGGACGATAGTCCGCCTGCGGCGAAACCATACCACCCACATGCAGCACTATATCTGCTCCGGACACACCTTTCAGTACATCGTCGTACTTGGTCAGGTCGCCCCAAATAACGTTTAGGGATGAGTGATTAGCGATTAGCGGACTCAGTAACTCCTTGTTCTTCTTGCTCGGACGAGCTAAGATACGTAACTCATACTGCTCCGGGTAGCGCAGGATCTCCATCATGCCTGCGTACCCCATCGTACCGGTTGCGCCGGTGAGGAAGACGATTGTCTTTGACATTTGTAATTTGTTATTGGTTATTGGTTATTTATTTTTTCTTTCTTGTCCAGGCGGTGAGTCGATCGACGCGTTTGCGCACTTTGGCTTTCACCTCTGCGCGCCATTGTGCTTCTTCTTCGGCATCGTCGATCATATGTTGATACGTTGCCTCTGCATCCTTATCGCTGATCACCAATAACTGATCCCCTAACTCCAGCGTACTCGATCCCGTCGGCACGAAGAAATCTTCTCCCCTACGCACCATGATGATCAGGGTATTGGGCGGTATATTCAGTTCGCGCAAGGTATTACCGTTAGCTAAGGTCTTTTCCGTCACCTCCACCTCGCGGGTTGAGGACTGAATTTCATCCGGCAGGTCGATATCGAAATGCTCCAACGAGCGCTCTTTCTCCGGCGCCGTTTCCAGATTAAGTTTTTTGGCCATCTGGGTCAACGTAGTACCTTGAACCAGCAGCGACACGATCGTGCAGAGGAACACCACATTGAACAGCATGTCTGCGTAGGGCACTCCGTTCGCTTTACAAAGGATGGCGAAGATGATCGGTACGGCACCCTTGAGACCAACCCAACTGAGTATCAGTTTGTCGCGCTGACGGTACTGACGGAAAGGCAGCATGCAGAGCCAAACGGCTATCGGACGGGAGATGAAGATCATCACAAAACTGATGATCAGACACGGTACCCACACTTTATACTGAATGAGTGCAGACGGCTCGACCATCAGACCCAGCATCAAGAACATCACCAACTGACTGAGCCATGCCAGACCGTTGAAGAACGACCGCGTCTGGCGCTTACGGGTGAATTTGTTATTACCGATGATCAGACCGCCTACGTACACGGCCAGGTAGGTATTGCCCTCCAGATAATGGGTGATGGCAAAGATGAAGATACACGCCGTCAGGATCATGATCGGGTACAAGGACTCGTTACCGAGTTTGACGCGCCGCATCAAGAGCACCAGTCCCTCGCCGAGAGCCAAGCCCAAGACCGTACCCATCACGAGTTGGATGGCGATGGTCTGGATGATCGGCAGCGCTTCCACTTTTTCAGTCAGCCCCGTTATCGTATGCAGATTGATGACGACTCCGATCAGCGTGGTCGTCAGCACATAGGCCATCGGGTCGTTCGCGCCGGACTCCAACTCCAATAACGGACGCAGGTTATGCTTCAAGCCGATCCCGTTGGTACGGAGCACGGAGAACACGCTCGCGCTGTCCGTACTCGACATCGTCGCCGCCATCAGCAGTGCCAACCAGATTGACATCGAAGCGACGGCATGGATCCAACCGAAAATGAAATAGATGATCACGCCGGTAATGACGCAGGTCAGCATCACGCCCAAGGTCGCCAAGGTGATACCCGGCGCCAAGACGGATTTAATATCGCTCAACCGCGTCTCCATACCACCCGTAAAGAGGATGATACACATCGCCAAGGTACTCAACGCCTGCGCCGTATCGATCTCGATCTCCACGCCCCGCATGCCTAACAAGGTCGTCATACCATGCGAACCGAAGAACATACCGACGGCTAAGAAAAGCAACAACGCCGGAACGCCGTACTTATACCCGATCTTGTCCGCGAAGATACTGACAAAGAACAGCAGCGATAATATCAGTAGAGCAAACTCAACCTCCATGACTTACTTTTTCAACAGAAAATCATCGATGATCTTCACGATCTCCTCTTTCGGATAAAGCCCCTTGAGCAGCATCGGTTTGCCCTCTACGGGGATGTACAACACCTGCGGAATCGAACTGATATTGAAGATGTACGCCAACTCACGCTCGCGCTCCGTGTCCGCTTTGTAGAACACCACTTTATCGCAGTAGGTCTGACTCAGCTCCTCCATGATCGGCGCCAGGCGCTTGCACGGACCGCACCAGGTGGTGTAGAAATCAATCACACAGGGCTTCTTGCCCTTGTATTTCCACTCTTTCTCGTTCTTATAATCAAAGATACGAGCCTTGAATTGCTCGGTGGTGAGATACACAACGTCCTCTGCCATGAGCGGCAAAGTGAACAAACCCAACAATAGTATTGCGAAGAATTTTTTCATTGTACCTTAAAATTTTGCGCAAAATTACAAAATAATTTTGACATACGCAAAAAAAGTTGTACCTTTGCATCGATTTTGACGCAAAAACATGCTTTGCAGCGATATACATAGTGCCTTGGAGCCCATTTTGGCGCGATATGACCGCGAGCAGATTGTGGTTGTCTATGACCGGAATCTGGAGTCCTACAGCGAAGCGGTCCTACAGCATAGCGGTCTTGGTCAGACCTGGAAGCGGTCCTACAGCATAGCGGTCTCAGAGACCGCTAAGTCGCTGGCGGCGGTTCAGCGAATTTGGAATTTTTTCTTTGCGCAGGGACTCACGCGCCGTGCGCTGGTGATTGCCATCGGCGGCGGTGTACTGACGGACATGGTGGGTTTTGCGGCTGCTACCTACAAGCGCGGTATTGACTACGTCAATATCCCCACGACGCTGCTGGCGATGATCGATGCTTCTTCCGGTGGCAAGACCGGCATCAATTACCACGGCCTCAAGAACAGCATCGGTGCGTTCGCGCAACCGGTAGAGACACTTATCTGGCCGGGATGGTTGAAGACGTTGCCGGCAAAAGAATTCCTCAGCGGCTTTGGTGAGATGCTAAAGACAGGACTCATTGAGAGTGGAGAGTCAAGAGTCAAGAGTCAAGAGTTATTATGGGATAAACTCTTGCAGTATGACCTCGACAGGATGGATATCGAGGAATTGACGCCGCTTATCGCGCAAGGAGTTGCCGTCAAAGAACGCATCGTGGCCGCTGACCCGAAAGAAGAGGGGCTTCGCAAAGTGCTTAATTTCGGTCATACGTTCGGGCATGCACTTGAAGAGGTTACGGGTGACGGGTTACAGGTTACGGGCGCG
>JAEEGH010018792.1_pt1 | contig 14569 bp, 13 predicted proteins | sample 9134181 | NCBI WGS metagenome assembly JAEEGH01 (sample SAMN16246544, study PRJNA631951) | gut metagenome | biome: gut microbiome; feature: rumen; material: DP-attached | host: Bos | place: Iran: Karaj | collected 2018-10 | reverse complement strand
TTACACCTATATTAATTAATGATTTCGGCCTTTCCCCAAGTTTCCAACAAGGCAGCCACATCTTTTTTGGCCACCTCATGCGTGATACCATATTCTTCCATCAAAAGATTAATTAGTGTGTCAGCATCAAACTCCTTGCCCTCAACGGCTTTCCATAGGAAAGCAGCCGACTCGTTCATCGATATCAACTTATTGGCATCGGCGGCTTCAAGACCTTCGGCTACAAGAATGTATTCCTTGCCCAAAGTGCGTAAGACAAAACCTTTTCTTGTTCTCATAATATATTGTGTTTTAATTGTTTACTATTCTGGATTCAGACCTCTCAGTTTATACCATTTGCGACGCATCTTCAATATCGGTCTTCTTATAAACAAAGTATGTCGCCAAAACCATGCCTTATGCGGCTTACGACTACGTCCATTAGGCTTGATGATCTCCAACACCTTTCCCCACACCTCAGACTTCCCAACCACTTCATTTCCTTCAAGGTTGCCATCGCCCATCAAGACGAGTTGGGTTCCCTTGAAGGCATAGACCCGATGCAGAATCAGGTGACCACCATGAGGGGCCAACACAATATCCCCTACACCTACTGCCTCTGCCTTCCTGACAAGCACCTTGTCACGTCCACCTCGGATAAAGGGCAACATGCTGATTCCCTGAGGGACAAATAGTACCGACTTGCCTTCATCAAGTCGAACCTGCAATTCGGTGTTTGCCTTATCGATTGCCTCCATCACTGCGTCACCGTGTTATAACACAAGCAAGCCGCCTCGGCATTGGGCAGGCAATCCAAAGTGTAGCATGGCACTGCGGCGACCACCTTCTCATTGGTGGCATGAAGTCCATCGGCCATCTCTTTGATAAACCGATATCCAGAGAAGGACACATACATGGAGACGTAAGCCTCCAGCAGCGACTGACGACGGATACGGTTCACCTTGGCCTGATGCAGGTCAACGATGGCACCCACGGGATAATCCAAGTTACGATAGCAAGGCGTCTTGCCGCTCCAAGGCGAACCATAAACGCGCACCTCACCATTGTTTTCAACACGAACGACCGGATTGTCATCATTCAAGAGTTCACATCCTTCTATATTGTCAATCCACAATCGCGTATGGGTGCTCTTTCCTGTACCACTTTTCCCTAAGAAGAGATAAGCTTTCCCGTCTTTCACCGCTACAGAGGAATGCATGAGCAACGTGTCCTTTTGCGCCGTAGCAAAGGCAAACATCAGCATCAACACCGTGCCAATGGAAAACCGCATGCTACCTAGCACCCTAAACTGGCCCTTTTTAAAGGCCTTGTCGGTGATTAGGTATACACGAACAGGCGCTTCAAGTAGTGGGGCCATCTCCAACAGCCATTGGCCTTGCCACTCATATAACTCAATACGCGCGGCATCAGGAGCTTCGCAGCTTACCGTAACCTTCTGTTTATCAGAAGTATTTGGCAATTCATCCACCATCTCAACACTAAAAGCCAGGTCATTATCGTTTCCCACAAGAAAAGGCTCATACGGTTTCATCTCATTCCATGCCAAATGGTTGTCAGGCATAACGACAGCAAACCTGTGCCCAGCGACTTGATACACTCTCTTCATCGAATTAAATTTTGTGCAAAGATAGGCTAAAAAATCGTATTTTTGCACGAAAATAAGGAATTTTGAAATGAAGAATAAGAAAGAAACCAACGGGAAAGCGAGTCTTCGGTCCACAGACAGACCTCGGCATTCGCGATTTCGCAACATATTGATGGCCCTTTTGACAGGAGGATTGCTCACAGCGGCTTGGCCCATATGGGGAACCGCACCCATTGTTTTCATAGGCCTTATTCCCTTATTGTTGGTTGAAAGCCGCGTTGCGCAAGGCGAAAAAGGAAGGGTGTTTTGGCTTTCATTTTTGGCTTTTTTGGTCTGGAACGTGGCCACCACCTGGTGGGTATGGAACGCAACTCCCGCTGCTACATTGGCTTGGATATTGAACGCGCTTTTCATGGCCACCGTTTTTTACGTGTTTCACCTTACGAAGAAAAGAGTGTGCAACAACCCTTGGGGCAATTTCTTTCTCATCCCCTATTGGATGGCATTCGAATACCTCACCTATTTGTGGGCTGTCAAGTGGCCATGGCTTAATTTGGGCGGTGTCTTTTCCAGCAAGGTCAGTTGGATCCAATGGTATGAATACACGGGAGTGGCAGGTGGAACGCTTTGGATATTGCTTGTCAATATATTGATAACCAATATCATTCAATTCTTTAAATCAAAGAAAGCCAAGCCCATCTTGGTCAGCATTGGAATAGAGGTACTTATCCTCCTCGTGCCCATCATTGTCAGCTCGCGGGTTTACAAACACTATGAGGACCAAGGCGAGGACACAGAGGTCATCGTCGTACAGCAAAACTGCGACCCTTGGAACGAACAATTCGATAGTCATTTCTACGAACAGGTCATACAAAACAACATTAATTTGTCGCTGCCCTTGGTGACACCCGAAACACGATTCATCGTCAGTAGCGAATCAGCCATACAAGAAGGCATTTGGTTGCATGAGACCCACAAAGCCAAAGCACTTAACACTTTGCGCGATTATGTGGCACGGTTTCCCAACTTGGCTTTCGTCATCGGTGGCACCACCTACGAATGGGTGCCCCAAGGTATGGAAGACGACTTCCCGGCTCGCAAGCTTGGCAATGGCGAAAGGTATTACTATTGTCACAACTCGGCCTTGCTCATCAGTAGCAACGATTTACAACACCGCAACAAGTCGCAACTCACGCCAGCGGTGGAGGCCATTCCCGAATGGATGGGCTTCTTGCGTAATTTCAGCCTCACCATGGGTATTGCTCGCGGCACGCTCAAAGGCGACCCCGAAGCTAAAGTCATGACCTTTGGCAACCACAATATTGGTGCGGCCATCTGCTATGAGTCGGCCTTCGGCGAATATGTAGGTTCATTCTGCGCCAAGGGTGCCGACCTGCTCTTTGTCATCACCAACGACGGCTGGTGGGGCGACACGCCAGGTTACAAGCAGCACTTTGAGTTTTCCAAGCTGAGGGCTATCGAAAACCGCCGCTGCATCGCTCGCTCGGCCAATACAGGACGTTCGGGGTTCTTCAACCAGCGTGGCGACGTGCTGCAACAGACCAAATATTGGGAGCCCGATGCCATCAAGGCCACCTTAAAAGCAAACACAAAAGTCACCTTCTACGCTAAAAACGGCGACTACCTCAGCCGCATCGCGGTGTATGTCACCTTCGTACTGCTCATCACTTGGATTGCCAAGTCACTCCTTGACTTCGGCAAGAGTCGAAAGGCCGCCAAATCCACCAGCAGAAAAAAGAAATGAGCGCCGACTGTCATCTGTCACTAGGTCCCTTCCAAGGCATTACCGACGCGCCCTTTCGCAATGTGTTCAAGCGACATTTCGGGGGTATCGACAAATTCTATACGCCATTCTTCACTGGCATACACAAAGAAGATCACGCCAAAAACCTGCAAGGCGAGGAAATCGACCCATGCTGCAACGACGTCGATACACTTACCCCGCAAATTCTCAGCACCGATGCTGAGGAGATCCTACGTTTCGCCAAGCAATGCAAGGAATTAGGCTACAATGAAATCAACCTCAATATGGGCTGCCCTTTCCCGAGGGTGGCCAACAAGAAACGCGGCTGCGGCCTTCTGCCCTATCCAGAAAAGGTGGAGACCATGCTTGAAAGAGTTTTCGAAAAAATTGACATTCAATTCAGTATTAAATGCCGTTTAGGGTATATTAATCCCGAAGAAATCAACGCCATCATCCCTGTTTTCAACAAGTTTCCTTTGAGCGAATTAATCATCCATCCGCGTATCGGAAAACAGCTTTACAAAGGCGAGGCCGATGTGGAACGGTTTGCGGCATTGATACCTTATATTAAAGCCCCTTTAGTGTATAATGGAGATATTTTTTCGGTGGAAAGCTTCGAGCGGATTAATAGAATTCTGAATGACGGCCCTTCGACCCTTCGACAGGCTCAGGGCTCAGGGGCCTGCAAAAATGTAGACCAATTCATGCTCGGAAGGGGTCTGCTGGCCAATCCGTTTTTGGCCGAAGAAATAAAGAACAACACAACAGATGCATGCAATGGATCCCTACAGGGGGAACTGGTAGGGGCACACCACATGGGTCCGTCCCACGACAAAACAGAACGTCTTCACAATTACGTTCTCGACCTCTATGAAGACCGCCTGCACCATGCCGGTGGCAGTCCTAAGGTTTTGGGACGCATGAAGGAACTGTGGTCGTATCTGATGTATTCTTTTGACGAGCCACAAGACATCTGGCGCAAGATTAAGAAAATCAACGCGCTAAAAGATTATGAGGAAGCGGTGGAAACGGTATTTCAATCCCACGCCATTCGTATCCTTACTTGATCCAATAGATGTAGTTTTCCTTACGAGGTGCAGCTTCAGGATATTCGCCTGCGATATAGCCGAGGATGCAGTTACCCACCCCCACAAGGTTCTCGTTCTCAATGCCGATACTCTTCAAAATGGCCTTGCCTTCTTCTGTCTCAAAGACTTCTTTGGCGCGATGTATCCAACAGGAACCTAAGCCTTTGGCATGAGCAGCATTAAGCAGGTTGCCCATCACAAGGGAGCCGTCTTCCTTCCAGGTCCTGGCGGCAGTAGTGTCGGCCAGCACCACCAACACCACAGGAGCACCATAAAATGGGTCCATGTCGTTGTCGGGGCCAAAGACGGCAGCATTCAATTTGCTCAAACGGCCGCGCACTTCACGGTTGGTTACCGCGACAATGATGGGAGCTTGGCGATTCATGCCGGTCGGGGCGTAGGTACCAGCTTTGCAGATTTCTTCAATCACCTCCATGGGAGGCACTTCTTCGGTGTAGCTGCGCACACTACGGCGTGTCAGCAGATCGTTCATTGTAGTACTCATAGTCTTTTCTTCGTTGTTGGTGTTCGCATTTTCGTTCTGGCCACAGCAAGTTAAAAACAAGGTGACGACCAATGCTAGAATTAGTGATCTTTTGTTCATAATAGTGTTATTTTTGCCAGACAAAAATAGTCAAAAAAATTTTGCCACCAAAAAAAAGCAATGCCCACCTAAACAGGCGGGCATTGTTATCAGAGAATCACCCATCAAATCATTCAAACGAGGCAATAGCCTTCTTGATGATTTCGATGGCTTCGCGAAGCTCGGCTTCGGTGATGACCAAAGGTGGAGCAAAGCGGATGATGTGCTGATGGGTGGGCTTGGCCAGCAGGCCGAGGTCGCGCATCTTGAGGCACACGTCCCAAGCTTCCTTGCCGTCTTTAGGCTTAATGATCACAGCATTGAGCAAGCCCTTACCACGAACTTTCTCAATCATCGGGCTCTTGATCTTGGAGATCTCCTCGCGGAAAATCTTGCCCAAACGCTCGGCGTTCTCCATCAGGTGCTCTTCCTTGATGACCTCAAGGGCTGCGATGGACACCTTGGCAGCGATGGGGTTGCCACCGAAGGTCGAGCCGTGCTCACCGGGCTTGATGTTCAGCATGATGTCGTCGTCAGCCAAGACGCAGCTCACCGGCACCACACCGCCACCGAGGGCCTTGCCCAGGATGAGGATGTCGGGGCGCACGCCTTCGTGGTCGCAGGCCAGCATCTTACCCGTACGGGCGATACCGCACTGCACCTCGTCGGCCATGAACAGCACGTTGTACTTCTTGCAGATATCATAGCACTTCTTCAGGTAGCCATCATCCGGCACATAGACACCAGCTTCGCCTTGGATAGGCTCCAGCAGGAAACCAGCGATTTCCTTGCCTTCCTTGGCCAGCACTTGCTCCAGAGCATCGGGGTCATTGTAAGGGATGCGGATGAAACCAGGAGTCATGGGGCCATAGTTGGCATAGCTCTCGGGGTCGTTACTCATCGTGATGATGGTGATGGTACGGCCGTGGAAGTTACCTTCGCAGCACACGATCTTCACCTTATCATTCGGGATACCCTTCTTGACAACACCCCAACGACGAGCCAGCTTCAGACCCGTTTCGTCGGCTTCGGCACCCGAGTTCATGGGCAAAACTTTGTCGTAGCCGAAATATTCAGTCACATATTTCTCCCACACGCCGAGTGCGTCGTTATAGAAAGCGCGGCTGCTGAGGGTGAGGCGTTCGGCCTGGTCGGTCATGGCCTTGATGATTTTCGGATGGCAATGGCCTTGGTTGACAGCGGAATAAGCCGAAAGGAAGTCGAAATATTCCTTGCCTTCGACGTCCCACACCTTGGCGCCCTTACCCTTGGCGAGGACGACCGGCAGCGGGTGATAGTTATGGGCACCGTACTTGGCTTCCAGGTCCATAGCTTGTTGTGATGATGTGATTTTTTCGATCATGATTGTTGTTTATTTAAAATTTAAAGATTTAAGATTCAAAAATTCGTGCAAAGGTAAGGTTTTATTTTCAAGGTTTTACACTTTTGTCCGTTTTTTCCGAACAATTTTGTAGGCGATTAGCAGAGCTATGGAAAAAAGTGCAATAGCCAGCAAGCCGAAGAAGGCCAAACGATATTGGTTGCGTTGAGTTTGGAGGGTTTCTATTATTGTATTTTGGGTTTCATACATGGAATGAAGCCGTTGCGTTTCATCTTGAAGCGAACTGATTTGGGCATACAAATCACTGTTCTCGCGCATGAGGCCATCATATTGTTCCTTGTAATCTTTAAGCTCGCTCCCCATTTCATCGAACTTGCCAAGACGAGCATAATTCAAAATCAGTGGCAGTTTTATTGTAGAATAAGCGATGGTGATTCCTGATTTTGACTCTAAATCATCGATCATATTCAAATAATAGAGAGACTTAACAGGCTGTGAAAGATAAGAATATACCATCCCCAATCCAAGGCATGCCATCATCTGGCCAGAAGCATACGATGATGATTCCGCCAATTCAAATGCTTTTAAATACCAACCTTCAGCCTCTTTATAATTGTCGTCATTATATAACGCATTCCCCATTTCAACCAATATATCAACCTTACTGTTTGCCTCAACCCCAATACCATTTGACTCCAGCAATTCAAGGATGGAATAAGCTTTCCCATAATAATAACTCGCCGAATCAAAATCGTGATAATCTTTCACAAACAGTTGCCCATAGTTCTTATATACCATAATCAACCAGCCATAATCACTGACAGCTTCCAACTTAGGGATGACATCCAAAAATAGGCTTTTCGCCTGGGCAACCTTGCCCCATTCCATATAAAGACAGGCCAGATTTGCATCAATATGAACGACCACAATGCTATCATTAAGCAAATCGTAACCCTTTCTTGCTGCTTTAAAGGTCCTCTCAGCTTCTTGATACTGTTGTTTTTGATATTGTAGGATGGCTTTATTGGAGTTTACTTTTGCAATCCCTAGAGTATCATCTCTTTGTTCAGCCAGACTCAACACTTTCTCATACATACACAAAGCCGTATCAACATTCCCATAGATATGCTCAAAATAGGCTTGTCTCCAAATGTCTTCAAAAGCCTTCGCTCCATCTCCCATCGACTCATGCATAACATAAGCAGCTTTTAAATATGCATAAGACAATTCAAGATCAATGTGATATCCATAGTATTCACCTAATGCATAGTTGGCATCTGCTTCCAAATCGGCATACCCCTGTCTTTTTGCCTCATTTATGGCTTTTTCACCCCAAGCTATGCAGTCGTCAAATGACAACTCATAAAACGCTTCTGACAGTGCCAGCATGGTTTCAATACGCTTCCTACCCTTTTGCTTCGACAAAAGGTTCTCAAGGCTATCCACAACTTGGACACCCTCTTGGGCAACGACCCAGCTTGACAAAAGGAAAAAAGCTACTATGAGCAACACCCTTTTCATCAAAGGAACATATTATACTTTCTTTCATCAAAGATGGTCGTGATTTCGCCGTGACCGGAATATACTTCCGTATCGTCAGGCAGATAGAACAGCCGCTCAATGATGTTGGTGCGAAGCTGCTCGTAGTTGCCACCCGGGAAGTCGGTGCGGCCGATGCTGCGGCAGAAGAGCGCGTCACCCGTGAACACCCAACCCTCGATTTCGGCATAGAGACTTATACTGCCCATGGCATGGCCTGGCGTGCTGATGACCTCGAGGGTACTCTCCCCCACCTTGATGATCTCGCCATCTTCCAAATCGACATCGGGAAGGTCGCTGTCACCCAAAAGCGGCATCCCAAACATAGCAGACTGTTGCCGCGAACGAAGGAAGTCGTTCTTCACATTAGGATGCGCCGCTACCTTGATACCGTAACGCTTTTTCACCGCGATGTTACCCACGATATGGTCGATATGGCCATGCGTATTGATAGCCATCAGCGGCTTGAGGCCATGGCTGTCGATAAAACCAAAGAGTTCGTTTTCCTCGCCTGCATTCGAGCAGCCTGGGTCGATGATGACACATTCCTTGGTGTTGTCATCGTAAACGACATAAGTGTTTTCCGCAAAGGGATTGAAGACAAATTGTTCCAGTTTAAGCATAGTATCTTTTTTGGTACGGCCTTTCGACAGGCTCAAGGGCCTAAGGTTGTTGAGTCTGTCGAAGCCCTACATTCTTTTGCGAGGGCAAAGATAAGGTTTTTTCCACAATAATCTAAAGAAATTGCCTATCTTTGTCCGCTTAATTTAGTATTCATGTTGTCGAAAAAACGATACGCGATTCTCTTGTTGCTTCTCATGGCCATGATTCCCATGGCTCATGCCCAGTTCTACAACGGCATGAACATGCCCTTCGGTAAGAACCGCGTGCAATATGGCGACTTCCATTGGTCGTACTACATGAACGACAACTTCGATGTGTATTTCTACCAAGGTGGCAACGACCTCGCCCAATATGCCCAAGCCTACGCCAAAGAGCAGATTCCTCAGTTGGAAAACCGCCTTAACAGTCGCTTCAGCAAGAAAATCCAATTCCTCGTGTTCAACAGCAAAAGCGACTTCAAGCAGAGCAACATCAACCTTGAGGAAGAGGAAAACGGTAACACGGGCGGCATCACCAAAATCATAGGCACAAAAGTCATCCTCTATTTCGACGGCGACTACACCCATTTCGAGGCACAAATCCGCGAAGGCATCGCTCGGCTGCTGTTCAGCCAAGTGATGAATGGCACATCGATAGGTTCACAACTGCGCAGCAGTTACCGCTACGATATCCCTCAATGGTTCCAAGATGGTTTGGTGGCTTTCATCGCTGGTAACTGGGACTGTTACAAGGAAGCCCAACTGCAACGCGGCATAACATCGGGTAGCTACAAGAAAATCAACCATCTGCGCGATGAAGATGCCTTGATTGCAGGTTATTCCTTCTGGAATTTCATTGATGAGAAGTACGGCAGCAAGTCGTTCAACGACATCATGACCTTGGCCGAAAGCACACAAAATGTGAAGAAATCGCTGCTCTATGTCACCAACAAGGAATACAACGCCTTGGTCGAGGAATGGTTTGAATACTACAAGACACGCTATGAGAATCTTTTAGCCAACCAGCCCACCGACTTGATGAAGTTGAAATACAAGAAGTACCGCACTTTCACGCAGCCTTCTATTAGCCCGAACGGCAAATACATCGCCTATGTCAGCAACGATGAGGGCAAGATACGCCTTTGGCTCCAAGACCTGCAAAGCGGCAAACGGCAACAACTCTTCAAGGCAGGCTACCGCTCCGATAAGAATATCGACACTTCGTTCCCTCTTTTGGCTTGGCATCCCAATGGCGAGATCCTTTCGTTCATCCTTGAGGAAGAAGGCAAAATCCAACTCTACAATTTGGATGTCAACAGCGGAAAGAAAGCCAGCACCTATCTTTTCGATTTCCAGAAGGTCAGTTCGTTCTCGTATGCCCATAAGAGTCGCAAGATTGTGTTGGCTGCCACCCGCATGGGCAAGCCCGACATTTATGTCTACAATCTGTTTTCCAATACTTTGGAACAAATCACCAACGACTACCACACCGACCTGAATCCCGTCTTCACCATCGATGACCGACAAATCGTGTTCAGCTCCAACCGCGACAACGACACACTGAAAGTGGACGAAAAAATCGGGTTCCAAAACAAGCAATTCGACCTGTTTGCATACAATTATATTAATAAAGGTGCGGTGCTCCAAAACCTGACCCAGCAACGCCTTTCGAATAGCATCCTGCCTGAGCCTCTCAAGGAGGGTAGCCTGCTCTACTTGAATGACACAAGCGGCTTCTACAACCTCTACCAAATCCGCTTCGACAGTGCCATCAGTCATATCGACACCATTGTACACTATCGCTATTTCGGTAAAAAAGAGCAGCTCACGGACTATTCTACCAACATCATCGATTACAGTTACCAGCCTCGCGACCATAAAGCCGCCATGCTGATGGCCGACCAAAATGGGGAAAAGTTCTTCCTGTCGCCCATCTTGCGCGGACACGAACAAAACCTCAGCCAGATGAGTCCATACGCTCAAAAGCGACTACTTAACGAGTTGCGAAAGAAAGAAAAAGACACGGTCATAGAACCTATTTCCAAGCATCGTTTCTCAACCAGCTATCGTTATGCCCGACGCAAACGACCAATCAATGGTCCCTTAGGTGTCGACTCAACCCAAATCGTGCAAGGCAATGGTCCTGCACCCAAGCCACGACAGAAAGACACCATACAACATCCGAACAACTATTATGTGGAACTCTTCGCCGATGAGCTGATGAGTCAAATCGACTTCACCAGCATGAACTACAGTTACCAACCCTTCAGCGGAGGCGGTATGCCCATCTATCTCAACTCAGGGTTCAACATCTTCCTCGGCACCAAGATGAAAGATCTGATGGAAGACTACAAAATCGAGCTCGGCGTGAAGCTTAACACCAGCCTCACCAACAACGAATACTTGCTGCGTTTCAGCGATTACAGCAAACGCTTGGACAAGAGCATCACCCTGCACCGCTATGTCACCGACGACAACTCAAGTTACTACTACCGCACCTTTACCAACGAGACCTTTTATACCTTGAGCTATCCTTTCAGCGAAATCCTAAGTCTGCGAGGCACAATCATCTATCGCAACGACCACCGAGTCAATCTGGCCATCGATGATTACAGTCTCGCCGACAAAGATGTTTACGAGAACTGGGGTGGTTTGCGGGCTGAGCTGGTTTACGACAACTCGAAGAAAATCGGAACTAACCTGCTTGTCGGGGCAAGAGGAAAAGTGTTTGCCGAATACTACCAACGCATCGCGCGCAATACCAATAATATGATTGTTGTCGGCTTCGATTACAGGAATTACACCCGCATCAGCCGTAATTTCATTTGGGCCAACCGCATCGCAGGTAGCAGTTCGTTCGGGCAGCAAAAGCTCATCTATTACATGGGCGGTGTCGACAACTGGATTTTCGCCTCCTTCGACCAAGGAGCGCCCGTCGACTACACGCAAAACTACGCCTATCAGACCCTTGCCACCAACATGCGAGGTTTCCGGCAAAACATTCGCAACGGAAACAACTTCGTGGTCTTGAACAGCGAGTTGCGTTTCCCCGTGTTCAGCTACTTCTCCAACCGTCCCATCAACCTCAAGTTCATCAAAGACTTCCAGATTGTAGCCTTCGGCGACCTTGGCACCGCTTGGACAGGCTGGAATCCATACGATCCAAGCAACTCGCTCTATAACACGCACATTAGTGACGGGAATCTAAACATCACCGTCACCGAGATGAAGGAACCTTTGGTGGGCGGCATCGGCTTTGGCCTACGCACCACCGTCTTGGGCTACTTCATCAGAGGCGACATGGCCTGGGGAATACAAGACGGGCAGATCTCGAAAAAACCGCGCTATTATCTGTCGTTCAATCTGGATTTCTGATTGCGCGATTGCCGCATGGCATGGCGCACAGTGAGGAAGGCCGAGGTGCAGCCCACCACCAGAATCGTGGCGAAAATCAGCAACACATCTTTCAGTTTCAAAAGCACGGGATAGGCATCCACAACATAGTTGCCACCTGTTCCGAACTTCACAAAACCGAATTGCTGCTGCAACAACACCAGAATGATGCCCAATAGCAATCCTATGATACCGCCGGCCACGGAAATCAGCAAGCCTTCATTCATGAAGATTTTCTGAATCAGACGGTTATCGGCACCCATAGCCTTCAAGATTTCGGTGTCTTTACGCTTGTCGATCATCAGCATGGAAAGCGAGCCGACCACATTGAAAGTGGCCAAAATCAGAATGAAAGTGAGGATGACATAGACCGCCCACTTTTCGGAACGCATGATTCTATAAAGCGTTTCCTGCTGCTCTTGTTGGTTCTTCACAATGTAATCCTCGCCTATTATGGAGGCAACCAACTTCTTTACCTTATTAATATCGGTGTTCGGAGCTGTAAAAAGCTCCACATTCGAGGCTTTGTTTTCGTATTCAAGCAATTCTGATAGCCATTCGAAAGGCACAAGCACCAGTTCCTCATCCTGTTCCTGCTCGGTGGAGAAGACGCTACGCACAGTCAGCACATCGGAGTTGAAGCTGTTTTCGAGACTCATCAGTGACGCATTGCCGCGCTTGGGCACATAGACGCGCACCATGGCGTAAGGATTGTACGCATTAATACCAAGATACCATGCCACACCTGCGCCGGGAATAGCGAAATAATGCTCATCCTCATCTGAAAGTACCAAATCACCACCACCGAAAACAACTTCTTTCAAACGGGCAATCTTTTGGTACTCTAAGCCAACACCCTTCACCTGCCCAATATGTTGTTTGTCATTGGCACGGAATAGTGCGTCTTCAGTAATCGTAGGAATCACATAATCAACGCCTTTAATATCTTTGAGTTGACCTAAAGGAAAAACCGTCAAGTCGATGGTCTTACCTTTCATCGGTGAGATTTGCAAATCGGGCGTGAGGCGGTTGTTCATCGAAGAAATCACTTTCTCCAACCCGTTGAAGGCCGACAGCACCACGATGAGCGCAAATGAGCCGACACTAATACCCAAAATGGAAATCCATGTGATGATATTAATGAGGTTATGGCTCTTTTTGGCCAGCAGATAACGGTTTGCTATGAACAGCGGCAGTCTCACTTTTCGGGATGCAGCAAGTTATCGATGTTTTCGATATAATCCAGCGAGTCATCCTCGATGAAACGCAACTCAGGCACCACGCGCATCTGGTGACGGATACGGTTGCCCAGCAAGCCCCGGATAGCTTTGGCATTTTGGCCTACCTCCTCCACGACCTTTTTCTTCTCATCCACGCCGAACACACTCAGATACACACGCGCATACGACAAGTCAGAAGTAACATTGACGCGCGTCACGGTAATCATCAGTGAAGACACTTTCGGTTTCAGTTCCTTTTGGAATATATCTCCTAATTCTTTCAGTAGCAATTTGTTTACTTTTTCTAATCGCTTACCTTCCATCTTTTTTCAATTGTCAGTTTGCAGTTGTTCAGTTGTCAGTTGAATAGAAATGCAAAAATAGGCAATTCTTTTGAAATCTTTCGGAAAAGCATTCAGTAAACTGAAAATGTTTATTTTTGCGAACTGAAACATATATTATAACATTCCCATGAAAACAATCATTAAACCACTATTCATCTTGGCCTTAATGGCTATGTCCGTGTTTTCATACGCGCAAGAGCCACAAGAAAGTCAAGGATCAACCACCTATGTAGAGAACGAATTCATCATTTGGTTGGAACAAGGCGTAGACGCCTCGACCTTTGCCGCCAACTCGAATGTGGGGATTTCACCGAAAAGGATGTTATCAAAAAGGCTGAATATCTGGCTTTTCGATATTGCCGACAAATCTGAATCACGAGAAGTAAAGATGGAGCAACTATGGAAAGACCCCAATGTGCGTGTCATCCAAAACAACCATACCAACATCATGTTACGCGAAGCGATTCCAGACGATCCCTTCTTCGGCCAACAATGGGCACCTGCTATTATGAACCTGCCTCAAGCATGGGAGGAATTTACCACAGGCGGTGTCACGGCGACTGGCGACACCATCGTGGTTGCAGTCATCGACGGAGGTGCTGATTGGACCCATGAGGACCTGAATTGCTGGGAAAACGCTCATGAAATTCCCAACAATGGCATCGATGACGATGGTAACGGCTATATCGATGACTTTCATGGTTGGAATGCTTACAACCACAACGGCTATGTCGGCAGCAACAACCATGGCACTCATGTTTCGGGCATCATCGGTGCTGTCGGAAACAATGGAAAAGGCGTTTGCGGCGTGAATTGGAATGTGAAAGTCATGCCCATCGGCGGTAGTTCGAGTAACGAGTCTATCGTCGTAGAAGCCTATTCCTATGTTTTGGAGATGCGAGCGCGGTATAATGAAACTGATGGCGAGGAAGGTGCTTTCATCGTTGCTACCAATTCTTCTTTCGGGGTCGATTACGGGAATCCTGACGATTATCCTATCTGGTGCTCAATGTATGACGAGATGGGCAATGTCGGCATATTGAGTTGCGGGGCTGGCCCAAACTTAAATGTGAATGTCGATGTGGTCGGTGATGTGCCATCCACTTGT
>JAEEGH010018791.1_pt1 | contig 14570 bp, 8 predicted proteins | sample 9134181 | NCBI WGS metagenome assembly JAEEGH01 (sample SAMN16246544, study PRJNA631951) | gut metagenome | biome: gut microbiome; feature: rumen; material: DP-attached | host: Bos | place: Iran: Karaj | collected 2018-10 | reverse complement strand
TGTTGCATTCTCTGGAGGGAAGGACTCTATCGTATTGCTTGAACTTGTTCGTCGCGCTTTACCACGTACGGCATTTATGGTTGTCTTTGGCGATACCGGAATGGAGTTTCCTGATACGTACAAGGCGGTTGAAGCGGTTGAGGCGAAATGTAAAGAAGAAGGAATCGCGTTCTACCACGCAAAATCACGGTTCGCCCCCGAAGACTCATGGAAGATGTTCGGTCCGCCATCAAGAGTGCTTCGCTGGTGTTGCTCGGTCCACAAGTCGGTTCCGCAAACACTCAAGATCCGCGAGATTCTCGGCAAACGCAACTATACGGGGATGGATTTCGTTGGTGTTCGGGGGCATGAGAGCACTGCCCGAGCCGAATACGATTACGAAAACTACGGCAAGAAACAAAAGGGACAATACTCGTTTAATCCCCTGTTGGAATGGACGAGCGCAGAGGTGTGGCTATACATATTTGTACGTGGGCTTGTCATCAACGCTGCCTATAAGAAAGGGAATTCAAGAGCTGGATGCCTGTTCTGTCCCCATTCCGCTGGTAAGGCCGACTGGTTCCGTCGAGTGAATTATCCATCAGAAGTAGGTGTCTTTGAGCGGTTGATCAAAGAATGTGTGGATGATCAAAATATTGACACCTATATTTCTGGAGGTGGGTGGTTGGAACGACGTAATGGCCGTGACATCAAGAACAACGAAGTCAAGGTCTCAGAAGAGACCAAAGGAGGACGTACCACACTCCATGTGTCTCGCCCCAACACGGACTGGCGCGAATGGGTGAAGACATTAGGCGAAGTGGTTGAATTGCAGGTCGAAGAACAAGACGGAGACTTGACGGTGTCCTTCCCTGCCGATCTTGTGAAGACTGCGATAGGTAAGAAACTTAAGCAGTGCTTTATCAAGGCAGCATATTGCGTAGAATGTGGTGCCTGTGAGACGAATTGCAGAGCCGGAGCACTCTCGTTTAAGAACGGGATTCACATTGAAAACTGCATCCATTGTGGCCAATGTCATAACATTGACAAAGGCTGCTTAGTTTTCCATTCTCTTAACAAACCTCAAAATGACGGACACCTTATGAAGAGTCTAAACACTTTTGCTGATCATGCCCCCAAGTCAGAATGGTTTTCTGATTTCTTTCGCTCTGGGGCAGAATATCTTACCAACAACAATCTTGGTAGGATGCAGATAGCCTTTTTTAAACGCTTTCTGTCGGATGCCGGATTGATTGCAAAAAACAAAACAACCCCTTTTTTTGAGAAGGTGAAGGGGCTAGGGACGAGTGCCGAAGATGCTTGGGGATTAATCTATGCCGCCATTGTCAACGGCAACCCGCAGATGTCATGGTATGTACGGAATATGGAAATTGACCGGACATATTCCAGTAAAGAAATTATTGATGTGCTTTCTGTTTCACAAGTGAAGGAAAAGGATGCTCGGTCAATTCTCAAAGCGTTCAAACGACTGTGCGAGACCCCTCTGGGACGCCGGCTTCACTTCGGGACATATACTGATGAAGGACATGCATTGGCATCAATCACCCGTATAAAGCCGGTAAGGCCGACACCACTTGTCTTCCTTTATGCGCTTTATCGATTTGCGGAAGGATGCGGAGGGTATTACGAATTCTCCCTTTCACGTCTTCTTGATTTCACGGTGGAGGCTGATGGTGTGAGCCCTGCGCAGATATTCGCTCTTTCAAGGGATGAAATAGAACCGATTCTGAATGGTCTTGCTCGTACGAATGGTGATTTCATCTCCTTCACGACGACGCATGATCTTGAACTAATACATCTGGCGGACGACAAGACCGCAGCGGATGTCTTGAAACTTTTCTGATTAACGGAGTGCCATCATGTCTACCTACAGCGATTACTTCCAACTCAAGTACAACCCTCCGGAGATCTCGCAGGCAACCTTCCATGAGCACCCGGACTGGTGGAAGAGGACCTATCCGCACAAGACGTTCGTTGAACTCTTGAAGCGGACGGAGAAGATGCTCGCTCGTGGGAGCGAGATGGACAAGCATTCCATCTGGATTCATGGTGCGTACGGAACGGGAAAGAGCCAGGTTACATGGGCCTTGAGGAGTCTGCTCACATGTTCGGATGACGACTTCGATGCATTCTTTGATGATTATGACCCGCTTAGGGCCGAGACTGACCTGAGAAAGAAAATTGCGGGACACCGTAAGGCACGGAAGATCGTTGTGGCGGCACGACATGGATCCGATGCAATCTCTGGTCCTGAAGATCTGATCGAAGCTGTCTTCGAGAGTGTCGTGGCGTCTCTTGACGCGGCGGGGGTATCCTATGACGCTGGTGCGACATTACGTGGTGGAATAGCAAAGTGGCTTGAGGGGAATACGGAACGTGCCTACTTCGGGGCGTTGATGAAGGAGGAGCCGTATTGCCACAAGGGATGTTTTGCGGGAAAGACCTCGGACGACATTCTTGCTGCACTGAAAGGCGAAGGTGCCGCCGAGGCGCTTTTGAAGGAGATACGCCGTATTGCCAAAGATAAGGGCATTACCGCGTTACGCTTTTCAAAGGAGGATCTTGCGGCATGGATCAAGGAAACAGTTGAGAAGAACAACCTTCATCTGCTTCTTGTCTGGGATGAATTCTCGGCGTTCTTTAAGAACAACAAGACGAGGTTGGATACGTTGCAGGCATTGGCGGAGCTTTCAAGCGAGACTCGCTTCAACCTTGTCATCGTCACGCACTTCACAACATCGTTCCTCCCGGAGAACGACAATTCGGCGCGGATCATTGTCGATCGCTTCAGGCCTGACGTGGAGATTAAGCTCCCAGAGAATATTGCATTTGAACTTATCGGTCACGCGCTTCAGATTAATCCGACTTTTGGCAAGGAATGGAACGCTCTAGCAGACGACCTCAATCAGCGCATGGAAGAACCGCGGCGAAAGGTCGCAAGGATGCTGAAGGATGTGCCGGAGGAAGTCTTTCGAGCGATGCTTCCCTTTCATCCCTACGCTGCGCTTGTGCTTAAGAATATCGCAGCACTCTTTGACTCCAATCAACGAAGCATGTTCACATTCATTTCTGACGACGAGGATGCGATGGCATTTAAGTGGTTCATCAATAACCACTCTCCGGAGAATGCGGATGTGCTCAGCGTTGACATGCTTTGGGAATACTTCTATCGCACAGGCAAGAATATGCGAGGTACAGGGGAGACCGGTAAAAGTAATCTAGATGCGCAAGTTAGGGCCATCATGGAGGTCTATCCGGACAAGTGTGAGAGACTTGATTCAAACGAAAAACGCGTACTCAAGACTATCCTGATGTTTCAGGCACTTGCAAAGAAACTCAATAATCCTTCAGAGTTCCTCGCAACGGATGAGAATCTCCGTCTCGTATTCGAGGGCGTGGACGGCTTGGAGACGGGCGCAGGAATCACAATAGCGAATAAGCTTGTAAATACCGACAAGATTCTTTTCGTTGACGAAATCGGCGGCAAGCGAGTCTATCAAGCGCCGATGGCAACAGGTGGTCGAGATCTCCAAGAGATTGAGAAACTCAAGCAGAACTATCTTGAGACGACTAAAACGAAGGAATTGCTTAAGGACTGGAATCGTGAAGACGTGCTTCGCCTCTCTCGGGCACTTGAAGAACGATTCGACGTTAGACTTGCAACACCCGATTCTTTCTCGCTCGTTCTGGGACAGATACTGGCGCTTGATTCAAAAAACTACAGGATGCGAGCGGTCATATTGATCGGTCGTAATGACGTGGATTCTGTCGCTGCTCGCCAGGCGATAGACAAGGCCCTGGCCGATCCGCGAAGTGCCTATGTCGTGTTTATCGATGCAACTGCAGAAGAGTTGAACGATGGGGATTTCTCAAAATGGGCAGAATACAAGGCGAGAGCGAGTTGGTATGCGCGAAAGGACACACAACAGTCCAACAACGCCCTTGGTGAAGCAGAAAAGATTCTTGCCGCTTGGCGAGATAGAATTTCAGAGGGGGCGTTCACTGTGCGCACAAAGCGCAATGAAATTGGAACGGTCTGCCACGGTGCTTCCGAGGTGGGCGAGGAAATGCGACTCTCCGTGCTCGAAAAATATCCGAACGCCATGGAGTTCATGCCAGGCATTGTTGATACGCTCTTCAATGCCGCGACAAAGGCGGAGGTTTCTGCTGGTGCATGGGGAGGGATCGACAAGCTGCCCACAGGGGAGAGGGGCGGAAAGATGAGCGTCAATGCAGAAAAGGCGATACTGGGCACGGTTAAAGACATTCCGAACTACTGGAAGGATTCTCCGGGGCTGGCAATTTCAAAGGTAAAGGCGAAAATCGAACAGAAGTTCCATGCCGCGTTCAAATCGGGAGGAGAGGGGCGCGTTCCGTTTTCGGAAATCGTGGAAACGCTTTTCGGAAACGGTTTTATGCCGACTGCGCTACATGGATACCTGACGGGGTTCCTGCTTAAAGAGTACGTTGGAGGGGATTACCGTTTCAGTCGAGACGGCCAGAGTGTTCCTCTCACCGTGGTGAACATGTGTGAGGGCATACTTGCATATTTCAAACAGGCGTGGGGGACTGGAGGGAATCGCTATCACGAGGCTTACATTGAAGTCCTGACGAAGGAGCAACGGCATTTCGCCGAACTTGCCAAGAGAGTATTCAAACTGGGTGAGAACGCTTCAATCGACATTGTGGCGCAGCAACTTGCGGTACGGATCAAGGAGTTCCAATATCCACTTTGGAGTTTCAAAGCGTTTCCTGAGGCGATTGGCGTAGAGCGTTACATCGACCAGTTTACGCTTCTCATGAATCCGGCAAATCAGAAGGGTGCGACACTTTCAGGGATTGCGACAGAGATAGGACGCATGGCGGAAGAAGATCCCGATGCTGAAACCATGCTTTCGGCGCTCTTCACAAAGGAGAAGGCTGCTGAAGCCATGAACATGTGGCTGGACGAGTTTGAGAACGGCGCATTTCGGAAAGTCGCGCAGGAAATAAACGCAACCGATCCCCTGGGTGACGTCCGACGGTGCTTTGGAGAAAGTAGCGGGGATGCGGGATTGTGGCTCTGGCATCCGGAAACAGGCGAGAAGGAGATAAGAAATCTGCTTCGAGATTATTGCATCGTGGCAGAATCTGCCAGACGTGGATTTACCACCCCCACGAATTCTCTTTGGGACTGTATGGAAGCATGGCGGGACAAAACACGTAATATTCGCATCCCATTTGCGACCCTCGTTACGTTGCGTCCACAGGCAAAATCCTTTCTCGCCCTTCTTAAGGAGATTGCCGGAGGTGGACGGTTGGAGCAGAATGACCGACGTGAGGCGTTCTATAGGGAAATCACTGATAATGGCGACCTGAACCGAGACTTGCTGGATGGTTGCAAGGCCCTTTTCAAGGCGACATATGCCGAACAGTTGTCTGGACTTGACGAGCAAGAAATCGAGAATCTCTATCTTACGGGATTAGACAAGTCATCATTCCTACAGGACAAGCCCACATACGAGCAGATGCTCGTTCAAAAGGTTACGGAGATCAAGAGCCACCAGGGGCGCACAAAATTGCTTGCGCTTTGGCTTGAAAAAACTGGGACTGAAACGCCCTCTGATTGGTCAAAGCGTTTCAAGACGCCTATTCTTGCAATGGTACCCAATGAAAGTCCTTATTTGGAGAATGTCCGCAAGGCGATTGACGCTATCAACGATAAGAATGCTTCACCCTCAAGAATTGAAAACGCACTGGAGTTTCTGACGCTTCATTCCGAAGTGTTCAAATGGTTTGACGGAACAAAGGCCGATGAAGCATTCCGCGCACACGTTCTGGGCCGGTATGCATCCGTACTGACTGATTTCGACAAAGTGCGTTCTAGGCTAGAGAAGAATCTTGGAATCGAGGTTTGTGACTGGTTGACCGATCCTCGACGCGAAGACGTTCTACGAAAAATGGCTGAAAGCGAATACAACCTTAATTGCGCCGAACGTGTCCGTGATAGGATCAAAGCGATGGGGGCAGATGAAGCAAAAAGATATCTGGTGGAACTGGTTGTGAACTCACTAGATGTCGGTCTTTCAATCCTCTCAAGGGGGTGATGGAATGGATGCAATACGAATCGCAAGCGATTACCTTGCACGGTCTGAACCGAGAACACCACTTTTCGTTGCGTTTGACGCAGCTGATGACTTACACGCGCTTCAAAACGCTCTTGCCTCATGCAAGACGATGAGAACGAGCGATTATTGTACATCACCTGACGTCTTGCCAGACCTAGATGCATTGGTCAATCGACTTGCGACAGTTGGTGGTAAAGTTTTGTTATTGGGTGTGGGTGAATATGCCGCGCTTACTGGGGACGTCGGTTTTGTCCGTAGAATATTCGGCATGGAAAGCTTGATGACGAGGGTGGTAGTACCTATCTGGAAGGGGTTCGCATTTCTGCAGACTACCATAAAGAGTGACCCTCGCGTATTGGGGAGGCGTTCGGCAGAATTTCCTGAGACGGGCAAGCATTGGACAGTAAAGGTATTTGGAGAAGGGCTAGTTGCGAATCCTGACGCCAAAGGTTTCCAGAATCTGCTTAAGCGATTAGAAGACGGTTGCGAGTATAGCGTCAACGCTGTCACCATGGTCGTTCCGCTCGATAAAGATTGGTGTCGTAGGATTACTACGGCTTATGACGCATATCATGAACGGCATCCGCAGAGTACGGTTCCGAAGGCAATGTTCACTGAACAAGAATGGTCTTTGTTTCTTAATGTGGACAGGACGAAGTCACAAGAAATAACAAGTGCAGACGTATTACTAGACCTCCAGGAAAATGGAGTTGATGATCCTTATCTGGCATTTGTCATTTCTAAGACAGAACGGTACTCTGATTGGAAGCATAATCTTCTATGTTCGATACTTGATGTTGGAATAGAAGATTCGCGATTTGAGAAATTCTATGAATCACGCAAGAAGCTGCTAGAAAACTTTAGCATAGAAGATATTTGGGGTTTCATTCGCGAATCTTTGGTAATCGCCAATCCCATGTTGCGGTTACGTTATCTCACTGATGTTACACTTGCCGAGAGAGTCGAGATTCTCAAGGTAATCTCTGAGATCGGTGATGTGCCATATGGTGCCCTTGGCGTCTGGCCGGCGCTTATGGATTATATCCGGCCTTTTCATTTTTCGGCAGATGGACTTGGTGATGTCCTTACGAAATACTTTCAAGATTATAAACGGGAGAAAATACTGAATCGCGTATCTCCGGTGTTCTCGGATGTAGTGGCAGACTTAGCAGAAGATCGTCCGCAATTTGTTCTTCAGACACGTGAAGCGATTCTAGAAGGCCTTGTAGCCAGCAAGCCGACGCTGTGCTGGATAGATGCTCTGGGATGCGAGTTTCTTGGATTTGTTCAGGCGGAGGCGGAAAGGTTCGGTCTGAAGATCAAGGTGACGGCAACTCGTGCAAGACTTCCCACAATCACCTCAGTTAATCGCGGCTTTTATGATAATTGGACAGGCAACAAGATGCCCCCTGTAATGAATCTCGACAAGATCAAGCATGGAAATTTTGATCGGCTAGGTTCTGGGGACGGTTCTGTTGCAGAACATTTGCCGCACGAACTGGATGTTTTGGGAGAGACGATGCAGAAGATTGCCTCATTGCTGAGGCGACATGATGCGTCAAAAGTGGTGCTCACAAGCGATCATGGTGCCACCCGACTTGCTGTCATTTCTGGGAAGGAGTCGGTCTGGGAAATGCCCGAGAAGGGCAAGCACGGAGGCCGTTGTTGTAAGAAGAGCGAGTTTGATGGCGAATTGCCAAGGTGTGTGACTGAAAGTGATGACGAGAGATGGCACGTACTTGCGGGATATGACAGATTCAGCGGAGGGCGCAAGGGAGATGTCGAAGTACATGGCGGCGCGACATTGGAGGAGATGGTTGTGCCGGTTGTTGAACTGGAACTTCTGGATCGGAATTTGCACATTCAATTGACAAAGAACGAGTTCAATGTAACGTTCCGAGATGTTGAACTTGTGTTGCCTATCTTCTGTTCTGCACCGCTTTCTTCGCCGACGGTGGAGATAACGGGCAAGCGATTTGCGATTATGCCTGTAACTGGGGTGAAGGGGCATTGGGAAGCACGAATACCTAAGCCGACTGCAGGACATCATGAGGCGGATGTGTTCGATGGTGATACGAAAGTAGGTTCCATCGCATTCAATGTCACTAGCGGAGGAGCCAAGATTAATAAAGTTGACGACTTCTTTGGAAAGGATTTCTAACAATGAAACAAGAAACGACAGACAAACTTCGTCGATGCTTTGAATCCATGGCGGTGTTCAAGGACCTTACCCAGTCAAATCTTTTCAAGACGCTGGGATTGCCGTCATTCATGCGTGACTGGCTTTTACAACGCTTCGAGAACGGGGACGGGGTCTTTGATGCTGGACAGCTGCAAGATTTCGTCCACACATTCATTCCTAAACACGATGACTGGACTGGCATCAAGGATCGTATTGTTGTGGAGTTTGAGAGAGTAAAGATATTGGCGAAGATAACAGTTAACATTGATGTAGTGACGGGCGAGGTTTCTTTTTCGCTACCAGACTTTGGGTTGCGAAATAAGGAGACGATGATTGATCCTGATGTCTGGGACAAATGCAAAGACAAACTTGTTTCGGGACACGAAACGTGGGGGATGCTCGAACTGGGGTATCGCCCGCCTGACGATACGGCACGTCCGAAGATCCCTGGTAAAATACGCTTGCTCGATTTCCGTGACTTCTGCCCTTACACTATCGACCTTGACTACTACAAGGATGTACGCAAGGAGTTTTCCGTTCAGGAATGGATAGATGTGGTACTGGGCGCAGTAGACTACAAGACTGAAGGTTATGATATTGCCAAGGCAAACGACAAGGACGGTTCCTTGCCTGATGCGGACGTAATGCGTTTCACCGTGCTTACCCGCATTTTGCCATTCGTTGAAAAAAGACTAAATCTGATGGAGCTTGCTCCAATGGGAACAGGAAAATCGTACCTTTTTGGACAGGTGAGTCGATATGGTTGGCTTTCCACAAGCGATAAGATGACACGTGCAAAGCTGTTCTATGATGTCGGGCGGCGGGAACAGGGTTTGGTAGGTCAGAACGATTTTATAGTCCTTGACGAAATTCAGAAGACCGTCTTCGAAGATGGTATGGGAAGTGTTCTACAGGGTTACCTTGAGCAAGGCACCTTTACCGTTGGTAATTATTCGAATGCGGCAGATTCGGGTTTTGTACTTTGCGGCAATATCCCACCTGAGACAATGAAGCAGGATGGTTATGCCTACATGTTTGCAAACCTCCCGAAGGTGTTCCAGGACGCGGCACTGATTGACCGTTTCCATGGATTTATCAAGGGGTGGTACATTCCTCGAATGAACAGTACTCTTAAGATCGACGGTTGGGCACTTAACTCAGAATATTTCACTGCGATATTGCACCAGTTGCGCGATGACATTTCATACCGCCATGTTGTGGATGAGAGTATAGAGGTGCCCTCTGGGTCAGATGAGCGTGATACAGAGGCCGTAAAGCGCATCGCGACAGCCTTGCTTAAGTTGCTGTTCCCGCATGTTCGAACGCAAGAGGATATTTCGGAGATGGACTTTAATCGTTACTGTCTGCGTCCGGCGATGAAAATGCGCTATACTATCAAGTACCAAATGGGACTAATGAACGAACAGTATCGTGGCAAGGATCTTCCTGCGCTGCGATTTCGCAAGGAGATGTGATACATGCCTCGCGCCAGTACAAAATGTCATCTCTGTGGTGGTTTGGCCGACCGTAATGCCGTCGGGCTCAATAAGAAATTGCTTGGGGAAAAGGTTTCTAAGTTCTTCTGCATATCTTGTTTGGCAGAGCATCTTGGAGTTGAAGTAGAAGATCTGTTCGCCAAAATTGAGGAGTTCAAGGCGCAGGGGTGCAAGTTATTCGGATGAAAAGAAAGTTGATATACGCCGACCATGCCGCGACGACGCCTTTGATGCCGGAGGCGCTGGAGGCGATGTTGCCGTTCATGAAGGGCGATTTTGGGAATCCGTCGAGCATCCATTCGTGGGCGAGGAAGCCGCGCGAGGCCGTGCGCGCGGCGCGGGCGACAATCGCCGAATGCATCGGGGCGGAGCCGGAGGAGATATTCTTCACGAGCGGTGGGACGGAAGCGGACAACTGGGTGATCAAAGGTTCGGCGGGAGGTTTGCTGGTCTCGGCGTACGAGCACCATGCCGTGCTGAATGCCGCCGCGCACGAGGCGAGAAGGGGACGGCTGGTGGCGTATGCGCGGCCGACGCGGGACGGCGTGATTGACGTACGGCAGATTGCCGCCGCGTGGCGGAAGGGGATTGGGTTGGTTTCGGTCATGACGGCCAACAACGAGATTGGAACCATCAATGACGTGGGTGCGCTTGCGGCAGAGGTCCATTCGCGAGGGGCATTGTTTCATACGGATGCGGTTCAAGCCGTCGGACACATTCCGATTGACGTGAGGAGAATGGACCTCGATTTTCTTTCGGCGAGCGCACACAAGTTCAACGGCCCGAAAGGGATTGGATTCTTGTTTGTTCGCAAGGGATTGAAGCTTGCGTCGCTTCTGGACGGTGGTCAGCAGGAGGACGGCAAGAGAGCCGGAACAGAGAACGTGGCGGCGATAGTCGGGATGGCGGTGGCGCTCAAGACGAACTGTGTGCGGATGGCACGAGTGGCTAAACGGCTTGACGGGTTGGCCGAGCGTCTGCGGGCGGAGTTGGTCGCGGCATTCCCAGATGCCGTCTTTCCGGGCGCGGATGCGCCGAGACAATTACCGGGGTTCGTGAGTGTCGCGTTGCCGGGGCGGTCAGGGGAGGGCCTTGTCCATATCCTCGATTTGAAGGGGATAGCCGTTTCCGCCGGCGCAGCGTGCGATTCTTGGAACACGCAAGTGTCGCACGTGCTGAAGGCGATCCGGCTGCCGGCGCGGCTGGCGAAGGGCGTGATCCGCATCTCGCTCGGGTGCGAGAACACGGTTGAGGATGTGAAACGGATCACCTCCGCATTTATATAAATCCGGTGGTAACTTCTCCATCCCCCATGTATGTCACCACTGTATCCGGTCATGGCACCGGGCAACTATCACATTTCATAAAGTGCGATAGTTCGTGGGGCGTACCCGGAGACTTTGCGTGAAGTTTATTTTCAACGTTTTATAAAACGTTAAAAATAAAATCAAGTTTTATAAAACTTAAAATTCAACCGCACCAAGTGTCGGCATGGTGTTCCGTTGGCACTGCAGATGAGAAGCAAGATGCCGGTTCCCCAGGCAAGGCTTTACACACCTATCAGCCATTAGATTTCATACGTGCCGTAATCTCATTCACTGTCACGGGGGACGCTTGCCTCTACCACCGGACTTTGCGAAATGCGGTGGTAGTCGGCGGGAGGTTGGAAGCGCCGCCAAGATGGCGGCTGTACCAGTCAGAATGCCGTCGGGACGTTCTGTTTTACGCGAGATAATTTTGAGACAAATTTGAGACATCTTTGAGACAATTCGGCTTCGGGGAACTGATATCCTGTTGCGCGTCGGCACAAAGCCGTCGGAAACGAAGGATGCATGAAGAAAAGCACAATCTCGTTACAAGCGAATGGTCTCGCAGCCACAAAGGAAATGCCAATGTCCGATCTGACAGCCATTGAATCGGCAAGTGCCGGCGTCATACGCTCGCGCATCTTCACGATTCGCGGTGTCCAAGTCATGCTCGACCGTGACTTGGCGGAACTCTATGGAGTTCCGACTAAACGCTTGAACGAGCAAGTGAAACGCAACATGATTCGCTTTCCCCAGAACTTCATGTTCGCGTTGAACGATGAAGAGGTTCAGGAGATTTTTGCGGGCGGGTATGATGTAGGCAATCGTTCAAGGTCGCAAATTGCGACCTTGAACAAAGGGCGTGGACATAACATCAAATACCGCCCATACGCATTTACCGAGCATGGAATTCTCATGCTTGCAAGTGTTCTGAAAAGCGAAATTGCGGCACTTGTCAGCATACGAATCACCAACGCTTTTGTCGCCATGCGCAAGACGCTCGCGTCCATCGCGCAGGCGACAGACCGGCGGCAAATCGCTGATCAGGTGAAAAACGACGCAAACCAGGTCCGCAACGAGGAACGCTTCAGGCTGATTCTCGACGCGATGCAGGACAAGAAGTTTCCTCCGCAGAAGGTGTTCTTCGACGGGCAGATATACGACGCATTCGACCAGATGAAGAAGTTCGTGCGAATGGCGAAGACCGAACTGATCGTCATCGATCCGTACTTCGACGACTCTGTACTGCCGCTCATCGCGCAAAAGCGTCTGGGCGTGTCGGTTCTCGTGGTGAAGAACACGCGGAACAAGCTGCTTCATGCCGTCGATGTGGCAAGGTTCAACGCGCAGTACGCCAACTCGCTCACGGTCATGGCATCCGACAAGTTCCACGACCGCTTCCTCATCATCGATAAGGCGACGCTCATCCACGTGGGCGCGTCCCTGAACCACCTCGGCAAGAAGTGCTTTGCTTTCTCGTCGCTTGACACGTCCAATATCCCAGACATTCTGGCGAAGATATGACGTGCCGCTCCAACTGTCGCAAAATTTGCGACAGTTCAAAACGAGGGCATAACGGATCGCGACCTTAACCGACAGCGAGTTTATGGTATAATTCGTTTCGGAGAATGAAAGGACAACTATGGCACTGAACAACCCGCAAAGCAGTTTCGAGGATTCGATATTCGGTCCAGGTGGAACCCATCCTGCGCCTAAGACGTTGCCGTATTCGACGCAACCGTTGAAAACTCTGTACGGCGAGACGATCGAGTACCTGATTCCCGAAGGACAGAAGGAGAAGGTCCTCAAGAAACTGTTCCCGTTCGGCGAGCCTCCTCCCATGGGAGCGACGTGGATGGACATTCACGAGCACAAGGAGTTCGTGATCAGGGATTTCAAGGTCATCCAGCAGGGCGACTACGTGTTGCTGGTCAGTCCATATTTCGCGCATACAGGCGGATCAGTTGTGGACTGGGAGCCGGTGAAGGCGGCGAAGGATGGTGTCCACGTCGCCGCCGCGCCGGACGAGTTGTGCGAGAGCGCCTATAGCGCAGGCCACGCGGACGGCTTCACTGGCATGCCCAAGGGAACCGCGAAGCCATCGCGCCAGAATGGGGTTTCAGACAAGCGGTACGGAGACATTGAAGAAGCCTACAACGCCGGCTTCGAGGACGGAGTAGCCGAGCGACTGTCCAATCGCGCATTCGGCTTCCCCGCGTTCGCTTCGGAACCTAGCCGCCGTTCGGGACGCCGACCGCACTGAGCCGTTCGTAAACGAGCAGCGCGCTCGGCGAGCGCGCCCTGCCGCTGCGGACGCGAGATCTTGTCTAGTTTCGCAGGTCGATTGACTTGCCGTTGGCGGCGTCGGCCGCGACTGGCTGGCAGCGGCTGTAGATGCGCGTGAGCGCGTCGACGCAACGCGCCGTGCCGCGCCAGAAGGGGATCGGGCCGAGACGGCGGAGGATTGAGAGATTGGGTGATTGAGAGATTGGGTGATTGGGTGATTGGGTGATTGGGTGATTGTTTCTTTCAATCCCACAATCCTCCAATCCTCCAATCTTACAATCCGCCAATCCAACCAAATCCTCCAGGTCGATGCCGCGCAGCGAGAGGAGGGTGGACGGGCGTTGGGCGACCTCTTCGCCGAGGAGGAGCATGACGGCCACGAGGTGTTTGCAGGGGCGGGACCAGTCGGGGCAGGAACAGTGCATCTTCACGTCGTAGACGGGCTTCGTTGGCGGCGCGTCGGGGACGTCGCGCCCGGCCAGCGGTGCTGCTTGAGGGAAGAGGGGCAGGGCTTCGGCGCGGAAGAAGGTTTCGATCTCGGTGGGAAGGTCGTCGGTCAGGAGGCGGCCGAGGAGCATGGGTTCGGCGACGATGGCGGAGGCAATACGCTTTTGCGCTTCGCCTGTGGCGGCCGTGAAGTCGAGGGTGAGACGGTAGGGGGCCTCGCGCGAACCGACGACTGTCGCCTCCACGTGCGGACCGTCCAGCACAAGCTCCGTCACCTGTCCGTCGGTGGCGTACTGCCGCCCGCGCCCGAAGCGCGGCCCGAGGCGCATCGCCTCGAGCGAGGCGATCCACCTGCGCGCCCACCAGTCCTTGCGCGCGAGCGTGCGCAAGTCCTGCGCGCGTATGCCGTGCGCGCCGCGCGTAACCCTCAGGGGATAGCGTTTGTGGCTCATGCGAGCGACACCGTCCTTTCAAATTCGCGCGGGTTCATCTTGAGGAGGAACGATTCGCCGCCGGCGACGACCTCGTCGGCGAGTTGGCGTTTCGAGACCAGCAGCTCGTCGATGCGGTCCTCCAGCGTGCCCGCGCAGATGAACGTGTGGACGAAGACGGTCCTGGTCTGTCCGATGCGATGCGCGCGGTCGGTGGCCTGGTTCTCGACGGCGGGGTTCCACCAGCGGTCGAAGTGGATCACGTGCGTGGCGCGCGTGAGGTTGAGTCCGAATCCGCCCGCCTTGAGCGAGAG
>JAEEGH010018789.1_pt1 | contig 14570 bp, 7 predicted proteins | sample 9134181 | NCBI WGS metagenome assembly JAEEGH01 (sample SAMN16246544, study PRJNA631951) | gut metagenome | biome: gut microbiome; feature: rumen; material: DP-attached | host: Bos | place: Iran: Karaj | collected 2018-10 | reverse complement strand
GGCTTTCGAAAATTTTCTGATAGAGTGATTTTCCCATAGATTTATCTCTTTTTATTCCCACTGTCATCCAGGCTCTTCGGCAGTGCTTCGGCAAGTTCAGCATACCAGCTCAGGGACCTTGTCCGCTGGGCTTTTCGGAGCGATAGAATCCATTGGGATTGTTTTGGCGTTTATTGCGGGCGTAAATATAGAAAAAACACGGCGGAGTAGCCGTGTTCAATGTAGTCTTAACAAGAAAAACTAGAATTAGAACTGTTCAATCTGGGTGTTGAACTTGTATTTGTCCTTGTAGTAGGCGAGCATGTCGTCGCTGTTGTTGAATGCCCTGCGGAGCGGGTCGCGGAGGGCCGGTTCTCTCTTGACCTTCTTCTGGATTTCAGGAACGACATCCTTGAAGAAAAGTTCGTTGCTTGCTGCAGCCACGTGGTTCTGGTTGTATTCCATGTGGTAGCGGCGTTCCACCATCTGGAACAAGTCGGACTGGCAGGAATTCTCAGGCGGCAAGTGGCTTGCAACCGGCATATAGCACTGCTTGATGTAGTCTTGCTTCATGCTGACGATGAGGCTGTCAATCGCAGGAATGTTGTGGACTGTGTCGTTGTGTATTGCGAGTTCGGCTTTCGGGGGGGTGACACTAGAGCATCCTGCAAAGAGAGATGCGGCGAGTGCGATGGTTGCCCAAATGATGGAATTTTTCATGTCCTAATCCTTTTGTTTTGACATTGTTTTTTAACTACATCAATCCCGCATTCAAAGTTACTTAATTGTTGATAGATTTGCGATAGTATGTATGTAAATTCGAGGTTACAAAAGGGCGTTTTTTGCATATTTTTAAGTTACATGTGATGTAAAGCACCAAAAAATTTACTTTGAGGTCGGTTTGAACTTGTAGAACCACTTGATGGGGTCAATAACGTCGTATCGGACGTTCCCGATTTGCTTTTTTCCCTTCTTCCTGACTATCCCGGTGACGATGTGTGCGTGGGGCCCTGTCGTATGTCCTGTGGTGCCGACTGTGGCGATAGGATCGCCCGGCATGACCTCTTGTCCGTTCAGATAAAGGAGCTTGTCGCAGTGCATGAACAAGATAACGTCGTTTTTGCGAACAAGTGCTATGATGACGCCACCGCGCTCGTCGCGGCTTGTCCAGGCCTTGGCACCGAACGGCGCCAGGATGCGTGCGCCCATGCGGCTTGCAACGTCAATCCCGTTGTGCATCCTTTGTGTGGATGTTGCTTTTTCGTGATAAAATTCCGTGAGGTAGGCGATGCTGTCCGAAATGACGGATGTCCAGAATTTCCACGCGGCGCCGATGGTGTCTGCGGATGCGGGGCGCTTGATTTCGTCCGGGCGCGAGAAGCGGATTGTTGTTCCTTTGGGCGGAACATTCAGGTTCCCTTTTTCCCATGATGTTACTTTGAATCCGTTGTCTTCAAGTGTCTTTGCCACGTAGTTCTTGATCATCTTTTCGTTTGTGATGATGGCGTCGAAACGTCCGATGGCGTATCGCGCAATACGTTGCATGTTCTCGATACCGTCGAACGTGTATTCGAAGGACGGCGCAACGGAAAGCTGGTTTCTTTCCTGGATGCGGTCGCGGAGGTTTGAATCGCTCCTGTCGATGTTTGTCACAAAGAGGAACGGCGCGATAATCACGAAAAGAAGCAGCAGCGGGAAAAGGTTGCGGATGATTCTCGGGATGCCGTCAAGCGGGTTTTTGACGAGAATGGAAATTTTGTGGAGCTTCTTTACAATTTTGGCGAGTTTTTCCGGATCTTTCAGTGAATTTTCTTTGAGGGCTTCCTTGGTGGCGCTTTTGTTGCGGCGGACGGCCTTGTTCGCTTTCGGGTAAAGGCGTCTGGAGGGGCGGTCTTTGGAAAGCCACAGAATTTCCGCTTTTTGGGCCGGTTTTACGTCTTCGATGAATGCTGCCGCCGTATCGACGGTCGTGGATGTCGGGGACATCACGAGTAGGCGTGACATCGAAACGAGGTTTCCGACGTTTTCGGTTTCGTCGGCGGAAACGATGCCTATGATTTGCGGGACTAGGGTCTCTAGCTTCTTTATGTTGTGGTAGAGAACCCTGTATTCGGAGTCCGACGAGGGCATGGTCTTTGTGCCTGCGAACGTGACTTGTTCGTCAACGGCAAGCGTCCCGGAAATTTGCTCGATTTCCTCGTCGGTGAGTTCTTTCTTGAAAAGTTCCTGCGTAGGGAAGGGGGCGTTTCCGGCAAGGAGCTGCCTGCCGGAAAAATCAAGCACTATAAAACGCGCACCGGCATTGAGCGCCAGTGCGAATTTATGCAAGGCTTCAAGGGGCATCTCGTCTGCGTCGACAATGGCGAAGAGCGTGAGCCCGCCTTGGCTGTAAAGGCTTTCTAGGACCTTCCTTTGCATGTCCCCTTACTTGGCGGCACCGCGCGGATAGGTGTAGCCAGAAGGCGGCGCAGCGACGAACTTGTCGACCTGGAGGTAGAGTTCTTCGGCGGATGCGGCCGGGTTGAAATAGAATTCCTGGTTCCTGTTCTGGCTACGGCCCTTGATAGGTTCGTTACGGCGGCCACGGGAGACGATGCCGAGCGGGAGCACTTCAAGGAGCGGGAGCAAACCGAAGTAGCGGAAAAGGCTGAAGTTCTTCTGCCAGGTGGTGCGTTCTGCCAGGATAGCAAAGGTCCCTTCGATAATGGACTTGCTCTGGAGAAGGTCTTCAGAGGTCATCGTCACGAGTTCGTGATTGGTGGGGAAGTTGTTCTGGAAGTTTACCATGTCACCTTTGAGGTAATTGGCGTCGCAGAGAAATACGAATTTCATTGTTTTTCCTGGTTTGTTTTAATGGTTGTATTTGTAAAATTAGCTTTTTTTTGTGGATTTTGTCGCTTTTTAGGGCTTGCCGAACGGTTTGAAAAATGAAAATTTGTCGTGTTTTACAAAAAATTTACATTATCGGCTTGTTTTTCCCGCTTCTGTCGAAAAAAAAAGAAATTTTTTGATTTTTCTTTTTGAAAACACTAACTCGTTGATACTTCGATACTTACGTATTTTTTGAAAGTGCGGTTGACAAAAATTGCTTTTTATGATTATGAAAAACATTTTTTGAAAGTGCTTTGTTTTTTTTTGAAAACATTATATTTACAGATGTTTTTAAACGCTTGAAAAAATTTCGCTCTGAAATTTTGAATTCGTGTATGGAAATTCGGAGAACAAAAATGAAAAAATTGAAAAGGTCTATGGCGACCTTGCTTGCTTCTGCCAGTGTGTTTGCAACAGCTTCTTTTGCGCAAGATCCAGCACCTGCGGCTCCGGCTCAGACAGCTCCTGCCCAGGCCCCAGCTCCGGCTGCGGCTCCTGCAAATCCCGAACCACAACCCGCAGCTCAAGCGCCGGCTGCCGTACCAAACGACCCTCCGCAGGTTAGCGGTATCCCTGGTGAATACATTCAAGAAGGTGGCGCTTTTACACCAATCAAACTTGATAATTTTGTAACGGATGATTCGGACCAGCCGGCAAATATCCGCTGGAAGGTTAGCGGCAACAAGAATCTCAAGGTGATAATTGGTGCAGACCATACGGCTATAATTACAACTCCGGGGCCGCTTTGGAACGGCGCCGAAGACATTACTTTTACGGCGACGGACTCTAAGGGGGCTTCTGCCTCCGAGACGGTGAACTTCACTGTGGAATCCGTGAATAATCCTCCGGTTGTGACGCAAATCCCGGGCCAGGTAGTTGAAGAAGGCAAGCAGTTTGCAAAAATCCGCTTGGATGACTTTGTTAATGACCCTGACCACAAGAAGGACCAAATTTCATGGGATACAGAAATCCGTCCGGCGGGTGGTCCGCAGGGCGATGGCGACTTGTCCGTGACGATTGACGGGAACCGCGTGGCGACGGTTGTGATTCCGGATGCCCATTGGTACGGTTCTGCGACAATCAAGTTTATTGCGACGGACCCGGATTACGGTAGCGATAACAAGACGGCAGCCTTTACTGTGTCAGCGAGAAATGACCCTCCGACGTTCACGAAGAAGATTCCTGACCAGGTGATTGACGAAAGGAATCAGTTCGACATGATTTCGCTTGCAGACTTTGTCACGGACCCGGATGACGACGTGATGAAACTCAAGTGGACGGTGACGGGCAACAAGGACTTGAAGATCGAAATCGACAAGTACGGTTCTGCTATTGTAAATCTTCCGAATGAATACTGGAGCGGTCAGGAACGTGTGACGTTTACGGTGACCGACGCTGCTGGTGCGTCCGCCAAACAGGACGTTTTGTTCAAAGTAAATTCCATCAACGATCCTCCTGAATTTGTTCAGAATATCCCGGACCAGACGATTGACGAAAAACAGGAATTTGCTCCGATTCAGCTTGGCCAATACGTGAAGGACCCGGACCACCGCATCGAAATGCTCAAGTGGGCTGTTGCGGGCGCCAAGGACTTGAAGGTCTCCGTTTCTGGTGGGGTCGCGACAATCCGTATTCCGAACAAAATGTGGAATGGCTCTGAATCCATCAAGTTCAAGGCTACGGACCCGGAAGGCGCTTCTGCTGAATGCGAGGCCATGTTTACGGTCAATTCCGTGAATGACTTGCCGAAGTTCATCCGCCCGATTCCGAACCAGAATATCAACGAAAAACAGCAGTTCACCAAGATCAAGCTGGATGACTTTGTCAAGGACGAAGACCATAAGAACTCCGAACTCTCCTGGGATGTCGAGGTCAAGCATCAGGGACCGATGCCGGAAACGGGCACGCTCAATGTCTCTATTGACGACCAGCATGTCGCAACGGTCGAAATCCCGGACCCGAGCTGGTTTGGCAATACGGTCGCTACGTTCACTGTGATGGACCCGGAAGGCGGTTCCGCCAAGCAGGAGGTGGCTCTTAACGTGAAGTCCGTGAATGACCCGCCGGTATTCAAGAAGATTCCTGACCAGACGATTGACGAAAGAAATGAATTTACTTCGTTCAACATGGATGATTACTTGAGCGATGCTGACCATGACTTCTCCAAGCTCAAGATTGAAGTGACTGGCAATAGGGATCTCAAGGTCAATATCGACAACAGGACGCATGAAGTGTCCGTCAAGATTCCGCATGAACAGTGGAGCGGTACTGAATCCTTGACGTTTACGGCTACGGACCCGGAAGGCGCTCGTGCGATGACTTCTGCCAAGTTTACTGTAAAGGCTATTAACGATCCTCCGGTCATGAAGGAGATTCGTGAACAGACGATTAAGGAACAGGGCGAATTCAAGGTCGTTGAACTTGACAATTATGTCGAGGACCCGGACCATGCGAAGAACAGGCTCAAGTGGACGTTTACTGGCAACAAGGAACTCAAGGTGGCCCTGGATGCCGCACACAATGCCCGCATTACTCCGCCGTCTGCCCAGTGGCATGGTGCCGAAGCGATTACATTCAAGGTTTGTGACCCGGACAACGCTTGCGATGAAAAGACCGTTAACTTTACGGTGGAATCCGTGAACGACGTGCCGATGTTTACCAGACAAGTGACTCCGCAAACCATCAAGGAAAAAGCCCAGTTCCAGCCAATCAAGCTTGGCGACATGGTGAAGGATTTGGATAACAAACTCTCGGAACTCTCGTTTGCTACGTCTTGCAGGCCGGCTGCGGGCTCCAAGAAGAGAGAGTGTGAACTCAAGGTCGATATTGATGGCAACAAGGTTGCAACGATTGGCATTCCGAACAAGTCCTGGAATGGCGCCGAAGAAATTACGTTTACCGTGACGGACCCGGAAGGCGCAAAGGCAACCTCGACCGCTGTATTTACTGTAGAATCAGTGAACGACCTTCCTGAAATCAAGCAGATTGCAGACCAAACCATCCAGGAAAAGGGCGAATTTACGACGTTCAACGTAGCGGAACTCGTGTCCGACCCGGATGACCGCTTTGAAGATTTGAAGATTGATTTCACTGGAAACAAGGACCTCAAGGTCGATATGTCCAAGACCGGTTTGGTGACCATCAAGACACCGAACAAGATGTGGAACGGTTCCGAAAAGGTTACGTTCACTGTGACAGACCCGGCTGGAGCCAAGGCCCGCACGACGGCAACATTCACGGTTGTATCCGTGAACGACCCGCCGATTATGAAGGAAATTGCAAGCCAGTCTGTTAAGGAAAGGGAATCGTTCAAGCCGATTGAACTCGACAATTACGTCGAAGACCTTGACCATCCGAAGAACAGGCTCAAGTGGAAGATTGAAGGTAACAAGGAACTCCGTGTTGCGATGGATGCCGCTCACAAGGTGACTGTTACTCCGCCGAACGCAAGCTGGAACGGTTCTGAAAAGGTTCGCTTTACGGTAACAGACCCGGATGGCGCTTCGGATAGCAAGGAAGTGACCTTTACGGTCGTTTCCGTGAACGATCCTCCTGAATTTGTCCGTGATTTGCGCGACCAGTCCATTGATGAAAAGAAACAGTTCCAGCCGATCAAGCTTGCCGACTACGTCAAGGATCCGGACCACAAGATTAGCGATCTCAAGTGGACGTTCAAGGTGAGCCCGATTAGTCAGGGTTCTTCCAAGAAAAAAGGAAAGGATGATGAGGAATCTTCTGCTTCTTCGCTCAAGGTCAAGGTTGATGGAAACAACGAAGCGACGATTGTCATTCCGAACAAGTACTGGCATGGCGCTGCAAATATCACCTTTACCGCTACCGACCCGGAAGGCGCCTCCGCAAGCAAAACTGCTCGCTTTGAAGTGCGCTCCGTGAACGATGCTCCGGTGATTGCTGCTGGTGCACCTACGGGCGAAACGATTCTCGAAGGTGGCCGTTTCAAGACTATCGATCTTTCCACTCTCGCTGATGACCCGGACCATTCGGCATCTTCTCTCAAGTGGGAAGTGACTGGTAACAGAGACCTCAAGCTGGATATCCGCAAGGATAACACCGTGCTTGTTAATGTTCCGAACAAGCAGTGGAGCGGCAAGGAAACGATTACGTTCTCCGTAAGCGACCCGGAAGGCGCTGTTGCCCGCCATAAGATGGTCTTCGAAGTGACCCGCGTGAACGACCCTCCGACATTCGTGAAGAGAATTCCGGACCAGAAAATCAAGGAAAAGGAAGTCTTCAAGCCCATCAAGCTTGACGAATTCGTGACAGACCCGGATAACAAGCCGAATGAACTTCGCTGGAAGATTACGGGTGCAAAGCAGCTCAAGGCCGAAGTCACTCCGAGCCGCATGCTTATGGTGAGTGCTCCTAACAAGGATTTCTGGTGCGCTCCAGAAATGATGGTTCTCGAAGTGAGTGACCCGGATGGTGCCAAGGCCTCGCAGACCATCACATTCGAAATCGCGTCTGTGAACGATCCTCCGACATTGAGGGATATTCCACCGCAGAGAATTCGCGAAAAGGGCCAATTCAAGGATATTGATTTGAGCAAGTTTGTCCGTGACCCGGATAATACAATGGAACAGCTTACTTGGAGTGTCAAGGTTGTGAACCCGGAATCTGCACATGCCAAGAAGAGCAAGAAGGGTAAGAAGGGCAAGAAAGATGATGACGATGAAGACGATACGCCTGTAAAGGATCCGTTTAGCGTTGTTATCTATAAGGGCGGTCTTGCCCATATCGAGATTGGCGACCCGCACTGGCATGGTGAACGTAACGTGGTGTTCACCGTGAAGGACCCGGAAGGCGCTTCTGATTCCAAGACCGTTAACTTTGTTGTGGAATCCGTGAACGATCCTCCTGCTATCAGACCGATTTTGGCTCAGAGCATCAAGGAAAAGGAACACTTTGAACCGATTGACTTGCTAAAGTTTGTCTCTGACCCGGATCACCCGACCAGTTCTCTCAAGTTCGAAATCGCACAGACTCGTGCGCTCAAGGCTTCTATCAATGCCAAGAAGCAGCTTGTTGTTGCGACCCCGGACAAGTATTGGAACGGTTCGGAAAAGATTCGCCTTGAAGTGACCGACCCGGAAGGCGCAAGGGCTGTGCAGCAGATTGACTTTGAAGTGTCCTCGGTGAATGACCCGCCGACAATCGTGAAGGACATTCCGAGCCAGAAAATCAAGGAAAAGGAAAGATTCGAAATCATTGATCTTACAAAGATTGCCAATGACCCGGATGACAAGCCGAATGAACTCAAGTGGACTGTTTCTGGCAACAAGGAACTTGCTGTAGATGTCAAGAATGGTCGTGCCTCTGTGACTATGCCGAATCCGAACTGGTTTGGCAAGGAAACGATTACGTTTACGGTTAGCGACCCTGAACGCGCCAGCGCTTCTACCAAGGCCACGTTCGAAGTGGTTCCGGTGAACGATCCGCCGAAGTTCAAGCCGATTCCGCAGCAGGTCATCGAAGAAAAGAAGACCTTCCCGGCAATTGATTTGACGAAGTTCGTTACGGATCCGGATAACACTGTCGATGAACTCAAGTGGTCTATCAACGGCGAAAATCCGTATGCTTCTGCCGCCCCTGCTAAGTCCTCCAAGAGCTCGAAGAAGGACAAGAAGAAAAAGAAGGGTGGAAAGAAGCAAGTTGAAGAGGCTCCTGCTCCGGTTGTTTCTTCAGGGAAGCATGAACTCAAGTACAATATTAGTGACAAGGGAATCCTTACCGTAGAAATCCCGAACAAGTACTGGAATGGCTCGGAATCGATAACCGTCAACGTGTTTGACCCGAGCAGGGAAAAGGCTTCTACAGAAATTCGCTTTACCGTGAAGTCCGTGAACGATCCGCCGGTCGTGAAGGAAATCCCGGGACAGACGACGCAAGAAGGTAAGACTTTCAAGCCTATCAATCTTGACGAATTTGTAAGTGACCCGGACCACAAGAAGAACGAAATCAGATGGTCTGTCTCTGGCGCAAAGAATCTCGACGTGAGAATCAACGGTTCACGCGTTGCTGAAATCAAGCCGAGAAGGGATAACTGGTTCGGTGATGAAACCGTTATCTTTACGGCGACGGACCCGTCTGGCGCCTCTGACAAGTCTGTTGTGAAGTTTGTCGTGAAGCATGTGAACGCACCTCCGGTCATGCGCGATATCCCGGACTTCACCATCAGGGAAAATCAGAACGAAGGCGTGATTGCGACGATTAAGCTCGACCAGTATGCTCGCGATAAGGATCACAGCTTCGATGAACTCAAGTGGAAGTTCACGGGTCAGAAGCAGTTGCAGGTGAATTACGACAAGCAGAAGAAAACGGTCACTGTGTCCCAGCCGTATTCTCACTGGAAGGGCAAGCCGGAACGCATTACGTTCACGGTAACGGACCCGGAAGGTGGTACGGCCCACAAGACTGCTACGTTCACTGTGATTGCCGTGAACAACGCTCCTGAAACGAAGGCTCAGAACTACGTTACTCGTGAAAACGAGAAACTGACGGTTCCGCCTTCGGGTGGCTTGATGTCTGGTGCCATTGACCCGGACGGCGACAAGCTTGCGTCCGTGAAGCTCGTGATGAAACCGCGTAATGGCCGAATCATCTTGAACGAAACGAATGGTTCCTTCGAATATACCCCGAATAAGGGATTCACTGGAATTGATGAGTTTACGTACAAGGTGTTTGACCCGGCTGGCGCAGGCTCCAAGGTCACGAATGCCGAAATCAACGTGATGATGAAGATGAACGATATTCGTGGCAACGCTAACAAGAAAAAGAAGTAATATTCTTTAGACTTGCAAAATTGAATATGTGAAAAGCCCCGCGACAACGTTCGCGGGACTTTTTTTGCGAATGCGTCATTCTGAGGCGAGAATCGCCGAAGAATCCATAATTTCTCGGTACGCTTCCACTAGCTTCTCGAATTTGACGGCGCAGTTGGCGGGGGAGGTGGAGGGGAGTTTTACTGCCTTGATTCCGGTCGCTGCTTCGCAGTATTTTTCGTAGAGTTTATGGGCGGTGGCGCCTGTGCAAAAGATGCGCTTGATTTTCGTTTTGATGAGGAGCGATCCAATGTCGTTCGGCACCACGTCTTCGATACTCGTGTCGCTTGCGCCAATGATGGTACAACTGTCGAGGACGTCCCACAGGGCGATATGGTGCTTTAAAAGCATCGCTTTTTTCTCGTCAATAGTCGCGGGGAGAGGTTCGTTCAAAACGCTTGCGAGAACTTTCCAGAAACGGTTCTGTGGGTGCCCATAGTAAAATCCCTGTTCGCGCGATTTGGGCGAGGGAATGGAACCGAGCAAAAGAACTTCCGAATTTGCATCGAAAAGAGCAGGGAACTCATGCGTGACCCGAGTCCTCGTATTCTTTGCGGTTTTGGATTGCGTCTTCTTAGTTGCCATACCACGATAATAATAGAAATATTGAAGCAGCCCCTTAAAGTTACTATATTTGGCGCCATGAATCCAGAAATTGAAAAACGCCGCACCTTCGCCATCGTCAGCCACCCTGACGCCGGTAAAACCACCATCACCGAAAAGTTCCTGTGGTACGGGAACGTCATTCGCGAGGCTGGTCACGTGCGCGCAAAGGCGAATCGCAGCTATACCGTCAGTGACTGGATGAAGATTGAACAGCAGCGCGGTATTTCGGTTTCCAGTTCCGTGTTGAATTTCCCGTTTGAAGGTTGTATGTTCAACCTCGTCGATACCCCGGGGCATCAGGACTTCTGCGAAGACACGTACCGTGCGCTTACCGCCGTGGATGCTGCTCTTGTGCTTATCGATAGCGTGAACGGTGTTGAAAAGCAGACGATTCGCTTGATGAATGTTTGCCGCATGCGCCACACGCCGATTATCACGTTCATCAACAAGATGGACCTTGATGGCCGCCATGTGCTCGACTTGCTCGACCAGATTGAAAGCGTTTTGCAGATTAAGACCGCTCCGTTTACGCTCCCGATTGGCGTCGGTAAGCTTTTCAAGGGCGTCTATTCCATCGCCGAAAATACGTTCCACACGTTCAACCCGGATGATGGCAAACAAGAAATTATCCAGATGGAAGGACCGGATGATCCGCGCCTCGTTGAACTCTGCGGTGAAAACTGGGTGAACCAGTTCAAGGAAGAATACGAAATGGTCACGGGTGGTATGGATCCGTTCGACCACGAAAAGTTCCTGAAGGGTGAAATGTGCCCGGTGTTCTTCGGTTCTGCCGTGAACAACTTCGGTGTGCGCCAACTTTTGAACGCTTTTGCAAAACTCGCTCCGCCGCCGATGATCCGCGACACCGACAAGCGCCCGGTCAAGCCGGACGAAGACGCTTTCAGTGCGTTTGTCTTCAAAATTCAGGCCAACATGGACCCGAAACACCGCGACCGTACTGCTTTCCTCCGCATTTGCTCGGGCAGCTTTACCCGTGGCGAAAAGGTTTTCCACGTGCGTACGGGCCGCGACATTCGCTTGGCTGCTCCGACGGCATTCCTCGCAAAAGACAAGGAAGTTATTGACCACGCCTGGGCCGGCGACATCGTGGGTATCAACGACCCGGGACTTTTCCGCATTGGCGATACGCTCACGGACGGCGAAAAGATGAACTTCACGGGCATCCCGGACTTTGCGCCGGAACACTTTGCCCGCGTGACGCTCTTGAACCCGCTCAAGTCCAAGCAGATGGCGAAAGGCCTTGCCGAACTTTCGGAAGAAGGCGCAACGCAGCTCTATGAACCGCTCAAGTCCGCTGTGCCTGTCGTGGGCGTCGTGGGTGAACTCCAGTTCGACGTGCTCAAATTCCGCTTGCAGAGCGAATATGGCGCCGATGTGCAGCTCGACCGCGTGCCTGCCCATTGCATCCGCTGGGTGAACGGCCCCGAAGCCGATGTAGGCAAGTTCGCCGAAGAATACGCCGGCGATTGCATGATGGACAAGGAACGCAATCTTGTGTGCCTCTTCCCGAATGAATACCGCCTGAACCTCGCGCTCAAAAATTACGAACGCTTGAGCTTCGCAGAAACCTCTCAGGGGTAAGTGCGTCTCGTCATCCTGAGCGATGAGCGTAGATTGTCATCCTGAGTCCCGGAACAGAGTCCGGGATAAACTCTGCGAAGGATCCAGTGACATTTTTAACGGCAACTTTTAACGAAGTTGTCGTTTTTTGTTTTATTGCTTTTTGCTCGCGTCTCTAGCCTTATTATAGGCTCTGTGTTCTTAGTTCTTCCTTCTATTTTTCTAAATTTTACCACGTTCAAATTTAAGACGTGATATATTCACGAGGTAAAATAATATGGCAATGCAAGATATGAATGACCAGGTGCAGGCTCGCCTGGCAAAGCTCGACAAGTTCAAGGAAATGGGTGTAGAGGCTTATCCTCACAAGTTTAACAGGACCCATGATTCCAAGGTTTTGAAGGAAAATAAGGAAGCCCTGATGGTGACGAAGGAGCCGGTGGCTTTTGCTGGCCGTGTGGTTCGTTTCAATCGCAAGGGCAAGATGTGCTTTATGCACCTCAAGGACCGCTATGGTCGCTTGCAGGTTGTGGTTGCCCGTGACGAAGTGGGCGAGGCAAATTACGAAGTCGTGAAGATGACAGACCTCGGCGACTTTATCGGCGTGAACGGTACGATGTTCGAAACGCAGAGCGGTGAATACTCCGTGCGTGCCGAAAAGGTGACGATGCTTTCGAAGGCTGTGCGCCCGCTTCCGGTCGCTAAGGAAAAGATTGACGAAAACGGCAACAAGGTTGTGTTCAACGAATTTGCCGACGTGGATACCCGCTACCGCCAGCGTTATATCGACATGGCTTTGAACGATGATGTGAAGGAAGTCTTCATCAAGCGTTTCAAGATTATGCAGGCTATCCGCGAATACTTGATTGAAAAGGGATTCATCGAAGTCGAAACCCCGACGCTCCAGCCGATTTACGGTGGCGCGAACGCTCGTCCGTTTACCACGCACCACAACGCTTGCGACATGACGCTTTACTTGCGCGTCGCTCCGGAACTTTACCTCAAGCGCTGCATCGTGGGCGGCATGGAAAAGGTTTTCGAATTCTCGAAGAATTTCCGCAACGAAGGCATGGACCGTACGCATAGCCCGGAATTTACCGGTCTCGAATTCTACGAAGCTTATGCCGACTACAACGACATGATGGTCCACTTCGAAAACATTTACGAACGTGCTTGCATTGCTGCAAACGGTACGACGAAGATTCAGTATCAGGGCAAGGAAATCGACTTCAAGGCTCCGTGGCCGCGCTACAGCATGATCGAAGCTATCGAAAAGTTCGGTGGTCTCAAGGTCAACGACATGAGCGACGACGAAATCAAGAATAAGATGGAAGAGCTCGGTGGCCATCTCGACGGCGAATTCTCTCGCGGCCGCGGTATCCTCGAACTGTTCGAGCTCACCGTAGAAGACAAGCTCATTCAGCCCACCTTCATCAAGGATATGCCGACGGAAAGCACTCCGCTTTGCAAGAAGCACCGCACCATTGAAGGTCTTATCGAACAGTTCGAACCGTATGCAAACGGCTGGGAACTCGGTAACGCTTACACCGAACTTAACGACCCGATCCGTCAGCGCGAACTTTTGGAAGACCAGGTTCGCCGTGGCCGCGGTGGCGAAGGCGAAACGCACCCGATGGACGAAAACTTCATGCATGCCATCGAATCCGGCTTGCCGCCTACAGGTGGCGTGGGCTTCGGCATCGACCGCATGGTCATGCTCCTTACGAACCAGCAGACCATCCGCGACGTGCAGCTGTTCCCGCTGATGAAGCCCGAAGCGTAGCTTCGCAGTAGACAGTGGTTAGTGGTTAGTAAACAGGATCTCGTCCAGGTTTGTAATGGCTCAGAGTTATAAGGACTTAGTTGTTTGGCAAAAAGCGATTGATTTAACAGTCGCTGTTTACCAATTGACAAAACGGTTCCCTAAAGAAGAATTGTTTGGGCTTGTTTCTCAAATGAGGAGAGCTTCTGTTTCGATAGCAAGTAATATTGCTGAAGGTGAAGGTCGTAAGTCTAAAAAAGAATTTGCACATTTTTTAGGCATTTCTTTAGGATCCAAGGCTGAACTCGAAACGCAATTGATTTTGTGTGAACGAGTAGGTCTAGCTTCGAATTCAGAGATATCTTTTTTAAAATGTTCATTAGATGAGGTTGGGAAGATGCTGGCCAAACTCAAGGAAAGGCAGAATTTCAAATTCAAAGAATCCTAACCACCAACCACTAATCACTAACCACTACTTCCTATGAATAAACTTGAGTGGCTAATCGCCTGGCGTTACTTGGGGGCTCAGCGTAAGAGTCTCTTTGTTTCGCTTATTGGTATCTTCAGTATGCTGGGTGTTTCCATCGGCGTGTTTGCGCTGGTGGTGGCGCTTGCCGCGGTGAACGGCTTCGAAGAAGAAGTCACGGCGCAGATGATCGGTAAAGATGCTCACTTCGAGGTGATGGCATACAATGGAGACATGATTGCTCCGTACGACAGCCTCACGAAGGAAGTCCGTGAGCACGATTCTCGCGTGGTGGCGTCGTCTCCGTTTATCATTTACAAGGTGGGCATCAGCTCCAAGAAGGTGAACGACGGTATCGTGATTTACGGTATCGACCCCGAAACATCGAAGGGCGTAACCGATATCCACAAGTACATGAAATGGGGCAACTATTCCATCTACAGCCTTGAGGACTTGAGCGGCACAC
>JAEEGH010018787.1_pt1 | contig 14571 bp, 13 predicted proteins | sample 9134181 | NCBI WGS metagenome assembly JAEEGH01 (sample SAMN16246544, study PRJNA631951) | gut metagenome | biome: gut microbiome; feature: rumen; material: DP-attached | host: Bos | place: Iran: Karaj | collected 2018-10 | reverse complement strand
GACTAGACCTACGCATGCTCCCACTCCGAAGATAACGAGTCCCATCTCAGGGGCTTCTTTCATTTTTCTGAGAAGCATGAAGAATGCTACGAAGCCGTAGATACCCTGGGTAGCAGGGAGGGCGGAAAGAACCATGTAGGTTCCGGATCCTTCGGGTTTCTTCTTGAGTGCGCCTTCGGCAGCGTTGCCGGCGGTTGTAGTGCCGATGCTGCTTCCGATACCTGCAAGGGCCAGAACGAGTCCGAGGCCCAGATAACCGAGAATAAGTTGAAGCATAATTTTATAAGTTTTTAATTGTTAATTGTTTTTCTTCAAAGGGTTGTAGTTGCGTCCGACTCCCTCATAGCCTGAATTCTTGAAGAACTCGAGGAAGTTGAGTCGGAGAGGGTGGACGAAGGCGCCGAGGGCTGCCATCGCAAGGTTGAGGGTGTGGCCTATCACGACGATAAGCACGAAAGCGATCCATCCGCCGACACCGCCGTCTCCGAGGGCCATCTTCGCGAGGTCGTTGAACGCGAAGCCGAGCATGCTGCCCGCAAGGCCGAGGGCATACAGACGGAGGTAACTCAGCACGTCTCCCAGAACGCCGGTCGCAGTGTTATAGGCTTCCCAAAGTCCTGCGCCGATATTCAGCAGGGGATTGCGGTGCAGGTTGTTCAGCAGGAAGATTCCAAGCGCCGAAAGCGAACCCAGCACGATCACTATTATCTTGGTGAGGGTGGCGTCAATTACGCCCATGAGCGCGATCATAGCGACCACAACCCCACCCACAATAAGCAGCGTCCATCCCCAGACTCCAAGGCTATTGAGGAAGCCCTGGTTCTTCGTTGCATAGACCGTCTTCACTATCATGGCCAGGCAGAGGTGGACTATACCCACCGCTAGTGCCAGCACCATCGTGCCATTGTAGGTCGCCACCTTCGCAGGCACCATAATGCTCTTGAGGGCATCGGGGATGATGGCCCAGCCGCTGATGTCCACGGAGAAGAAGGTGTGGAACAGGAAGCCCACGACTACGGTCGCGCAACCGAGGGTCACTACCAGCGGTGCGAGCGACGCAAAGCCCTTCGCCTTCTTGAGCAGAAGTCCTACCAGTATGAGGATGAGGCCATAGCCGGCATCGCCCATACACATGGCGAAGAACAGCAGGAAGAAGATGCTGATATACGGAGTCGGGTCGAAACCATTGTAGGCCGGACGGCCGTACATGTCGGTCAAGACTTCGAACATGCTGACGAACTTGTTGTTCTTCAGCTTGATAGGCGGATTGTCCTCGAGTGCCGCGTCTGCGGAAACATAGAAGGCATCCAGCTTGTCGAACTCGGCCTTGAGGGCTTCGTCGTTCTCGCTGGGAGCGAAACCGGTGACCACGGTGAGGTGGTCCTCGGCGGCGCTTTCAGTCGCCGCGCCGGCAAGATAACGATCCAGTTCGGCAGACATTCCGGCGAGTTTGGCCTTAAGACCGGGGAGTTCGGAGGAGCGGTCTGCGAGTTTCGAACGGTACTCTTCGATTTCAGCGTCGAGAGCCTCGATTTCCACGCGCACGGCCTCGCTGCTCCTTGCGGGAGCGGGGAGGGCCTTGAGAGGGAAGTCGGCAGCATTGACCACGGTGAAATAAGTGAAGCCTTTCTGCTCCGCTATCACCTGTATCGCATGCTGGTTCTCCCATTCGGGATCGTATTTCTTGGTAGGGCAGCTATAGAAGCTGAGCTTCAGGCCCTTGGATTCGAGATCCGTGATGGCCGAAGCATCGAACGAGCCCCAGATTTCCGCAGTCGCAGCTTCTTTCTCGAGTTCGGAACGGTGGGAGAGAAGTGAAGACAGATGGGCATCAGAACCCTTCTCGATCTCGGAGATCTCGGTCTTGAGGGCCGTGATCTTGTCAAGCAGGGCTGCTGAGGTGCTGTCCACGGGCTTAATGGAGCGGGTGATATCCACCACTCCAAGGCTCTGGATCTTTTCAAGGAAGGCTTCAGACCCGCTGCTGAGCAGGATGAAGTCGTAGCGTGTCATCGGTGTGATCATACGGCAGCTTCCTCCTCTTCTTCTGCGGCGTGACGGGTCTTAACGATCTTAGAAGAAGCCTTGCTGAGGTTCTCCTCGTCTTCCATATAACGTTTGATCTTACGTATAGCTTCCTGATAACCGGGGATCTGGACCTTTTCGTAGAGGTTTACTTTCTGGGTAGTCTTCTTACGCTGGTAGTCCAGGATCTTGCGCCTCTGTTCGAAAATCTCGGAAGTGATGCCCAGCCGGGTAATGTCCTTGAGGATCTGTACTCCGTCTGCGTACCACGCGGGTTTTGTGAAGGCATTGAAGGGCTTCAGCTCATAGTCGATGTCGTCCAGGGCGGGAATCTTCACTCCGGCAACCTTTACGGTTCGGAGCTTGATATCCACTATACGGATAAGCCCGGGCTCGAATTCGTTCCAGAGCGCGGCGAGGTAGTCATACCTCTGGAGCGCAGCCGTAACTTCTGCCTCAAGCCTTTCCGCTTCGGCTTTGGCCTGAATCACGCTGACGCGAAGGGCCGACTCCTTATTCTTAAGAGTAGGGAGGGCCTTCTGACGTACCTTCAGCTGCTTTCCGAGGCTGGTCAGGGAAGTCTTGTTGTATTGAAACTTGATTGCCATCAGGCTTTCCAGTATTTATCAATCATAGCCTGCTTGAGGCCTGTTTCTTCCGGTTTGAAGTATTTTCCGAAGAGCTCCCACGCCGTGTCGAGCATCTCGTCGATCTTGATGTTGACATCGATCGAGAGCAGTCGGGTCGCATATTCCTTAGCGTAGTCGAGGCAGCGAAGATCGTAGTCCGAAAGGTCGAAACCGTTTTCGAGCTTAGTCTTAGCATTCTGGGCATCCGCGTAAAGACGTACGCCGGCGTTCATAACCTGGGAGTGATCCTCGCGGGTCTTCTTGCCCTGGACGAGCTGTTTGAGTCGGGACAGCGAACGGAACGGATCCACGATAACCTTTCCGGAATCGGTATCGGCGCGAAGATACAGCTGACCTTCGGTGATGTATCCGGTGTTGTCCGGGATAGCGTGGGTGATATCACCGTCGTTGAGAGTTGTAACAGCGATGATGGTGATGGAACCGCCCGAAGGGAGCTGAACGGCCTTCTCGTAGATCTTTGCGAGGTCGGAATAAAGCGAACCGGGCATAGAGTCCTTGGAAGGGATCTGATCCATACGGTTGGACACGATAGAGAGGGCGTCCGCGTAGAGGGTCATATCGGTAAGGAGCACGAGAACCTTTTCGTTCTTGTCTACTGCGAAGTATTCGGCTGCAGCAAGGGTCATATCCGGGATGAGCAGGCGCTCTACCGGAGGCTCTTCGGTAGTATTGACGAAGGAGACGATTCTGTCCAGAGCACCCGCATTCTCGAATTCGTGGCGGAAGAACAGATAGTCGTCGTTTGTAAGTCCCATTCCGCCGAGGATGATCTTGTCTACATCGGCGCGGAGGGCTACGTCTGCCATAACCTTGTTGTAGGGCTGGTCAGGATCGGCGAAGAAAGGAATCTTCTGGCCGGAGACCAGGGTGTTGTTGAGGTCGATACCGGCGATACCGGTAGGGATCAGTTCGCTGGGCTGGCGACGCTTGTAAGGGTTGACGGAAGGACCGCCGACCTGACGCTCTTCGCCTTCTACCTCTGGGCCGCCGTCGATAGGCTGGCCGTAGGCATTGAAGAAACGTCCGGAAAGCTGCTCGCTGACCTTGAGGGTAGGAGGAGCTCCGAAGAAGGTGACTTCTGCGTCGGTAGGGATACCTTCTGTACCTGCGAAGACCTGCATAGTGACAAGGTCACCCTTGATCTTCACAACCTGGGCGAGACGTCCTGCGACGGTTGCAAGCTCGTCATTGGAAACACCGGAGGCCTTCAGCGAAACGGTCGCTTTGGTGATGGCCTCAAGATGGGTGTAGATTTTCTGATATGCTTTACTTGCCATTGCTTTCGAGGAGTTTATTGATCTTTTCCCTGTAGGCGTCGAATTCCTTGGACTGGAAGGTCGTGTAGTTCATCTGGCGCAGGTTGTTGATGAGGTTCTTGAAGTAGTCGCGGCACTGCTCGTAGTCTTCGAAATCGAAATCGTGTGAGCAGATGTCCATGATGAGGTTCAGCATATACTTCTGGCGCTCGAGCGGGCAGAGGGCGTCTACATCGTCGAATGCGTCCTGCTGAAGGAAAGCGAAGTCGATCATCTCGCTCTTCCAGAAGTCTATATGATAGTTCATAGGCACGCCGTCGTCGCCGAGGATGTCGATCTGATCCTTCATCTCACGGCCCCTGCGGACGCAGTTCTTGGCCTTGATGACGAGCTCGACCCAGCCTTTCTGTACTCTTTCGTCGAGGTAGGAGATGATCTCCGGATATTCGAGGTACTTGGAGTAAGAGTCGATAGGGTTGACGGCAGGGTAGCGCTTCTGATCTGCGCGGCTCTGTTCGAGGGCGTAGAAGCAGCGGGCTGCTTTCTTGGTAGATTCGGTCACGGGCTCCTTGAGGTTACCGCCGGCAGGGGAAACCGTACCGATGAAGGTGACGGCTCCGGTCTTGCCGTTGTTCAGGATAACCATTCCGGCGCGGGCGTAGAAGTTCGAAATGATAGCGGAAAGGTCCACCGGGAAAGCGTCCTGGCCAGGAAGCTCTTCCATACGGTTACTCATCTCACGCAGAGCCTGGGCCCAACGGGAAGTAGAGTCCGCAAGCAAGAGACACTTGAGACCCATCGCGCGGTAGTACTCGCAGATAGTCATTGCCGTGTAGACGGAAGCCTCACGGGCGGCGACGGGCATATTCGAAGTGTTGCAGATGATGGTCGTACGCTCCATCAGGTTGCGGCCGGTGTGGGGGTCGATCAGTTCGGGGAACTCGGTGAAGATTTCAACGACCTCGTTTGCACGCTCGCCGCAGGCAGCCATAACGATGACGTCGGCCTCGCCCTGCTTTGCGATTGCGTGCTGAAGGACCGTCTTACCGCAGCCGAACGGGCCGGGGATGAAGCCGGTGCCGCCTTCGGCGATGGGATCGAAGGTATCGAACATACGGATACCGGTCTCCATTATCCTCTGCGGACGCGGTTTCTCCTTGTAGCCCTTAACTGCCACCTTGACGGGCCATTTCTGGACCATAGTGACCTCGACGTCCTCGCCGCTCTCGGCGGTCAGGACTGCGATTACAGTATCAATATTATACTGTCCTGCGGGCTTGACGCTCTTGACGGTATATTCTCCCTTGAAAGAGAAGGGGACCATGATTTTGTGGGGCAGCCAGCCTTCCTTGACCTCGCCCAGCCAGCTTGCGGCCTGGACCTTGTCTCCGACCTGAGCCTCGGGAGTGAAGTCCCAGAGTTTGTCGTGGTCGAGGGGGGCGGTGTACTCGCCTCGCTTGAGGAAGACATCCTCCATCGTAGCGAGGTTGTTCTGCAGTCCGTCGTAGGAACTGGACAGAAGGCCGGGACCGAGCTGGACCTCGAGCATCTTGCCGAGGAACTCGACCGAGTCTCCGCACCTGAGGCCGCGGGTGCTTTCGAATACCTGAACGGAAGCTTTGTCGCCGCCGACCTTGATGACCTCGGCGAGGAGCTTTGTCCCCTTCAGGTCGATGTAGCAGAGTTCGTTCTCGGCTACAGGACCGTCTACCTGTACAGTCACCAGGTTGGACACGATGCCCGTTACTTTACCTGTTGTACTCATTATCTATTGAATTTTTATTGTTTCTGATTTCATCGACCAGCCTGCGGAACAGTTCGCGACCGGTCTCGGGATCCAGTTTCAGCCAGCGGGCGATAATCTGGAGCTTTGCAGTAAAGCCGAGGATAGAATCGAGAGTGAAGACCTGAAGGCCTACTATCTCGTCTATCTTTGCCCACATAAGGTCGTCCAGACCGCGCTCCCTTTCGAGGATATCGCTTCCTTCGAGGACGTTCATCACCTGCCTGTATCCTTCGAACTCCCTGGGCTCGGCTTCCTCGTCCAGAACGAGGATGTCCTGCCCCTCAGGCCTGTTGAGGGCCTTGTTGAGGAACTCCACTCGGGTGTTGCGGACATCAAGGTCATAGGAGAAATACTCCCTTACGAAGACATCCTTGCTGGAGAGAGCCTTTTTGTAGAACTCTGCATCCAGGTTTTCGGCTTCGAAGCCGGAGAGGAGCAAGTCAAGTACGGCGGAGTCTTTGCCCGACAGCTGGCTGCGGATCTCATCAATCACTCCATTGTAGTCGAGATCTCCCCGGAAATCGCTTGTGATTACCGGGAGACTGGCTACTATATACTCGTAATTATTCACCGAAGAGAAGCTTTTTTGTTATCGGACGGAGATATTCGCCGATCAGGGCCTTGAAGGTCTCGTCTGTAAGGCTGACGAACCATCCGCCGTCTGCTGGACCGATGGTAAAGCCGCCGGCGATCTTCTTGCTGAAAGAAGCCTTTACGCCGCCCTTGAGGTTCTTTGCGAGAGAAGCTGCAACCCAGGGCTCAAGTTCTTTCTTGAGAGATTCGGGAAGCACAACCTCGAGGTCTGCGCTTTCCTGGGCGCTGAAGTTCTTCGCTACGGCGAGGATTATTTCCTTGAGAAGGTCTGCATCGGACAGTGCCTTTGCGGTTCCTTCCTTGACGATAGAGTCTGTAAGGATGTTCTCGATGTCCTTGCGGGTTGCCTGAAGAGCCTGCTCTGAAGCCATCCTGACGTCTGACCTTGCTTTTCCGGCGAGGTCTGCGGCGTCCTTCTCAGCCTTCGAGACTATCTGGGCAGCCTTGGCTTTTGCCTCTTCGACTATCTTTTCAGCTTCCTGACGGGCCTGAGCGAGATACTTGTCTCCCTCTTCCTTGCCTTTGGCAAGACCGTCCTTGTAAAGCTTGTCGGTGAGTTCTTGGAGTTTGTTCTGCATATGTATAAAGTTACGATTTGTTCTTTGCTGCTTAAAAAACGCGCGCAAAGATAATCAAAAGCCGATAATTAGACAACAAATTATTACACCTGATGTGCGGGTTTCAGAAGGTCGAGGACGACTTTCACCGGATTGAAGGTCTCGATAGGTACTTCTACGAAGGAAGTGAGCCAGTCAGACATAGCTCCGTTCCAGAGTCCTGGAAGTTCGAGGGCCTTCAGTTCGCGTCCCTGATAGCTCTTCGAGCTGATGAATCCGGTCTCGGGGTCGACGTGGTCCAGGAGGTTGAATTTTTCGCCCCTGGAGTTGCGCAGACAACACACGAGGTCTACCGGGTTGAAGTGTGTCGCGTCCTTCATCAGGCTGGGATCGCTGATCTGTACGCTCTCGAGAATCTGAAGCGAAGTACTTCCGTCTTTTTCCCTGATGATGAACGGGCCGCCGCCCGGCTCGCCTTCGTTCCGGACCATTCCGCATACGCGGAGGGGCCGGTCGAGTTTGGCGCGCAGGGCCAAGGCCCTCTCCTTGCAGGACTTGAACTGAGGCATCTCGATGCAGAATTCTTCGAGAAGGAATTTCTCGATTTCGTTACACATAGCCTGAGCTTCATCAGTCGCGAAAGGATCGTCGATGGGAGGCAAGTAGCCTACCAGATCGCGAGAATACTCTATCATAGGGGATACTCCCGCAAGCTGGTCCAATTCGACAAGGTATCCGAAGACGCGGTCGCGCAGCTGAAGCGCGCGTCCCATAAGGGCTTTCTTATAGAGCGCAGTAGTAGGCAGGAGCCTTTCTACCGCAACATTGTCTATGTTCTTGATGCTGACGAGTTCCTCGTCTACCGCGCCGAGGTTGTGGATAAGGGCGCCGTGGCCGGCAGGGCGGGTGAGGACTGTACCGTCTTCCTTGAGGAAAGGCTTGTTGTCCGGAGTGACGGCGATAGTGTCGGTCGCCTTGTCCTGATAGGTGAACCTTATATTATATTTGACACCGTAGCGCTTTTCGTATTCGTCCTTGACCTCTGCAAGAGCCTTCTCGAACAGGGCCTGATGTTCGGGAGAGATAGTGAAGGTAAGATTGACGGTTCCGTCTGCGTTGCGCATATACTTCTGACCCTCTACGAGATGTTCTGCAAAGGCCGTACGGGCTTCCTCCTTGTAACGGTGGAATTTCAGCACTCCCTTAGGTTTTGCTCCATATCCGAGACCGGGCTCTTCGAGCAACGCGTCGGCGGTCTTTACCGGATCATAGGGGGCTTTACCGAAAACTGCAGGATCGTAAAAAGCGAACTTCTCGATATTGTCTGCAAGCTTTTCGATGGTCTCCGGTTTGTGTGCGAAGACGTCTTTGAACATACGGGACGCCGCGCCGGAAGCGGGGACGAACTTACATTTTCCTGCGACCTGGGCAGTGTCGCAGTAGTCGGATGCCTCCTTGAGTTGCTTGTCGTCTAGTCTGACGATGCCGCGGCCGATGGTGGCGGCGGAGACGATGTCAAGAGAGGGGAAACCTTCCTTGAACCTTTCGATTTGCTCTTTCTGTGTCATATGCGGTTATTCTATAAAAAATTCTCTGCGGTACTTGTAGTTGCGTCTGAGTTCCTTGAAATCGGAGGGATTCATCCTGAAAAGGAAGTCATCCGTGAATACTGGATAGTTGTACTGGAAGACGCTCGTCATCTGTCCCTGGCTCATTCCCGTCATATTGAGCCTGACCGAATCCATTCCGTCTATATCCGGTACGGGAATGAAATTGAACAGTTCGGTAATGCCGAAGTAGCGGGCGGTGGAGCGGACTGCCATGAGGGTTCCTACCAGCTTTCCCTGATAAGAGTAGCCTGCGATATGGGGGGTGGCGATGTCTACTTCTTCCACCAGCCTTGGATTTACATCCGGCTCGTTGTTCCAGGTATCGATGACGACCGAATCCAGCTTAGGAAGCGCCCTCATAAGGGCATCGTCGTCTACTATCTCTCCGCGGGCGGTGTTGATGAGCATAGCCCCGCGGCGCATCTTCGAGAAGAAGGAGTCGTCGCACATCCTTCTGGTAGAATCGTTCAGAGGGACGTGGAGGGTGACTATGTCTGAGTTAGCGAGCAGATAGTCCAGGGAACAGAACTGCGAAGGGCCTTCGATTTCCTCCCTCGGAGGGTCGCTGAGCAGGACTTTGAATCCGAGCTTTCGCGCAGCGGTCTCGACTGCGCCGCCGCAGTTGCCGCAACCGATGATGCCGATGGTCGCTCCGATAATGTTGCGGCTCTTCCTGGCGGCGCAGCCGAACATAGCGGACAGGACGTAGTTCATAACGGCTCCGGCGTTACATCCGGCCGCCCTTGAGGTGTTGATTCCGTGTTCCTTGCAGTAAGCGGTATCGATGTGGTCCGAGCCGATGGCGGCAGTCGCTATCATCTTGACGTTGGTCCCGTCCAGAAGAGCGGCGTTACACTTGGTTCGGGTTCGGATTATAAGGCCGTCCACATTGAGGAGGTCGTTGTGGGAGATCTCCGCGCCGTCCAGGTAGACGACTTCGCCGTAGGGCTCGAAGACGCCTTCGATAAACGGGATGGATTTCTCTATGACCAGTTTCATTTCAGTATAAGTTTCTCGACTTTATGGAGTCTGGGGTCATCCTTGATGAAGAGTTCGTCTTCGTCCAGGATCTGGTTCATCTTCGCTATAAGGAGGTCTTTCTGGAGAAGAAGGACGCTGCGCACAACCGACGAATCGAGGGTGATGCTGAGGGTCCCGTCCTTGAAATAACGCCTGATAGTATGTTCCGCTGCGCCTGAGGCTTCGTCCCAGGCCTGAAAGATACGGCGATCATTATGGGAGAAAGTCAGCCCCATAGCCTTGACGTAGCGTATCATCAGGCTGTCCATCGCTACTGCGTTTTTCCTCTCGACTCTCATTGCCTTGTAAACACGCCTCCGCTCGTCTGATAGAAAGTAGATTCTTCCGTAATACCGGCGATGATAGTCTCGAGACGGGTTTTGTCGGTGTCGGTGATAAATATCTGACCGAAGTCTTCTCCGGCCACCATCTTCAGCAGGTTCTGAGTCCTCTCGAAATCCAGTTTGTCGAAAAGATCGTCTAGGAGCAGCATTGGGGCGAACCCGTATTTCTGCTTCATTATTTCGTACTGGGCGAACTTCAGCGAGATAAGGAAGGACTTTTGCTGTCCTTGAGAGCCTATTTTTCTGATAGGATCGCCGTCCATAGTAAAGATAAGGTCGTCTCTCTGAATACCGCAGCTCGTAAAGCCGAGCAGCCTGTCTTTTGCGAGGTTCTCCCTAAGGAGGTCATAGAGAGGCGCTTTGTCTATATCCGAGCGATAGCGTATTCCTACCGTCTCACGGCCGCCTGAGAGCAGCTCGTAGAACTTGCCGACCTGGGGCTCGATATCCTGAACGAAGGCCTGGCGTTTCTTGTATATTCTTGTTCCGAATTCCGCAAGGCGGGTGTCTATAGTTTCGAGTATGCCGTCGTCTGCGCCGCCTTTCAGGACTACGTTACGGGTCTGCAGGAGCTTAGAATAGCGCTGCATATCCGAAAGGAACTCGCGGTCTATCTGGGAGAGGACGGCATTTGAAAAGCGCCTGCGCTCTTCTGAAGAATCGCTCACCAGGGAGGAATCTCCGGGGCAGACCATCACTATAGGCAGAACGCCGATGTGGTCGCTTATTTTTACATAGGCCTTTCCGTCGCGGGTGACTTTCTTTTCTTCGCCCTCGGCCGTACGGATCCCGAAGCGTGCCTGGAGCCCGTCGTGCATATCGTAGGTACCGGCAAGTTCGAAAAATGAGGTCCCGCGGGCGTAATTGAACTTGTCCGAAGCCCCGAACGCGCTTTTTGTCATCGAGAGATAGTAAACCGCGTCCAGCAGGTTGGTCTTTCCTTCGCCGTTTCCTCCGCTCAGACAGTTGAGGTTAGGGGAGAACTCCAACTCCTGGAGGTCTATGTTCCTCCAGTTCCTCACGACTATTTTCTTGAGTACAGGCATCGGCTATTTTTTCGCAGCCCTTGGATGGGCTTTGTTGTACACTTTTTTCAGTTTTTCGATTGAGTTGTGTGTATAGACCTGGGTCGCGGCCAGCGAGGAGTGTCCCAGCAATTCCTTGATGCTGTTGAGATCCGTCCCCTCATCCAGCAATTCGGTAGCGAGGGTATGTCTCAGGACGTGGGCTGATTTACGGGAAGTAATCTCCGGGACTGCACCGAGTTCCTCTTTCACGGCCCTGTCTACAAACACTGGATACAGCCTTCCGCCGGCCCTTGTAACAAGCAGTGGAAAGTCTGCTCCGCCGACCTCTATACACATCTTGTCAATCGCACGTAAATATAGCAAAATCTCCTCACAAATTGTCTCCGTAAGGGGTATTTCTCTCATCTTGTCTCCCTTTCCGAGGACGTGGAGGACCTTGCGGCGCGGATCATACGAGCCCCTGTTCAGGCCTATCAGTTCAGAGCGGCGGATCCCGGTGCTGTACAAAAGGCTGATGATAAGGCGCTTGAGGATATTCTCATATAGCTGGGCATCGCCCTTGTCGCCGGGCTTTCCGCTGAAAAGCCGCAGTACTTCGTCGCTCCCATAGAGGGCAGTCTTCTCGAAGTACTCGTCCATGTTCTCTTCCCGGTAAAAGACGGGCAGGCGCTTTTCGACCTTCGGCCGCGGGAGGGTCCTGACCGGGTTGGAGCCCAGTTCGCCCTGGGAGACGAGCCAGCGGCTGAAGCCGCTCAGAACACTGAGGCGAAGGCCTACAGTTCTGGCGCCGAGCTTCTTCTCATCCAGCAGCCAGACTTCGTAGCTGCGAAGAATGGAAGTATTGAGCGAGGCCACTATGTCTTCCGGGCGGACGAATCCGGCGAATTCCTCGAGTATCTCCTTATACAGGGCCTGAGTACGGGATGAATAGCGCTTCACTCCGCCTACATAGAGCAGGTATTTTTTTATCGGATCCGTCATTGCCAGAAAGGATCGTCTTCCCATCCGGCAGGGAAACCCATCAGGGCTGTATCCACCACCGGGGAATTATGGATAAGGGCCTTCAGGCGCTGGGCGAAGGTATTGGTAGGCTTGACGGTATTCTGAAGGTATTTGATTACACAAAGGGTCAGGTAGACGTGGTTCTGAGCGTCCGGCTGCTGCTCGGGGAAAATGTCCCTGTAAGTATCAGGAATAAGGGCGGGAACACTCAGCGTCTTGTTCCACAGGCGGTTGTGGTGTGCACACATATTCCGGATGTAGACCAGGTGATGGAGCCAGGAACAGAAAACGCTGTCTGACACGCCGTAGTGTCCGGCTATTTTGATACGGAGTATCCCGGGCTTCATCGCGGCGAAGATACTGGCCAGAGTCCCCATCGAGGTCGCTTCCAGGGCGAGCCAGCAGGGCGGGAGAGGGTTGGAATATTTCTCGTAGAAGCGCTTGATAGAGTCGTTGTCTGATCGCTGGACTTCCGAGATGAGATGTCTCATAAGCTCGCGGTGTTCGCTCTTGCTGCGGAAATAGTCGGGGTTCATATACCAATACCCGGAATCGCTCCCGGAGGAAACGTAGCCCATCCGGGCTCTGATCGAAATCTCGATCTTCTCCATTTCGTGGAAGATGAGCTCGCGAAGGCGTCTGTCAAAGCCATACAGAGCATAGGCGTCGTCCATCGAGGCTCCGGGGCGGAAACGGTGAGATACCCTGTCCTCCATCAGGGGAACGAGGTAGCTTTTGAGACGCGAGTAACTGACGTTCTGGAGGACTCTCAGAGCTTTCTTCTCGTCTTTGATAGTGAGGCCCTGGCTCCTTAGAAGCCGTATCTGATCTTCGAAAGACAGCGCGCTGCCGTGGAACTCCGTTTTGTGCATAGTGGTAACACACAAATATAACAAAAAAGGATTAAATTTGTGCGTATGAACCAGATATGGGATCCCCTCAGGCGTAAAAACGTCGCGCTTACTCCGGAAGAGCAGGTGCGGCAGTGGTTCATAGGAGTCTTACGCGATTCTTTCAAGGTCCCGCTCCATATGATGGGAAGCGAAGTGTCTTTCGAGTTCGGCAATAAGCCTTACAGGGCAGACATAGTAGTTTTTTCCCGCTCAGGATCCCCGCTGGCGGTAGTCGAATGCAAGCGCCCCGAAGTAAAGATAGATGAGAGCGTTGTCCGCCAGGCTATGCGCTACAACGCAGTTCTGGACGTCAAGTTCATTTTCCTTACAAACGGAAATAATACCTATCTTTACGTCCGGGAAGGAGAGACCTTCGTCCCTCTTAGCTCAGTGCCAACCTTCGAAGAAATGTTATGTCGACAATAGTCCCTCAGTACCTTGACCGAAAGATCTTCCATCTCGTCAGCGAAGTCGCAGCCGAGAGGGGAGTGAGGGCCTTTGTTATCGGCGGATATGTAAGGGATTGCTTCCTCGGCCGCCCTTCCTCCGATATAGACATAGTAGTCGAAGGCAGCGGAATAGACTTCGCCCGCGCAGTAGGCGAGAAAACCCATTCCTACGTTTCCTATTTCAAGAATTTCGGCACCGCGATGCTCCATTACCAGGGCGATGAAATCGAATTCGTAGGAGCGCGAAAGGAATCATACAGGCGCGAATCCCGTAAACCCATAGTCGAAAACGGCACCCTCCAGGACGACCAGGAAAGGCGAGACTTTACTATCAACGCGATGGCATTCTCGCTCCAAAGAGATTCCTTCGGCGAGCTGGTCGATCCCTTCGGCGGAATCAAGGACCTTGCGGCCGGAATAATCCGGACCCCGCTGGATCCCGATACTACCTATTCCGACGACCCCCTGCGTATGCTCAGGGCCGTTCGCTTCGCGACCAAGCTCTCTAGTCCGTCGCAAACCTTCTCGATAGTCCCCGAGTCGCTCGAGTCTATGAAACGGATGGCCGAGCGCCTGTCGATCCTCTCGGTAGAACGCATCACCGAAGAGCTGAATAAGATGCTCGTGACCCGCCGGCCCTCGATGGCCTTCGAACTGATGGAGGAGACCGGCCTGCTCGAGCGGATACTGCCCGAACTGTGCGCCCTCAAGGGCGTGGAAACGATGGAGGGCAAAGGCCATAAGGAGAATTTCTCCCACACGCTGATGGTCCTGGACAATGTGGCCGCGACCGACGGACCGGAGCCCAAGCTCTGGCTTCGCTGGGCCGCCCTGCTCCACGACATCGGCAAACCGGCCTCCAAGCGCTTCGACCCCGCCCTCGGCTGGACTTTCCACGGCCACGACCTCATCGGCTCCAGGATGGTGCCCAGGATATTCGAGCGGCTGAAGCTCCCGATCGATGCGATGAAATACGTCAAGAAGCTGGTCTGGCTCCATCTGCGCCCGATAGCGCTGGTAGACGACGGGGTGACAGATTCCGCCGTGCGCAGGTTGCTGTTCGATGCGGGCGAAGACGTAGACGATCTGATGATCCTCTGCCGGGCAGACGTGACCTCGAAAAATCCGGCCAAGGTGGCGCGGGTCCAGGCGAATTTCTCGCTGGTGGAGCAGAAACTGGTCGAGGTAGAGGAGAAGGATAAGATTCGGAATTTCAAGAACCCGATTACGGGCGAACACGTAATGAAGGTCTACGGCCTGGAGCCGTGTAACACTATAGGCGTACTGAAAGAAGCCGTCAAGGAGGCGATCCTGGACGGAGTTATAGAAAACGATTTGCCCAGGCGGATGCGTTTAT
>JAEEGH010018786.1_pt1 | contig 14571 bp, 17 predicted proteins | sample 9134181 | NCBI WGS metagenome assembly JAEEGH01 (sample SAMN16246544, study PRJNA631951) | gut metagenome | biome: gut microbiome; feature: rumen; material: DP-attached | host: Bos | place: Iran: Karaj | collected 2018-10 | reverse complement strand
GCCGCTTTTAAAGGCTCAATTGTATCAAAAACCATTTCTTTATATCCTGCAATTCTTGCGTGTTCTATTATTTCTTCTACAAGAGAATCCCCGAGATGCATTCCCCTTGTCTCCGGCTTAACATATAAGCGCTTCATCTCACACCGTTCATCTGAATGCCTGTGATACGCGACCATCCCCATCACTTTTTCATTCTCGATTGCGACAAGTATCTCTCCTTCCGGTGCTGTATATTTATGAGCCGGATCCTGCAACTCTTCATCTATGTTCTGAAACGAAAGATCTCTGCCAAGTCTCTTTGAATATTCTATTATTAAATCCTTAACTTCAGAAAGATAATCCTTTCCATCTACAATCTGCACTCAAATCACCCCCATCGTCTATAAAACCTGTAAGTTATTTAATTCACACGTTTCCCGTGAATTTCGCAATCCTGGGTACGTATGCCATCATCAGCAATCATAACATTTTCCCATTTAAAACTGTTCGCTGTTATTTCAGAAAAAATCCAATATGAATTCTCTTCATCCAGAACTTTTCCCACAAGCCTATCGTCCTCTTTTGTGAATCGAAGTCTCTTCATACAGTGATCACATGTATAAACGACATCATAGCAATTTTCAAAATGATTAAACATGCGCAAGGATGATCCATATTCTCCATCTGGTTGAGGTGCAGTCTCCTTAGTTGCTCGTGAAGGAAAAATGAAGATATCCTGTATCCCGGCACCTTCCAATACCCTTCTGAAAATCCATTCACCTTTGACATATCTCTTCTGACCATTCAGTTCATCATAATAGTCACAATCCCAGTCACCAATAAGGGGCGCGAACCAATCATATTCATGGGGTATCTTATCGGTCTTCTGTGACAATAAAGCCTCTATAAAACTATCCATTTTTGATCCTTCCACTTAGTAAGTTTTACTGGAATATTTTTTCCAATTTAACGCACCTTATCATATGAGTTTTTCTATTCCCATCCACAATCTTCGATAAGAAAATCCGGAAAGGAACTACCTATATAATCCAAATCAACATCATCATAGAAAACATATGCTATTTCATTACTCTCCTCTGAAACTCCAATAAAAGCAATTGTCTTGGGGTAATAAAGCTTGTATTCATTTTGCGATAACATTCGAAAATAAAAGCCATCCAATGTAAAAGATGCTTCTCTTTCCGTGCGGTTTTCATAAACTTTTTCTTGCATAACGTAGTTGTTATTTATATAGTCCTTTTGCCGATCGAATACCTCATCGCCATATGTTACCTTTAAAACATATGCATCCGACTCAAACATCAACATATCTTTATGGAAAAATTTAAAATTCAAATCAGTATACTTCCCTAATTCATCAACTGACGGAAGAAAAGAATACTTGTTTTCCAGATTCTTCCACTTTTCAATATCATAACAAACTTTATCCCTTGGCTTAAAAAGAAAAAACACTAGTAAGCAACATATAGCAATAATGGAAATAATGGAAACAATAGAAATAATTACTTTTTTATTCTTGTTCATGTTTGTCATCACTTTCTTTGAATTATTGCTTCCAGTCTACGATAAACTGGAAGATAATCCTACAATGTCAATTATATCAAAGATCATTCCGAAATTCTGACTTTAAGTATACTGATTCCCTCAAATGAGTTCGTACTTTAACGTCCTTGGCAAGCAGGGCATGGCAAGTAACTAAGTCTATATGCTATTGTCATAATTTATGATTTTTCTCTAAACTATGGCAAGAAAAAAACCGAAGGCACATACCTCCGGGTGTCGAAATCCCCGCAGTAAAACTGCGGGGATAAAGCAGACATATCTCATCAATTGTCATGGGGAGTCATCTCAAAGGAGGTAAGCTTGTAACCGAAGCTGTTATCCGAATACTCCAAAGTAAACATGCAGTCCATTATCATCTCGCTATGATCTTTTTCCGGATCATAATAAAAGATCGTGCTTTCCATTTCCTGTCCGTCGGAACCGGGTACGGAATACATTCCCGATACCGCATTATAAAGCTTGATAAGGTCATAGTCCCACAATACATATACATATCCGTCTTCCGAACAATAGACCCTCTCTCCTTCCTGCCATTCGCTCTGAGGTGTAAACGTCCTGTCATATCCCATGACCTCGTTATAAAACTCTGTCAGATCATCTGCGGACATTCTGATATCCAGTACCCCTTTTATTATCTCCTGATCTGTAGGGTCAAATTCTTCGCCCATATTATAGATCACATATGTATCCATTACCGATTCAAGTTCACCCTCAAACAGTCCGGAACTCTCGAAGTATGCCATAAGAGGGATCGTATCGTACAGATAAAGCTTTTTTCTTGTTTTTTCCCAATATTCATCGGTCAGTCTGTCCTTAACGCATGCATCTTTCAAAACATCACGGATGAGCGCTTCGATCGCAGCATATTTTTTCTGATTTTTCCTTTCACCGGCATCAATATTGCTTCCGCCGGAAAGAAATCTTTCATTCTCAGTCAGAACTTCGATGAAGGAAAAGCTTCCATCCATGATATCTCTTGTGCTGAGATCTTCGGGAAGCGCGGAAAAGCCTTTAGCATTGAGAATATCAACAATGGACTTCCATTCGTCAGCTTCAAGCGTATACTGCTCCCAGGTATATTCGTACATCCAGGGTTCAGCATCAAACCAGGTGATCCCGTCCCTGGGTACCTCATAATAGTCGATCTTTCCCGGAGTGATCACATACGCAACATAGGTTTGTGGATCTCCGGAACCTCTTATGAATGTAATCGTCTCAGGTTGGATTTCTTTTGCTTCAGCGGGATTATCGTCATCGTCTTCCGGTTCCACAGTCTCGGTACCGCCTTCTGTGGGCATGCTGCCGCTTCCGCCCTGTGCGGTCTCTTTGCCGCATCCCGCAAGTAAAAGAATCAGCATGATCACAGATATCAGACTTATTATCCTGTGTTTAACCATATTTCCCATCCTTTCCGAAATCACCGGAAGCTTCCTGCCTCCCTTACATAAGTATATGACGGAAAACCGTTTGCTGCGTCACTTTTTATCATTTTCTCCCGTAAAACTGTAAAAAAGATATTCTGATTAATACGCCTGCTACCCTTCATCATCTATAAATGCCGAAAACAACATATTCAGAAGTTTATCAAGATCCGCCCATTCTTCAGTTATACATTCACCTTTTTTACTTTTGGATAGTTTATCCTCAAATCGTTTCTGTACTTCTGATTTATTCGAAATTGCCCCTTGCATTTTATTAACCTTATCTATATATGACTTCCACACTATCGGACTTAAAGCACCGTCTAAGCTAGTTGGGTCAGAGTGGGACAAAGATTTATAAGAATAAAAAAGCCCGAAGTCTTGTAAATACAAGGCTTCGGGATGCTTTTTAGGAGCGTGCGCGAGAAGGCGCATGACGTCCAGTGGACGTCAGAATTGCGCGGACCGAAGCGGAGCGTAGACCGAACTCGTTCGTAGATGAGCCGCAGGCTCATAAAAAAACAGAATCGGCTTCATGCCGATTCTGCTTTTTTGAAGCGTGCGCGAGAAGATTCGAACTTGACCGTAATTAGGAACCCCGTAACCATGGGCATTTGGAAGGCGTCTTTTTTGTTTGGTCCATATTTGGTCCAAACATAATAAATAATAAATGTTATCTAAAATCATTGCAGGCACATACAGTGTCTGTTTTTTTTGCACTTTTTTCAGGAGAAACATGTCAATAATAAAAGATAAACCACAAAACAATTTCACAATGATCAGTAATAGAATCCTTAAGGATAAAGAACTGTCCATGAAGGACCGTGGAGTATTATGTACTCTTTACAGCCTTCCGGATGATTGGGAATTCAGCATAAACGGAATAAGCGCTATCGTATCAGATTGTCCGGATTCGATAAGAGCTTCCATCATAAAACTGGAAAAGCTCGGATATCTGACCAGAATCAAGTCAAGGAATGCTTCCGGAAACTTCTCAACCAACGTCTTCTTACGCGATGACAAATCCAGCAGATCAACAGATGAGCAAAATATTGAACATAAAGACTCTACCGTGAAGGAAAAACCGTCACGGGAAAACCATGGCGGTAATACCGTGACGGTAAATCAGCGACAATATAATACTGACAATACCAAAAACAGATATAAAAATGAAATACCTTATCCCTCATCTTACAGGAATCGTAATTCATTCTTAAATTTCCCACAAAGAGAGGATTATGACTTTGAGGAATTGGAACGTAAACTAGTAAGGAATTAATGGACAGATACAATGAAATAATCGTTTTATCTTCCGGTATAACTCGCTATGATCATACGACATTTCTTTGGAAATAATCGTTGATCCTCTTGCGATTTACAACTGAAAATATAATCCCTACTATTATTCCTAATATATGCATTATCATTGACCAGATTCCGGTAACTCCTTTTACATTCGGGCTCAATGCGATTATCAATGTCATTATCGCAATCGGCAATAAAAGGTAAAAAGAAACCTGTTTAAGCAATTGCTTAAATCCATATTTCTTTCCAAGCATAAATATAATGAACATTCCTACCGGCATATAGGAGAATGCAAGACCCGAAGCACCTGCTGCCAGATTAGCTTCTCCTTTTGGTGTTATAACCATAAACAGGATCAGCGTAAAGATCATATGGACGAGCCATGCAGATATTGACAGTAACAGGAACCTCGTTCTGCCGATGACCTTTTCAACCAGGATCCCAAACGGGATCACCAATAATAGATTGTATATCAAATGACCAACTGTAACTTGTACAGCTGCATATGGAAAATCTGCAGGAAGTATTTCCTCTGTATATCCGTGTAAAAACAAATATGTAATAACTTGCCAGGGGTATTCAATCGGATATGTGAATGCAAAAGCTGTATATGTGGATGGTATCAATTGTGCAATGACTGTTATGGCAATACAAAGCACGGCGATGATTAAAGAAACGATACACGACCCTTTACTGAAATATACTTGTCTAATCTTCATTTTGAACTCCTTCTCATCTATACTGCTTATTATTTATACTAAGAAAAGTCAAATACCATTGTTTTATTATCCTGGAAGATAATGTCACATTCCCTTTATGTGACTTCTTCTCGGATTAGTAACTCTCAAAAACTTTAGTAATTAATGCATACGACATAAGTACCGATTGGGGAACATCATTGAAAGCAACATACTCCATCTCAAACGTTCCATTTTTCATATCGAGAACAAATTGGATAGTGACAGTAATTTCAGAATCATAATACAAACAATCCCCATTAAATTCTACAACATCCAATCCTTTATCACTGACAAAATATTCCCAGCTTGTGTCAGAGAAAAAGGCCGAAAACGCTTCATCATACGTTATGTCAGGATAACTAATAGGACTTCCGTTTTTCACAAAAGTCACATGTTCGTCCTCAACCCCAACCTTGCTTCCTAGAGGGGTGTTAAAAATCAAATAACAGGTAACTCCTACTATGCCCAAAACAATAAGAATTATCAGGATAGGGCGAAAAGAACTATGCCTTTCTTCTTCTGGAGCCTCCTCAGAATACCCATTGACCATAGATAATCCACATCTATGGCAAAAGCGCTCATAATAGTCCAATAATTCGCCACAACGCGGACAGGGAAATTGAGTTGAATAATTGGCCATTTGCCTACCACACCTAGGGCATACTTTTGCACCCTCATTGATCATTTCTCCACAGCCAGGGCAATTAGTCATATTGTGCTCCTTATTCTAAATAATCAATGCATCCCTTATTTTCTGTTTGAAACTGTCATTTTCAATTTCATCATACCATATTTCAATAAGTCGATACCCTTTTTGCTCAGCGAAACGTCTCTTATAGGTATCCTTTTTTCTTTGATATTCATATCCTTCCTGGGTAACGTGAAATCTTGGAATAAATGATCTGTGTTGTTCCCCTTGTACTTCAATTAAGACCATTTTACCGGTTAATTCGAAATCATATGGCATGACATGCCCGGTATCAGGATTTTTACACCGTAAAGTATTTCTCTGTGTTTTATAATCTAACCCTTCATTTTTCAGGAATTCTTCTACGATTATCTCTCCCGATGATTTAATGCCTTCACAATCGTGTCCGGAACTAGCTGTATACTCAGAATAACGGGCAAATAACATTTCGTTGCACCGTTTGCACCTATAAATTATCTGGGGATTCGTTCTATTTCCCTGAACTTTTAAAATCTCTTTTGTCGGACCTAATAGCGATTTAGCAAAATCTGGAATTATCTCGTCATTTCTATATGTTTTATCTTCTGCCAAATGGCTTTTATATTTCTTCTTGTTTTCCTTTCTATGTTCTAGCGAAGCCCCAAAGGTCTCCCAATAACTTTGGGGAGATTTCATCAAATAATCAAAAATATCTCCTTCTTTATGCCTCTCCTTGAGATACAATAAATTCCGATTAGAGACCTTTTCGATTTTCCCGTGACTATAGTCAAATAATCTGCTTTCTAATGCTCCCTTCTTTCTTCTACAGGCAGCGCATAATTCAGGGCTGGTATTCATCGGTTTAGCACATAACAAACATACCTTACGATAATTACTGACAGAAGATGTATTATCGCTCAAATACCTCTTTGCTTCATCAATAGTTTTAAAACTTTTAAACCTTGCATTTGAAAACCCATCTACCTGGTTTTCACACTCCTCCCAGGAATTATATATTCCGGGTTTTCTTCCAGCTGCAACCGCATAATACTTTTTCTTCATTGAAGCACCTCCTTATTACTTGAATCATAGTGCTCCAATATATAGTTTAGTGTTTTGAATGCTGCTTGCTTTTTTGCTTGCTTCTTGGAAGCAGAGATTTGAGTAAAGCAACAATCGTAGCCATCAAGTTTACATGTTACTGTCCATACAGGATTCCCGTTTTCATCATGTGATTCCTTATAATCATATTCAGGCAGAGTAAAATAGCCTCTCCTTGCAAGGATTTCCAATTGATTAATTGCATCATTTTCATTAGGATCAGGAATCTCGTCCTTTATCGTTAACAGCATTGAATGGGACTCTAAATACTCATATGCCGTCCTGCATGCTGCTTTTCTTGCTTGATTATTTGATTCACCATATCCTTCAAATACAGGCATATCCATTGACAGCATTACCTGGCAAGACTTTTTATAGTTATTGAGTTTATAAGTATCCTCCAACCTTTCATATATCACATTAGGCTGACGAACATACCAGCTCCTGCTTACTCCCCCATCAAAATACTTAAAATGAGGTTCATATCCATATTTCTGTTCTGTCCATTCGTATATCAGGCTTACAAAGTCGTCCTCTTCGTCATCTTCTATAAAGGAGTCCGGATCAAGCATCGTTTCTACGACATTTTGAATTTTCTCTATATCCCAATTACAATCAAGTGCAACTGCTCCAATGATAGCTTCAAATAGATCTTCCTTTACCGAATCCTCCTGCGAAATATTCCCCTTCTTATCACCCTGGCCGACAATAAGGAATCTGCCAATTTCCAGCTCATCGATTCTTCTCGCAAGAGCTTTTTTCTGAACCATCTTCTGCTTGAGTCTGGTCAAATCGCCTTCCGATAAATCACATTTAAATTCTTTTTCAACCTGTATATGGTCATTTAGATTAATCCATGCTCCACCCTGAATATTCTTCAAGCATACCTCAGAACCATATCTTTTAATCAGATATCGGATAACAGCCAAATCTAATACTTTATCTCCGATAAACTCTAGGATCTCATTGTTTTCTCCACCGTTTTCTTCGGAATATGATTTTCTTACAAAAGCCTGTCTTAACAATAATGAATTCTTAAATGCATACCCCCCAATCTGATCTTCAACAACTTTAGCTCCTTTAAAAGTCTCATTGAAATTTTCCATAAAAAAAACCTCCTGAAAGTAATTGTTTCAGAGAGGCATGATTCCTAACGCAAAATAGACTACTCCTAAAAGTAACCACCCGTGTTAGGTAATGAATCTTAAATTATTATTTCTGTTCAAAGATCACCCAAGAATCTTCTAAACATTTACTACGGCGAACTTTCATCCACGGCAATAAATGTATACTAACAGAATTTCGAATTTAGGAAGCATCACGCCTCGTTATTAAGTTGCAAATTCATTCTAAATGGTTTTTTGAAAAATATCAAAGGTTTTCTATCTCAAAGAGTAAACATCCCCTGATTTCGCACTGTTTTAAGCAAGTAACACGGTCGTGGCAAGCAGGGCATCTGTGTGTACACAGAGGCAAAATTGCTTGTTGGGGAAAACCCCAAGCCCCTAACATCTGCTAAAAGCAGCTGATCTGTAATGTATGATTTTTTTAATTTTAAAATTTCGCCGGAGGAACAATTTTATTAAAATCTCAAAATGACGAATTCAAAAAATGAAAAACGCAATTCCGTTTCTTTACAAGAATCGTAATCCATTCCTATATTTCCCGCAAAGAAGATAGCAATGAGGTTCTTCCCAATGCCGGCATTCACTTATAGCGAATGTTTGTGCGTCGATTTCCTCGACGGTAAACCAATCATGCATATATCGTATTATTTTTGCACTATTTCAATTGTTGCCTGCAGTTCCGTTAATCCCTTTTCATTTTCTTCCGCCGGTCTATAACTCGTAACAACAATAGAGTACATATAATCTGAAATATCTACACTTTGCGTGCCTTCAGGTATTTCTACTTCAAATGTATCTATTTCGAATACATATGTTTCCCCTTCTGAGAGTTTATCAGTTAAATCATCCTGAAATCTCAATAAAAACGGACGATCTTGAAAAAAATGAACTACTGCTATAGTCTTTCCCGGAAGTGCATAGTAATCAGGCAACAATTCCTCGACAGTAGCTGTAAAACATCCTGAAAACCTTGCATAAGTTCTTGTATCAGAAACTTCTTCCTTGTTCTCATCGTATAAATATACCTTATCAAAGGCTATCTTAATATCTTTAAAAGTAAATGATTTGGATATTAATTCTTCAATATTTTCTTTTATTTCTTCAGATTTGTCCTCATAGCCTTCTGACAAAATCACAACTATATCGATAGAGTATTTCTCGGAATCATCACAAGTTACTGTTACATCTATATCGTCAGCACCATCAATTCCTGAAATCAATTGCTTGCTATTATCTGCTAGATAATTGCACATTCTTTCATTGGGATCATCAGTACTTAACGAAACATTCTGCACATTATCATCTTGATTGGAAATTTTGCCACATCCAGAGAATACTAATACAGATGTAATGAATAATGTAAAATACAATTTTGTAAATTTACTCATTTTTCACCTCATCAATAGAACGTTATCCTGGAAATATAATTTGCTCCGACTATAGATTACAATCACCTTGTTTCAGTCAATTATCCGTACTTGGTATAACTCCCATTTCTTCCAGGGCATCCAGAACCAAACGATCATGAATTGTAAACTGAGCATAAAGCTCATATTCGTCATAATCATCTTCACTTCTGACATCGCGCACTCTTTTTAAAATTCGGTAACTTCCATCGGGCATGTTTCCATACATAGAAAACCAAAATGTGGGTAACTGCGTACTACCGGAGGTGTTAATTGAGAATACCCTGTCATCCCACTCATTATCTTTGATATATTCCTGCTTTTCCCATTCTCCATTTTCATTTAATTTCTCAAGTTCCAAAAAAGTTCCCGTTTGAAGCACACCTGTTACATTTCCACCGGATTGCGTAAATTCAAGTGTAACACCGACAGAATTCCCTTTATATGCATTCATGGTCAAACCTATGGGTTCGGCTGCAACCTGATCCGTTTTCCATTCTTCATAGGGAATTTCAATCGGCAATTCTTCAGGAATCATTGATCTAATCAACGAATCGAAAGCCGATGCCTGCTCATAAGGAATAGTCCACCATTTCTTATCCGGAGTTTGGAAAAACATATTTCCGGAATGGCAGAAGCTGATAGTCTCCCCCTCTGAAATATACTCTATAACCCAACCTCCGCCTTCATACTGCGAAGGGTCCAAATCTGTAGGAGATAATTCAAGAGACTTAAGATATTCTGAAATAGAATTCATTTTAACTATATCGGTATATGAAAACAATCCGGGGGAGGGATGACCGGTAACTGTAATTTTTTCGGGCTTTTCAGGAGGCATCAACCTGGCTTCCTCTTTATCAACATATTCGTAACAGTTTGTTTCGCTTATCGAATTATTCCCACAAGCGCAAAAAAACAGGCAACTGAAACAGAATAATGCTATTGCTGTTAATACCTTTCTTGCCATGTCTGCCCCTCCTTCCGAACGTTATCCCTTGATATACCACTTTATCAATTTTGATTATAAATATGTAATCCGGTCGCGGCAAGCAGGGCATCGGTATATACCGATGAAATTTTTTGCTTGTTGGGGAAACCCCCAAGCCCCTAACATCTGCTAAAAGCAGCTGATCTGTAATGTATGATTTTTTTCATTTTTAATTTTTCTCCCCAGGGAGCATTTTTTTAAATCTCAAAATGACGAATTCACAAAAACTGAAAAATGCAATTTCGTTTCTTTACCGCTCATGTCCCGCTCATGTCCCGCTCAGTTACCGCTCAATTACCGCTCAATTACCGCTCGCGTACCTTTTCAAACGGTTTTTCCTGTGATAATCTCTATAATGGACAAAGCAAAACAGAGCAAAAAGGATAAATCTGAGACATCCGCATGGGTGTCTTTTTTGTTTTTTCAGAAAAAAAACAATGAAGGGAGATATTATGAAAACCGAATATTGTAATAACTCCCTAATTGGAGTTTCTGCAAGGCAAATAGACAATTATTCCGATTATGATAGAATATCCTCTGACGCCTTCCTAATGCTCTTCACAGAAGAGGATAGGAAGAAAATGATAAAAGAAAAAGAGGAGAAAATACTAAAACAATACGGAATATCCAAAATCCCATATGGTGACTCGTATCGTTATTACGCCAGAGTCAAAGGAAAGAAATACCGCAGAACCGACCTGATCACCTTATTGGAGGATCTCAAGGGAATACAGAAGCATACCATTAACGGTATTTGGGATGAGTACCTACAAACCCGTATCGATCACAGAGAAGCAGAGACTATCAAAAAGGATATCAGCACCTACAATACTTATATTTCAGAATCCGCTTTAGCGGATAAGGATATAAACGAGATCAGGATTGCCGATATCAAAGAATTCTTTGTTTACTGTAAGAAAGTTAATGGACATTCCTTCACACGAAAGTATTGGAACGGAATAAAAAGAGTAGTGTCCGGATTAATAGGCTATTCCATGGAAAAGGGATGGACCGAATACAACGCAGCTCTTCAGGCTAAATTCGAGCCAAACGAATTCAAGCCACCAATCCATCACGATAAGAAGGAGCTTTTCTTCACGGAAAAAGAAACCGGAGAGATCATATCAGAATGTTTCAGGTTGGCAAGTGAAGATCCATTGTTCTACGGATTAATCTTATTATTTGCCATAGGCCTTAGAATCGGAGAACTGAATTCTCTTAAATGGCTCGATATCAATTGGGACTCGGAAGAGATTCATATTCAGCGTGAATCAACAGGCGGTGGAAGGACAATTAACAATCATACCAAAACACCTGCAGGTGACCGATTCATCCCGCTTAATAAGACAGCCCTAAAATGCCTGAAGGCTATAAAAGATCATAACCGGATTAGCGGTATCCCTGTAGAAGATAATGATTTCATCTTCCAATATCGTAAGAAAGGCGTGATAAAGTCCACCACACACCGTACATTCGAATACAGGCTGTATCATATGCAGCATGATCTCGGATACACGGTTATCAGATCCCTCCATGATGTCAGACGTACTTATGCTACCAATTGCTATAAGCACGGCATAGATCTTAAGACTCTGAGTGAATGGATGGGACATACAACCACAGAGCAGACCAAGGCATATATCAAAGATGGTAAAGTCGATGAAAAGCTCAAACGCCAGATAATCGAGCAAATATGCTGAGTGGTCCGGCGTGGTCCGGAGAATCTAACGCATAAGAAAAGCTCCGAAACCCAGTATTCATGGGTATCGGAGCCATCTATGAGAAGCGTGCGCGAGAAGATTCGAACTCCCGACCTTTTGATCCGTAGTCAAACGCTCTATCCAGCTGAGCTACGCGCACTCATATTGCAATGCAACATTGGTATTTTATTACTTATAGTCCGTTATGTCAACAAATATCCTGTTTTCGATGCCATGCAAATCTCCTTGATATTTTTTGTAAAGGAAACTTGACATTATATTTTTTCAGTGGTATAAACTATGTAAAGTTAACTTTACATTCTAAACGAAAGGAGTGATGAAGATTGAAAAATCGCGTTGAAGAACTGAGAAAAGAAAAAGGCCTGAATCAGGAAGAATTTGCCAAGGCTCTCAAAGTCTCAAGACAAACTGTCAGCTCGATAGAAAACGGCAAATATAATCCCTCTCTCGATCTGGCATTTGATATTGCAGAATTTTTCGGTAAAACCATTGAAGAAATATTCATCTACGAAAGGAGTGATAATAAATGAAAAATACTAACCTTTTATTCGGAATACTTGCGCTTCTTGCCGGAGTGGCTGCTCTGGCCGCAGCTTTCATATTTCAGGGAAACATGATCGGAATATGCTTTGGAATAGGAGGTGCGGGATGCGCACTCGGCCTCGGCAACATCATCAGTCATTTCTACTGGTCCTCTGAAAAGAACAAAAAGAGATATGCGGAGATACTGGAGAACAAGTCCGTAGAAGTAAATGACGAACTGAATTCCAAAATACGCGACAGATCCGGACGGATCACCTGCAGCATCGGATTTGCAGCCGTATGCCTTGCCGTAATACTTCTTGAGATCCTTGAAGGACTCGGATTCATCTCCGGATCATACCTTACGGTAATGATTCTCTGCGGTTTTCTTCTTTTCCAGATCATCACCTATATGTTCGTATTCTCTTCCGTAAAAAAGAATTTCTGATTCAGAAGCAAATAAAAAGGCTTTGCGTTACTGCGCAAAGCCTTTACTTTATGGTCTATGATCATTTGATCTTCAGTACTTCTTTAAGTGTGCTTATAACCTTCTCTTCTTCAAACGGCTTGGTGACAAAATCATCCGCACCGCGCTTAAGGGCATCAACCATCTTCTCACGCTGTCCGGCAGCAGAAACCATTATGACTCTCGCTTCGGAATCGTCCTTTCGGATAAGGCTGAGTGCTTCAATGCCGTCCATCTTAGGCATTGTGATATCCATAGTGACAGCATCGGGCTTTAACTCTTTATACTTAAGGAATGCTTCTTCGCCGTTTGTAGCTTCGCACACTACTTCAAAATCATTATTCTCGAGAATAGTTCTCATGAGCTTTCTGGAAGTTCTCGAATCATCCACTATCATTATCTTCGCAAGTGCCATAAAACCACCTCTTATTTAACTTCAGCTACAGTAAAGTAAAATTTCTTTTCTCCGAGACATACGGGAACCCTGCATACAGAGTAAAGCTTCATATCATCGCCACACTTTCCGTAATTGGGAGGAGTGATCTCAAGGAATACGCCTCTTCTGGAAAGGGATGAAACATAAAGGCCGTTCGCACAGTTGAGAAGTTCTCCCGCAGCATCAAGTGAATCCTCATCAAGCTGCGTGAAATCTTCATGTGCAAATACAGAACAAAGCTCAAGAAGTCCGCCATTGTCTTCGGAAAATCCATCCACAAGACCCTCTTCCCAGATCAGTGCCTGGTTAACCTGATCGTTCTCAGGGAATGTGTCAATGATCTCTGCTTTTCCGATATAGGTATTTCTGTTCACAAGTCTGATAAGAGTTCTGATCACGGTGCCGATTATAACAGAATACTTCTCACATTCAGCGGGAAGGAAAATAGGAACGATCTTGTTGACATCACCTGTCTTGAAATCGGCTAGCTGCTCCTCGGAAAATCCGTTCTTCTCACAAAACTCGGCAAGAATGCCATCCAGCTCATCCATCTTGATAACATCATTATCAATAAGAGTCTGGACAAACATAAGAAAGGGATTACCCTGTTTCTTTAAAAGATAATCGACCTGTTCATCGGTAAGATACCCCTTGGCAACGGCAATGTCACCGAACATCTGGTCCATGGCAGACTGAAGAATGTTTACCTCATTGGTCTGATCAAGGGTCATCATGCCTTCCGCTACTGCGATAAGTCCCATCTTAACTCTGGTATCATCCTGTTTTTTTATGAGCTCGCGAAGCATCTTCTCATCAATTCTTCCCGTATCAAGAAGAAAACTTCCAAGAATATACTCAACCATACTATCTTCCTTTCAAAAAAGGGATGAACACATCGAAATAATTATATCAAAAAGCATAATAAATGAAAATAAAAAAGAGCCCTTAAAGACTCTTTTTCGCGACCCAGAACGGACTTGAACCGATGACCTCCGCCGTGACAGGGCGGCGCTCTAACCAACTGAGCCACTGGGCCTTATATGCATTTTTCTGCAAGTGGATCCTCGGGGACTCGAACCCAGGACCGACCGGTTATGAGCCGGTTGCT
>JAEEGH010018785.1_pt1 | contig 14572 bp, 11 predicted proteins | sample 9134181 | NCBI WGS metagenome assembly JAEEGH01 (sample SAMN16246544, study PRJNA631951) | gut metagenome | biome: gut microbiome; feature: rumen; material: DP-attached | host: Bos | place: Iran: Karaj | collected 2018-10 | reverse complement strand
GTCAGCTCCACAGACAACAAGTCCTATATGCAGGACAATATCATCACGATGAGGGACGGGAGGTACTGCATCCCCGTCAAGAGCGAGTACAAGAACCGCTTCCCGGGCATGGTCCACGACCAGAGCTCGAAGGGCTCGACAACGTTCATAGAGCCGCTCGCGGTCGTCACGCTCAACAATGAGCTCAGGGAGCTCGCCGGCAAGGAGCAGGAAGAGATCAAGAAGATCCTCAAAAACCTTTCGGAGATGCTCGTTCCGCACATCCCCGCACTTGAGTTCGACATGGAGACGATCACCGCCTTTGATGTGATCTTTGCGCGCGCGATGCTTGCCAAGAGCATGAACGCGACGAGGCCGGCCTTCAACACCGAAGGTATCATAGACATCAAAAAAGGGCGCCACCCGCTCATAGACCGTTCAAAGGTGGTCCCGATCGACATCCGCCTCGGCGACGACTTCACGATGCTCGTGATCACGGGACCCAACACAGGCGGCAAGACCGTCTCACTTAAGACAGTAGGGCTCTTTACGCTTATGGGCCAGGCCGGTCTGCACATCCCCGCATTTGACGGATCACGGCTGGCCGTGTTTGACAATGTTTTTGCCGATATCGGAGACGAGCAGAGCATAGAGCAGAGTCTCTCGACCTTCTCGTCACACATGAAGAACATCGTCTCTATCCTTAGGGAAGCTGACGAGGGTTCACTCGTACTCTTCGACGAGCTCGGAGCCGGAACGGATCCCACGGAGGGCGCGGCTCTCGCGAGGGCGATCCTCTCTGATCTGCATGAACGAGGGGTGCACGTTATGGCAACCACTCACTACGCTGAGCTCAAGGCCTACGCTCTCACCACACCCGGTGTCTGCAACGCCTGCTGTGAGTTCGATGTGGCAACGCTTTCGCCCACCTACAGGCTCCTGATCGGAGTACCCGGACGAAGCAACGCTTTTGCGATCTCAGGCAAGCTTGGCCTTCCCGAACAACTGATAGACCGCGCACGCGGCTATATGACCCAGAAAGAGAAGAGTCTCGACGACGTTATCGAAGGACTTTCGGCGAGCCGTCTCGAGTACGAACAGAAGAACGAAAGAGCCTCCGAAGCACTCGGCGAGGCCGAAAGGCTCAAGGAGAGGCTCGAGCAGAAGAACGAAAAGCTCGACGCCACCAGAGAAAAGATCATAGAAAACGCACGCGAGGAAGCCGAGAAGATCCTCCGTGATGCCAAAGAATTTGCTGACGCCACGATCAGGAAGATCAACAAGCTTGCCGGATCGGGTGCACCGATGAGAGAGCTCGAGGAGGAGCGCGGAGCGCTTCGCGAGAAGCTCTCTGGCGCAGGCAGAAAGAAGACCGCGGTCGAGAAAAAACCGGGAGCTCCCATCACCGATCCCTCGCAGCTTAAGATCGGCGACAGCGTTCATATCGTATCAATGGGTGTGGACGGCAGGATCGTTTCGCTTCCCGACAGGAAGAGTGACGTCACGGTTTCGATGGGCGCGATGCGCACCACCGTCAATGTGAGCGACCTTCGCTCTGCGGCACCCGCACCGGCTCCCGAAAAGAAAGAAAAGACGGGCGTCGGAGCGATCAAGATACAGAAGGCCTACGATGTCGGAATGTCCGTCAACGTGATCGGCATGAGGGTCGACGAGGCACTCCCTGTTGTGGAGAAGTATCTCGACGATGCCTATCTCGCCGGACTCCAGAACGTTTCGGTCATCCACGGCAGAGGTACGGGCGCACTCTGTGACGCGATCCGCGGGCTCCTCAAGAGGCTCAAATATGTCTCCTCTTACCGCTTCGGAACATTTCACGAAGGTGACAGGGGCGTTACGATAGTAGAGTTTAAACAGGGTAATTGACAGGATGGGACAGCAGTTATGGATAATGCAAAGAAGATTCTGATAGTCGACGATGACAACAACATCGCCGAGCTGATCTCGCTTTACCTCACGAAGGAACGCTACGAAACGGCGATCGCTTCGGACGGCGAAGAGGCGATCACGATGTTCGGGGAATTCGGCCCCGACCTTATCATACTGGACATCATGCTGCCGGGAATCGACGGCTACGAGGTCTGCCGGAGGATCAGGCAGACTTCGGCAGTGCCCATAATCATGCTCTCGGCCAAAGGCGAGACATTTGACAGGGTGCTCGGGCTTGAGCTCGGTTCCGACGACTATATGGTCAAGCCGTTCGATTCCAAGGAACTCGTGGCCAGGGTGAAAGCCGTTTTAAGGCGCAATCCCGTGGGATTCGGGCTTCCTGAGAAGAACGAGAGCGACAAGGATAAGGTTTCTTATAAGGACCTCACCGTCAGTCTTTCCGATTACACATGCCGCTATAAGGGAACAGCGGTCGAGATGCCGCCCAAGGAGCTTGAGCTTCTCTACTTCCTTGCGACATCGCCCAACCGCGTGTTCACGCGCGAGCAGCTGCTTGAACGGATCTGGGGCTACGAGTACATCGGAGACACGAGGACCGTGGATGTCCATATCAAGAGACTCAGGGAGAAATTACCCGATACCGGTGAGTGGAGGATCTCGACGGTGTGGGGCGTGGGATACAAGTTCGAAGTGTGATTTTTAGGAACAGGAAACCCTTCCTGATTTAAGCGGAGGATCCTAAGCGAGGAGCGGGATTATCGATGAAGATTCCGGTAAAGGTCATCATATGTTATTTGATCACCGTCGTGGTTCTCTTCTTTCTGGCCAACACAGTGTTAGAGGGAAAAGTCAGGGAAATGACGGAACAGCAGATCAGAAATGAGATGTCGGATCGCGCGGTCGGTCTTGCGGACAGGTATATAGTCCGGTTTTACGATTCCAAGTACACCTTGAGACAGATGCGCGACCAGGTCATGATGCTCAGTGACATACTGGGTCAGAGGATCTGGATCATAAACAGTAAGAACAAGGTGGTCGTCGATTCCGAGAGCTCGAAGGTGTTCGACCTCGGAGAGATCGATCCCGAATTTGTCTACAATACCTATCACGACGACGTCATGATAGAAGATCTCGTCGAGGAGAAGATGCTTGCGGTGACAGCTCCCGTAATGTACAAGTTTGAGGTCAAGGCATACGTATGTGTCCTCTACCCCGAAAACGAGATCAGGGAGTCCGTGACAAGCCGGATGAACAGCATAAACCTGCTGCTCCTGATAGTATGCCTCTTTGTGGCGATCGCCTTCTTCGTGATCTACATCATAGCGGCTTATCCGACACGAAAGATCAGGAAGGCGGCGCTCGAGTACGCGGGCGGGAACTACTCGTACACATTGAGGTGCAGGACACGCGACGAGTACAACGATCTTACCAACGCGATCAACTACATGGTCGGCCAGATCAAGCAGGTTGACGATTACCAGAAAAAGTTCATAGCAAACGTTTCGCACGATTTCAGATCACCGCTCACCTCGATCAAGGGCTATGCCGAAGCGATCAAGGACGGAACGGTACCTGAGGAGGCTAGGAACAAGTACCTCGATGTCATCCTTTTCGAGACCGACAGACTCTCGAAGCTGACCTCCGACCTGCTCGATCTCAACAGGATCGATGCACGCGGGCTTATGCTTGAGATCACGAGCTTCGACATAAACGAATCGATCAAGAAGACGGCGGCCTCTTTTGAGGTCACATGTCTCAAGAAAAAGATAAGCATTGAGCTTTCCTTCGCATCGAAGAGCACGTTCGTCGATGCGGACCTCGGCAGGATCCAGCAGGTCCTCTACAACCTGATAGACAATGCGATCAAGTTCTCGAAGCCGCAGTCGGTGATCGAGATCGAGACGGAAGAGAAAGGAACGAAAGCGCTTATCAGGGTCAAGGACCATGGCGAAGGCATCAGCAGAGAAAACATAAAGCGTATCTGGGAACGCTTTTACAAGCAGGATTCGTCGAGAGGTAAAGATAAAAAAGGAACCGGACTGGGGTTGTCCATCGTCAAAGAGATAATCACAGCCCACGAAGAAAATATAAATGTTATCAGCACTGAGGGAGTAGGTACCGAATTCACGTTTACGCTGCCGATATCGAGTTGACGCGGCATGCACACAGTTTGAGGGAAAACAGACATGGATAACAACAACATTGACAAGACTCAGGATCAGGAAAAGAGTTTTATCACTGAAAAGATCAAACCCAAGACCAGAAGGAAGATCAAGAAGGTGCTTGAGGTGTGCGGACTTGCCCTGCTTGCAGCCGTGATCATCGGTTTTGTGTCACGCATCATCTATGTGGCGTCCGAGGGGATGGTCAACAAGATGTTCGGCGTGGAGGAAAAGCCGGCTGAGACACCCGTTTCGAACAGCCCCGTGCGCGGCGAAGTCAAGCTCACGACAGGAACCGGAGAAGGACGGATCAGTCCTGCGGTCCCCGGACCCGTGACCCCTTCACCGGATCCTGAGGTAACGCCTATGAAGGAGCCCTCGCCATCGCCGTCTCCGTCACCCGAGAAAGAAGAAGTGAAGGATGAAACCGACCGGCAGACGACTCCGGAGGCCGAAGAAACCGAAAGCAATACTCCCGATACCGGTAATGAAGAAGGTATGACGGTGACTCTTGTGCCGCCTCTTGAAGAGGACGTTGCGACCGGCGGCGAAGAGTCCGAGCCCGATCCGATGGACGACTTCAGCGGGATCGTAGGAAGTCTCAAGGATCTTTACGCTTCGGTTTCCGAGAGCGTTGTCACGGTGAGAGCATGCAACAGCGGTGTAAACTGGCTTGATGAGAACATTGAAACATACACGGACGCTACGGGAGTGATCCTCGGAGAAAACGGGGTTGAGCTTCTGATAATGACATCATGCGCCAAGACCGAGAACGCAGACAGGATTGAGATCATCCTTGCAGACGGTTTCACGGTTGAAGGTAAGGTGTTCCTTTCAGACCCCGTGCTCGACCTTGCCATCGTTGCGGTGGATCTTGAGAAGATCACCGGGAAGGAAAAAGCCACTCTTCGCTGCATATGCATCGGAGACTCCTCAAAGGTCGCTGTCGGTGATTCGATCATGGCTGCCGGCATGCCCGACGGCTATGCGGGTTCGATGTCGTACGGCTTTGTCTCGGCGACGGGCAGGAAGTGTTATGTTCAGGACGGTGTGCTTGATGTGTTCGCGACCGGACTTCCTTACCACACCGGTTCGGACGCTGTCATCGTCAACATGAACGGCGAGATGATCGGCATCATCTCACACATGACGGAACAGAACGAGGAAGACAGGATCACAACGTGTATAGCCATTAACAGCATACGCGACATCCTCATCGCGCTCCTCAACGGCAAGAGTGCGGTGCATCCCGGCATCAGGGCTGAGGATATGCCGGCGGATGTTCTCAAGTCTATGGGTCTCGAGAACGGTATCTACATCAACGAGGTGGTTGCATCTTCGCCTGCTGCTGTTGCGGGACTCCGCAAGGGCGATGTCATCACCAGCATGGACGGAACTCCCATCACGAGCGTAAAGGACATGATGGAATACCTGATCGGCGGCACGGACCGGGCGCTCATTTCGACCACATATTTCAGGAGCAGTTTAAGGGACGAACCTGAGAACACAGTCGTTATCGAGCTCGGTATCGGAAGCTGATACATGTTCACGGACCAACCGGGGCATCGAAAGAAGATGATTTGACGATTTAGTATGAATAGGATATAGTAAACACATATGAAATAAGAAACAGAGGAAAGTTATGAAGTTTTTATCAGATATACGTGAAGGCGACAATATTCGCGAGATCTACCTTTGCAAGGAGGTCCGCACGCTGCAGAGCAAGGTCGGAAAGAGCTACCTCGCTCTCACGCTTCAGGACAAGACAGGTACGGCGGACGGCAAGGTCTGGGACATAAACGCCGCTATCGAGGAATTCGAAGCCATGCAGTTCATAAGCGTTGAGGCAAAGGTCGTGATCTTCCAGGACAAGCCTCAGCTCAATACCACCAGAGTCCGCAGGGCAAGCGAGGGAGAGTATGATCCCGTCGACTACGTTCCCTGCAGCAAGTACGATCCGGAGGAGATGAAGCAGGAGCTCCGCAAGTTCATCGAATCGGTCAAGGAACCGCATTGCAGGGCACTTCTTGAGGACCTTTTCATAAACGACAAAGAGTTCGCGAATGCTTTTTGCACTCATTCGGCTGCAAAATCGATGCATCACGGATTTGTGGGAGGACTGCTCGAGCACACGCTTTCCGTTACGAGAGTATGCCACTGTTTCTGCAAGTGCTACCCGATGCTCAAGAGAGATCTGCTGATCACGGCGGCACTCTGCCATGACATCGGAAAGATCGATGAGCTCACGGACTTCCCCATGAACGAGTACACGGACGAAGGCAACCTCCTCGGCCATATCATAATCGGCACACAGATGGTTTCGGAGAGGATCGCCAAGATCGAAGGCTTCCCGCCCGCACTCGCTGCCGAGCTCAAACACTGCATCGTGGCTCACCACGGCAAGTACGAGTACGGCTCGCCCAAGATCCCCGCTATCATGGAGGCGATGGCGCTTCATTTCGCGGATAACCTTGACGCGAAGCTCGAGACCTTCAAGGAAGCCATTGACGCATCGGACGGCAAGTCGATGTGGCTCGGCTTCAACAGAAGTTTTGAATCCAATATCAGAAGGACAACTGACATATGATCAATAATTCAACCGCAGCAACAACAAAAAAAGGATTGATCCTTGAGGGCGGATCGATGCGCGGCATGTTCTCGTGCGGTATCATCGATGTGTTCCTTGAAAACGGGATCACTTTCGACGGTGCGGTCGGAGTGTCCGCAGGCGCGGTTTTCGGCTGCAACCTCAAATCCAAGCAAAAAGGCAGAGCTCTTCGGTACAACAAGATGTTCTGCAAGGATAAAAGATACGCGAGCATGAGAAACTTCATCAAGACGGGTGACGTTTACGGTGCAGATTTCTGCTACCACGAGATCCCCGACAGGCTGGATGTCTTCGACAGGGAGACATTTGCGTCAAATCCCATGGAGTTCTACATCGTCGCAACCGACATCGAAACGGGCAGACCGGTTTATCACAAGTGCAAGGACGGCGGCGAGGAGGATCTGCTGTGGATGAGAGCATCGGCGTCGATGCCTCTCGCCTCGAAGATCGTGGAGATCGGAGACAGGAAGCTCCTTGACGGCGGTATGGCCGATTCGATCCCCGTGAAGTTCCTCGAGAGACGCGGGTACGACCGCAACATCGCCATCCTCACACAGCCGCTTGATTTTGAGAAAAAGAAGAATAAATACCTCGGACTTATCAGAGTGGTTTACAGGAAATTCCCGAATCTCATCAAGTCCATGGCGACAAGACACTTAAGGTACAATAGGACGACTGCTTACATCAGGGAGCGTGAGCTTTCGGGCGAGCTTTTTGTGATCCGGCCGCCCGAGGCCTTAAACATCGGGAGCGTGGAGCATAACCCCGACGAACTTGACCGCGTCTATGAGATCGGTCGCAAGGTCGCCCTCGAACGCCTCGATGAGATCAAGGCATGGCTGAGCTGACGATTGAACGTTGCACCGGAGTGTGAAACTTCGAGAGATAAACAATTTAAAAAGGCAAGAATAACAAGATAAACGTAGCATGACCCGTGCGAAAGCGCGGGTCTTTGTGGTATTATAGAAGGACAAAATGAATAATGCGTCATGGATGAAAAACCGGTTGATTAATTTATTGAAAATGACCGGAGAATGTACGGAGCGACTGATCGTCATGACACGGGAAGTAAGCACATGTTGAAAAAGAACGACATCATAGAAATAGAGATCACCGACACAGGGAGTGAAGGAGAGGGCATCGGCCGCGCGGACGGGATGGCCTTCTTCGTCGTGGGCGCGATTCCCGGAGACACCGTAAGGGCCGGGGTCATGAAGCTTAAAAAGACCTACGGCTACGCGCGCCTTATCGAGATCCTCAAACCGTCACCGAACCGTGTCAAGCCGAGATGTAAAGTCGCCGCTCTCTGCGGAGGCTGCCAGCTTCAGCACGAAAGCTATGAGGCGCAGCTTAAGTTCAAGACGGACAAAGTCCTTAACTGTCTCACAAGGATAGGGGGACTTGTTAGGGATGAATCAAATAAGATCATCCTGAGAGATCCTGAAAACGGGGAAGAGGCTGTCATGTTTGAAACGGTGGGAGCCTCAGAGCCCTTCGGTTACAGAAACAAGTCGCAGTACCCCGTTGGAAAAGATAAAACAGGCAAGACGGTGGCGGGCTTCTACCGCAATCATTCCCATGATATCATCCCCTGTACGGAGTGTGCCTTGGCACATCCCGTTGCTGGAAGCATCATGGACGCGGTACTCGCTTATATGGACAAAGCGGGAGTGACCGCATATTGCGAAGCCTATGATGATGAAGAAACGGATCATGTGTGTTTTGAAGCTTGCGAAATAAAGTCGACAACCGAAAAACAGAAAAAAAGAAAAGACAAGTTGGCCGGTACGGCAAATAAATATATTATTAGTGAGAGTGAGCGAGGAGTAGTACGACATGTCCTGATACGTACAGGTCACGCCACAAAACAGGTCATGGTCTGCCTTGTGATCTGCGCCGAGGACATCCCCGAAAAGGAAATGCTTGTGGGGCTCATTTCAGACGCATGCGAAAAGCACGGGATGAAGCTCGAGTCCGTATCGTGCTGCATAAACGTTGAGAAAACAAACGTCATCATGACGGACAGGATAAAACACATCTGGGGAAGCGACCACATTGTTGATAGGATCGGAGAGATCGATTACCGCATCTCACCGCTTTCGTTCTTCCAGGTCAACCCGCTTCAGACGCGCGTGCTTTACTCGAAGGTGGAAGAGCTGGTGAAGGAAAGCATAGGTGTCAGTGCCGATCAAAACAGCCGGGGCGTGGAACGAGAAACAGCAGAAGGCGAGAGTAAAGCGGACAAACGGGAAACAGCAGAAGGCGAGAGCAAAGCGGACATCGAAGAAAGCGGATGCGAAAAGGATGCCGAAAAAAGCGGAAGCGAAACGGATGAGGGTCGGGATCGTAAACCCGTGATATGGGACATGTACTGCGGAACCGGGTCCATAAGTCTTGCGTTATGCAAGGTCGCCCGGAAGGTCTACGGAGTCGAGATAATCGAGGCAGCGGTTCGTGATGCGCGTGAAAACGCTACCATGAATGGGATAAAGAATGTGGAATTCTTCTGCGGTCCTGCGGAAGATGTCGTTCCCGAGATGTACGCGAAAGATGCTTCTTACGGAGCGGATATCGTTGTTGTCGACCCGCCGAGAAAGGGCTGCGATGCGAAACTCCTGGAGTGCCTAAAAAGGATGTCCCCCCACAGCATTATCTACGTTTCATGTGATCCCGCAACCCTGGCACGAGACATAAAAATCCTCCGCGAGGGCGGATACGCCCTTAAAAAGGTGATGCCTGTCGATATGTTCCCTCAGACGGTGCATGTTGAAAGCTGCGTGCTTTTGCAGAGGGTGAGCAACACCCGTCCGAAAGCCATTACTCTGGATGTTGAGATGGAGGATTATTACAGAATAAAAGGGGACAGGACGAATGATTGAAAGTAAAACTATAATCGATATGGAGAAGACCGGAAACAACCTCCGAAAATATGCATATGAGAATGGATATAGCGTAAAGGATATTCAACAGTATCTTGGATTGTCATGTCCGCAACCGGTATACAGATGGTTTAAGGGAATAATACTGCCTTCAGTTGATAATCTTCTTCGACTTAGTGAATTGTTCCATCTTCATATGGAGGATCTTTTAGTGAAACAATACACAAAGTATACGTATGATTGTTGTTTGGTTACAAAGGCTAATTCAAACCAATTTGTAAAACGAATGCAGGCTTATTATTCGCTACTTGTTGGATAGCCGGGATTTTGGACTATCCGTCCAATGACAAAAAAATCACGCATATCATACGATAAAAGAAAAACATCGGAGGTGCGTGATGACAAGAGGAAAGATTATTTACATTGACCGGGATGGGAAGATTTTCTCGTCAGTAGAATTTAATGGAGATATGTATCCGGATGGGAATGCTGATAGAATTCTGGAAATGTTCGAAGCGGGATTGTTTTCGAACTACAGTAACTATGAGAGTTTTGTGATCCGGTTTAATAAGTCTCATTACGGTTACGAGGAAGAACTGATCCATCCGCTTGCCTGCAAGGAGGAGAGGGTAATTGACATTACGGAGAATTGGACGGATTACCTGTACATCATCAATAATTCCGATTGTGAATGGATCATAAAAGGTCAAAACGGCACATCTTTCTTAGATAAGAGAACATTGGGAATCGTACGATTTCAGCAAGTCGAGAGGATGATTCACAGGGTATTGCATGAAAATGCCAAAGAATTCAGTGCAAGTATCAGCAAAGAAGAATTTGTGGAGATACTGAATCGATTAAGGGACTCATCGGATTTGGTAAGAAAGGTAAATAGTCTATTCCGTAATAGCAGGGATAACGTTGAGTGTGATTTTAGCAATGGGGCGGCACTTCAGATCTCACATGAGAGCACTGTGGTATTTTTGCTTCGGAAACTGCTGAAGGATGCAGTTGAGAATATCGACTATTATATTTATGAATTGGATTATGGACGACAATATGAGCCAGGCATGATTACAGATGAGAATGGCCATGATATCGACTTCAGTTCTGCTGAAAAGCTATATGATTACCTGATCGGGGAGGTGAAATAATATGCCGAAGACGATAAAGAAAGAAACAATACATGTTGGCGGCATCAGTATAGCAGTTTATACATCGGACTTTGAAAATGATTTTTTATCATTAACTGATATTGCAAAATACAAAAGTGATGATGCAAATGCGACGATATGCAATTGGATGAGAAATAGGGAAACTATAGAATTTCTTGGGTTATGGGAAAGTTTGCATAATCAGGATTTTAAACCCCTCGAATTCGAGGGGTTTAGAGGTGAGGCTGGATTACATGCATTTACAATGTCACCGTCCAAGTGGATTGAGGGAGTAAATGCAATTGGAATCGTCTCAAAAGCAGGAAGATATGGTGGAACATATGCTCATTCGGATATCGCGCTTGAGTTTGCATCATGGATTTCAGCTTCATTCAAGTTGCTGATTGTTAAGGATTATCAGCGCCTAAAGAAGGATGAGAACAGCCGCCTGTCTCTTAATTGGAACCTGAACCGCGAGATAGCCAAACTTAATTATCGTATTCATACCGATGCAATAAGGGATCACTTGATACCGCCAGAACTTACACAGGATCAGATCTTTTTCAAATATGCAAATGAGGCGGATATGCTTAATGTGGTATTGTTTGGTATGACTGCAAAACAGTGGAGAGATGCTAATCCGGGTAAGAAAGGAAACATCAGAGATGATGCCAACCTCAATCAGCTTCTCGTGCTGGCAAACATGGAAAGCTATAATGCAATCCTGATCGGACAGGGCAAAACTATGTCTGAAAGGATAGTGTTGCTTAGAGAACTCGCTGTTAAGCAGATGGAGACTCTGTCCATGGTCAGTATGGATGGTATAAAACAACTGCCGGGTGGCGATTCTGAGAAAGAATGATGAAAAGGTCGGAACTTTGATACGATGTATAACAAAAGTAGCAAAAAAGCAACCAAAGGCTGATGTATCTCAGCAATGAGAAATTGTATATTGGTCTTGGAGGTGATGAGTATGATTTTTTCAGAGAAACTACAATTGATCCGCAAGAGTAAGGGGATGACACAGGAAGACCTTGCAGAAAAGCTTGCTGTATCAAGACAGGCGGTTGCAAAATGGGAATCAGGCCAGGTTTATCCTGACATTAGTAATCTTATCCAGATAAGCAATCTTTTCAATGTTACTGTAGATTATCTGGTCCGAGATCAGGAGTGTATGGTTAGTTACGAGAATACTGAGGATAATGATCTCAGTAAGCTGATCGAGTTCAGGCTTGAAGCTAATGTAAATACTTATGCTGCCTATATGAATGAAACAGACTCTACAAGGATAGATTCTCACGACTTTTCATATAGCAGTGGACCATATATATATCATGACACGTATGTTGGTGGTGAAAAGTTTGCCGGAGAAGAAGCAATCTGGGTTGATGGCAAAATACAGTATGCAATGAATTATCTTGGCAGGGTGTTAGAACAGCAATTCAGTGGTGATTTCTTGAAAGAAGCACTGTTAGCGGCGGGCGGAACCAGCCATTCAGAGTCAGGCAGGAAAAACCAATTTCAGCCAATCGAAAATAGCCAATGCACCAAATCCTCCTTCCTCTAAACGGATGATTTAATCATTTCTCCAGCTGAAAGTGAGATTGTCTCACACTTTCTTCCTCTGTAACTGTTGCCTTTAATCATAAACACTGTGGCCTCATCAAATATACGATCCATCGCACATAAGAGGGTGTCATCCTCGCTGAAGAACTCGCCCCATTTGTCAGGCCCCTTATTGCTTGTAAAAATCATGGTGTTGGGACCTTCCTTGTTGTAGCGACGGTCAATCACGTCGAAGAACATTCGTGTGTTCTCTTTATCAAACACGCACCTTCCGATTTCATCCACTATCAGGCACGAAGGCTTTACAAGAGAGTTAATTGCGGAACTCTCGCGGCCCTGTCTCCTCGCATCAGTCAGTTTCTGGTTGAGTTCGGTTGCCTTGAGGAAATACGTCTTCAGACCCCTTATGCAGCATGCGCGTCCATAGGCCATGCCCAAATGTGTCTTTCCAACACCCTGAGGGCCGATAAATGCGATATTCCTATGGGCATACAAGGCTGACAGGCTCGGAAGGTCAACAAGTGCTTCTGTATTTTTTCCGTGGAGTTGTGTGAAGTCAAAATTTTCGAAAGTCTTGGGCTCCTTCAAGGGCAGACGGCTCAAGCGTAGCAAGGTTGAAACTATGGCCTCCTGTTTCTTTTCCTTGAGGTAACCGAAGATTTCATCTATCGCACACAGGCAGGATTCTGACATCTGTCTTTCCACGGCCAGCGAAGCAATCTCTTTGTCCCCGATGTCTATATTCAGGAATTTTGCGTTGTCACTGATGCTCTCATATACTGATCCGTCCATCACTCGTCCTCCTCAAAATGAAACCTACTGAAGCCAGATGCTTCTTGAAGGGGTTCAAGCTGCTGGATACGGATTTTGACGGGGGTGGATGGATGCTCTTCGGGCTGTGGCATGGTGTACTGGTCACGGCAAAAACTATCCCTGCGACTCCATGTCACATCATGTGTTGTCAGGATCTTTGTCATGGTAGCATCGTAAATGTAAAGCGTATACCCATCGCGCTTTACCCTGCATGTCCTGCCCGTGTACCAATAGGGCACCCCGAACCTACGCCCCTCATAGTTCACAAATCCATCGTAAGAGATTCTGCGTTCAGGACAAAGGTAAAATGAAAGTTCCGGTGTATCCTCCAATTCAGCCGCTACTTCCATACAGCATTGGGTATGCTTTTCCCTGGGGACGCAATCCACGGCCTTATGGTATCTTCCATCTTGATCTTCACACCAGCGGAGGGCATCGTAATTCAGGTCCGTCAGTTCTCTATAAACACGTCCAGGAAGGAAATTACCCTTGACGAACCCCACAAGGCGTTCAACGGCACCCTTTGTGAACGGGTGACGAGGTTTACACAGTTTTGTCTCAAACCCGATGTTTCCCATAAAGAGCTCATAATCCTTCTGCCAGATGGGGTGTCCCTCATTATCACGGCAGATGACTACGCTTTTCATGTTGTCCGTGAGTACGTACTTTGGAATGCCCATATGCAGAAACGCATGGAGCATCCCAATGAAGAGGTTCTCCTGCTTGGCATTGGGAAAGAACTCGATGTACCGCCTGCCACAACAATGACAGATCATGGCAAAACAGGCCACCTTGAAACTGCCTCCATCTCCGCAATCCACTTCAACAAATCCCCAGTCCATCTGATAGTTCTCCCCAGGGTTGGTGGTATATCTCCTTCCGCGGTTGCCATGGGGCGATACTATTTGGCGCTTGGGCGGAACGAGATCCTTGTGGCCAGCTATGTAATTTTTGACCGTGGTGACGCCACCCCCATATCCCGATTCCTTCAAGCGATCATAAATTGCATTTGAGTTTGTTACCCCCTTTCTAAGCAGAGCATCAATTATCCCGGTATATCCGCTTAGCACCGTCTTCTCTGCCTTTTTCCCCGACAGGGCGTGAGGGAGGATCTGAAAACCGTTTTCCTTTATGTGTCTGAGTTTTCCCCTTGTGATCCCCGTCCTTCTCTCCAGTTCCGCTAAGTTGACCTTTTTAAGGTCGAATCTGTCCCCCAACTCTGTCTTCATTTCGTTGAGGGTTTGTGCTAACATAGCACTTAAGTCATTGCTGTTCTCCATGTCATATACTGGTGCATTGGCTCATACCAGTATATATTAAACACAGGGGGCGCAATGGCTTTTTTTTATTGACTCTCTTTGGTTTATTCCATATGACCCTTATTGGTTGTTTTCATCTGACCCTCAATGGTTCATATCGCCTGACGCTAATACCGCTCTCGCTACCTCTTAAATTCAATCAGTAGCGAGAGCGGCCGCACATTTTGGCTTCTGTGTCAACCCC
>JAEEGH010018784.1_pt1 | contig 14573 bp, 3 predicted proteins | sample 9134181 | NCBI WGS metagenome assembly JAEEGH01 (sample SAMN16246544, study PRJNA631951) | gut metagenome | biome: gut microbiome; feature: rumen; material: DP-attached | host: Bos | place: Iran: Karaj | collected 2018-10 | reverse complement strand
CACCGTCGAAGCATGGGGATCCATGGTCATTTTCTTAACATCCAGGCTCGCGTAGAGCGGATTGGACATGATCTCCTTACGGGTCTGATAATAGGTCGCGATAGAACTCAGCTGATCTACCTTTGTCCGGATCTTTTCGGTGGTTTCTTCATCTTTGTCTGCAAAGTATTCCGGGAACCTTTCCAAAAAGATCTTATAGCCGGAAAGATTGAGGCACATGCGCTCCAGGCTCTGTGGCGACTTTGCGATCCCCTCATCGCTGAGATCGAAACCGGAAGTCTTTATGCTGAGGATGTTCTCCGTCATCATGTCCATGGCGTCCAAGATCCTCGGCTGATCCTCATCCTTTTTGGCGCCTTTCTTCCCGAGGTAAAGCTCGGTCAGCTTTTTATTCTGCTGCTCGTTTTCGGTCATCACGCTCGAAAGCAGGGCAAAGTCCGCATTGGAGCATTCGTTCAGATCCTTCGTCACGTGCTTGCTGAGATGGCTTAACTGCGCGGTTCTTACGGTGTTGAAGGGGTCTTTCCAGGACTTCGCGATCTTGCTTCTTTCCTTCTTTGACAGAACCTTCATTTCGGGCAAGCGGACCGGCACGTTCGCCTTCTCCTCTTCTTCCTTTTCGAGCCGCTCTTTAACAAATTCGATCTCTTTGTTGTTCATGAGCTCAGGCTTACTGTTCACATAGTCTATAACTCCCTTATCCGCCTTATACAGCAGATTGATCGCAGGGATCTCAAGCTTTTGAAGTTCCTGATCACATCTCTTCAGGAGCAGCTTTGCCGCGTCCCGGCTGACCGCCTCGTTCAGACGGAGCAGCCCTTCGATCATCGCCTTTTTCTTCAGGATCTCAGAACACTGTGCGAGGATTTTCTGCACCTCCTGGATGTTCTTGCCCGATAATTCCAATTCTTTGAGCTCGAATACGTTAAGAAGGGAGCCTTTGGTGGCATAGGTCGAGATTTTCTGCCTGTTGATCTTGGTATAGGGGAACTTTTTCCTCTTCTTCATTTTCCCGTCCTTCGGCGGGTTTAATTTGAACATTTCCTCGCTGAATGTCAGCAGCTGCGCATCCAGAGCTTTTTTCATGTATGCTTCGTCATTAAGCCTCTTTTCCAGCTCCTGCGCGTCCTTTTCAACCTCTTTTTCATTCTCTTTCTGCCACTCGTCATAAGAAGTCTGAACCTTCATCAGGGCGGTAACCTGATTCATATGCACACCCATCCACTGGCCCTTGGTCAGCGGCTCCGTGATCCCATCTTTGTCCGTATTGTAGCCAATACGCATGTTATCATTGAAATTGATGTTCTGCATCAATCCCATACCCAGCCCCTTGATCAGTTTCCGGAAATTCGGATGGGTCTTTGCATAATCTTCCGCGGCCTTTTCAAGGCCGACCCCTTTCAGATTGGCATAGGTAAGAAGCCTCGACGCCAGATATTCCGCCAGCTCGGGTTGTTTCTCCATTTCCTTATACCATTTACCGAGCACAACCGGCTTCTGCCCGCTCATCACTTCGGGATCATTGATCTGTGAAAGATCGCCGATATCTTCAAGGTCCGGGATCGCGATCTTATCCAGTTTATCCAGCTCTTCCGTAAAGATCTCCTGCTTCGTTTGCTCATCATCATTAAGAAACGCGTTTAACCATCTGAGGTTTCTCTCATGGTTCTTCTGATCCTCCTCAGAAACGGGAACACCGTTATCGTCAAAGCGCACCGGGACAATACCATAGGAAAGGCCTCTGGACAGGGTGGCGTCATTATTATCAAGCTTTTTGCCAGGTTTTTTACGGATCTCATTCGCCAGCCTTGAATACTCAGGATGCTTTAGCACTGCCTTCGCCTGCATGTGCTTCTGCACATAGCGCCAGCCATCCAGCGTAAGCAGAGGATTTTTCTTCTGCAGTTCCTTAAACTCTGCCAACTGTTCCGCGCCGCTCTTGATCTTAAGATCCTTATTTGCTTTCTTCCACCCGGCTGCTTCCTGATCGATGTCTTTAATATATTTCTGTTCTTCGATTATACGTTTCTCTTCCTGTTTTTCCGCTTCCTCCTGCAGATTCGCATATTCCTCTTCGTCTTTTTGATCAGCCTTCTTTTCGCTCTTCACCGGCAGGAGCTGCCCATTAATTCTCTTTGTGCACGCCGAATCAAAGGGATCAAAGCCGTAATCCCTCAGATACAGGGACCGAAGCTTCTCCGTTAAGCGTTCCATCGCCTTGCGTTTCACGGCAAATTCCGGATGGGTTTCCTCGTATTCCTCGAGAATTCCGTCGGTATCCATGTCTTCATTCTCCAGAAAACCATCCATGTTCAGGCACCGCCGCATCAGCTCAATCGTCTCCTCCTGCTGTTCGGCGTTTTCGTTTAAGAACTCTTCGAGCCATTCATCTGTAGCCTGCGCCTGCTCCGGGAAGGAAAAACGCTGCAGCTTCACATCCAGATCCGGGAGGACGAAACTCCTTAAATACCGGCGGATCTCTGCCTTATCACCGCTTTTCACACTCCTCAGCCATTCTGCATTCAGTTTCGCTTTCGCTTCATCCTCCTTGGTGAGGCATTTTCCGTTGAGATCATAGCGCACCGAAAGAAGCCCGATGTTTGTGAACGGGTCGGTGACTTTTGCCTGCGATAAAACAGTACGATCCTGATCGCATAAGTACATCATCCGATACAGATGATCCATCTGTTCCTGAGAAAGTTTTTTATCCGTAAGCTTTGCCAGTTCTTTTTCAAAGCTCTTCTTTTCCTCGAAAAGCTCTTCGGCAGAACGGGTCTCTGTTCCGTAAAGGGTTTTATCCTTCTGCGCCACAAAGCTGCCAAAATTCTCTGAGAAGTCCTGAAACGCCTGATCGTCCTTATAATCCTCGGCCATCTGTTTTCGTTTTTCATCACGAAGCTCCTTCGCTTCCCGATCCTTCTCGTTTTTGGCAAAGGACGAATACACTTTCTCATATTTTTGGACAGAATCGCCCATCTTCTTCAGATGCGCATCCTTCTCTGCTTTGCTCTTATTTTCCACATCCTTCATGGAAAGATTGATAGAGCCGAGATATTGCGTTACCGCTACCCGAAGCTGATCCATCAATCTTCTGCGTTCCGAAAACTCCGGATGTTTTTCAATATATTTTGCGGCAACACTGTCGGTACCGCTTTTTCTTTCGTTGATCCCATCCAGCCTTCTCATCAGGGAAAGAAGCTTCTGGGGTCCGTTGATCAGGGTTTTACGGATCCAGCCTTCCTGCAGCTCCTGCGGGCTCGGGAACTGGAATTCATTAAGCTCCTCCCCGAGTTCTTCAATGGCAAGCTTCGTAAGCTCTTCCTGTTTCTGTTTATGCTCCTCATCGTTGGCAGAAAAAGCTTCAATCCAATCCTTGTTCTGTTTGAGCCTCCTTGCGTCCGTATTGGTAAAGGTCTGCCCGTCTGATTTGTAACGAACCGTACGGATCCCAAGGTTCAGTTCACGACGGATACTGTCTTCCGTGCGGGCAAACGTCAACCCTTTTTTGCCGAGGAGAGACTGTGTGCTGTTTTTGTACTCCGGCTCCTCCATGAACTGGTTCAGAAGCTGGCAGTTCCTTAAGATCTTGAAGTCCTCTTCGGAAACATTTTTATGCGCCTTCTTGAATTCCTTGTAATCATTGGGCAGATGCATGTGCGAGAGCTGCTCCTGGGTTTTCTCTTCATCCAGTTTTACCCGCTTTTTCTTTTGTATCTCCATAGATTTCGGCACATCATTCAGGAAATATCCCTTGCCAAAATCATTCTTCGCCAGCTTGGCATTCATGTAGATGAGCATTTTATCCGGTTCCTTGCTCATTTTCTCGTCCAGTTCATTCTGAGAGAGCTTCCACACCTCATCCGGATCAAGCCCTGCTTTGCCGGCTTCGACATAAAGCTTGATCATATTATGATAAACGGAGCTTGCTACGGACAGGAACTCGCCGCGGGCACAAACTTCCATAAACTGCTCATCCGTAAGCGACGTATCCGCATCCTTTTCATCCATCATCGCCTTTGCTTCGGGATCCTGCATCAGATTGGCAAAATCGCTGAAAAACACCTGGCTGTCCACGAAAAACCTCAAGAATACCAGCTTTGAGCGTTTTTCCTCCGAAAGCAGTTCCTTCGGGTCATTCACGGAAAGTGTGCTTAAGTCAAAGTCCATGATCGCCTTGAACGTTTTTTTCATAAGGAGGATCTTTGCCTTCTTTTCCTCCTTGTTCAGCTTCGTTCCGTCACATACCAGACTGAAGGTTTTGAAGGTCTCGTGATAATCCGATTTCTGTTCCTGATCTTTTTCCGAAAACGCGATGAAATTGCTCAACTCCGCGGCTCTCCGGAAGGAGGAGATATATTTACCGGAATTGTCCTGTCTGAGTTCCTCTATCCAGGGCTGCGCATCCTTTTCGATCAGGGAGAAGTCGGCTTTATAATCTTTGTCAAACTGATCCAGATACCCCTGGGTCAGGAAGTACTTGGGGAATTCCGCCTGCAGAAGAGGAAGCAGCTTTTCATCCAGATCCTGCTGCCGTTTCTTAAATTCCCCTTCATAGAACTTACGCATAAAGGGTTTGAGATCTTCTTCGTCGGAAAGAAAACCATCCACACCGGCCTTGTAGCGAAGGAGCGTGCTGTATTCCGAAAGAAGATTTTCGATCTCTTTCGCGTTCTGCCCCTTGAGCTCTAAATCCTTCCCGGCAATCTTATCAAGCAGCCCGCCCATGCCATAGGTGGAGTAAGATTTTTCATTGATCTTCGCCTCGGGGAAATTGATCTTTTTCTTTACTTCACCCTTCTGGAGCGGATTCCGTTTTTCGTATGTTTTGTCATATTCCGCCTTTGTCTTTCGCAGGCCTTTCTCAATCTGTTCCTGGTTATTGAGGATATCCATGTATTGCGGGAAGACGCTGTAGCCCTTACGGTTCAGAGCCAGCATCGTAGTCTCCAGCTTTTTGAAATAGTCGGCGCACTTCTGCTGCAAAGTTTTTTTCGTGGATTTCCACTTATCCCCCTGTTTCAGCTGAAGAGCCTTCTTGCCCTCAGCGGTTTTTAAGAACGACGGGTTTGTAAGATCCACGTAGTTACCCTTGAGGCCTTCGGCGAGCTTGCTTCCTGCGCTGTACTGGTTATATTCGCGCTTGGCCTGGGAGAGCTCCGTGATCAACGCCTGAATATCCACAAGGTCTTGTTCCTTAATGGTCTGTTTTTCCTGTTTATCATTGAGGAAAGTTCCATCCTTGAGGATCGACGCCAGCATGGTCTCAAATTTCTGCGTATTTTCTTCCGTGAAATACTCAATTTGCCCGTTAGCCAGATCCACAGGAACGTCCTTAAGGTACTCGGCGTCGTCCTGTCCCTGATGGAAATGAGTTTTTGTTTCCTTTGCGCTGTCGAAAACATTCTGCAGGACAACATCATCCTCGCCTTCTTCCAGATGAAGGTCACGGATCTTTTGTACATCCTTATCTCTGTAGTGCTCCTGCGCTGCAGTAAGCTTTTGCCGATAAAGCGAAGCAAGGTTCGACTTCTTGCCCGTGGTGCTGTGAAGGAGCTTTCCGTAACGCTTGAGATAGGTAAAGAACTCCTGGCTTTTTTCGTTGGTAATGTCTTTATTCAGGGCATTTCCTAACTTTTGGGTGTTTACTTCACCATTACGATCCAGAAACCGCTCCAGATCGCCTTTGGTCAAAAGGGCGTAATACGGAGAAGAGATCATACTCATCCGCTCTTCGTATTCGGTTTTCAGAACCTTACAGAATTCGATGGCCGCTTTGGCCTCATAAAGAGAAGTATTTTGAACAGATCCGTCTTCAATAAGGCCTTCAAGCTCTTTTAAGAAAACTTCCGCCGCTGCGCCGCGGGACAGGATCTCGTATTTTTTTGCATAGTTTTTGACAAAGTCCTTATTGCTATTAAAAGTGAATGTTGCAGGGTCAACGGTCTCTTTTACAATGTTCAGAATATCGTTCAGCGCGTCCGCTTTCTTCAGCTTATTCCCGCTTGTCAGGCCCTTAAAAAAGTTCCTTTGTTTGCCCTCATGATCGTGCACGACCGCCCACTGCCGCAGGGCCTCTTTTTCCTCTTCCTCCTCATAGGTATTGGAAAGCGCGTCAAGCTCTTTTTGGGAAAGAGATTCCATAAGGACCTTCTGCTGGTCCTCACGGTACTGGTTCAAAGTATCTGCCTCTTTTTTAAGATGACGCTGGACATTGATCTGCCTCGTGGCGTGTTTGGTGCGCTTATCCTCAGCGTTGACACCGGAATAATCCCTCCCAAAGAGTTCCTTGTAGGTACTTTGGGTCTGTTTGAGGATCGCAGACTGCTTCGGGATCTTCATTTCATAGCGCTCCGAGAAGATCGTGCCCATATTCTTGGCCATGTTATCTTCCCTGTTCTTTTTGACAGTATCAAAGTCAAAAAACTGCTTCGTCTCCTGCTCGTCCGCCTTTTTGAAAAGGTTGGTCTGGAGCGACGCGTCGGTCTGAAGCTTCTTGAATTCAGTTGATTGAAAATCTGACATATCCCTTTACAAGTGCCCCTTTCTTTTAAAACTTCATGATTGTTTCCATAAAAACTCCTGAAACAGCTCCGCTCCCTCGTGCAGCCGCTCTTTTAGAAACTCATGGCAATACGGCTGGTTAAAGAAGAGAACGACCTGGCCATCAGGAGAAAAGGTCTTCGATGCGCTGTCGATCAATGCGCCGAGAAGCTTATAAAACAATTCCATTGCGCCTCGTTCCGATCCGCATTTCAGGATCGTAACCGTTATGGATAAAAGATCGTCCGAAACGTTTGAGCACATGATCCCTCCGCTCTCCGGATTCTTCAGGTACAGGAAACTGTATTCCGGCGCATAGAGACGATTCTGCAGATAGATATCCGATATCTGCTGCACTTTCAAAAAGCGAAGCGCTTCCGGATCCTTAAGATCCTGCAGGCAGAAAAGCTTCGGATCTCCTTTTTCCGGCGGTGTAAAGTCCTTCGCAAACTTGGTGTTGAAAAGCTCTTCCGCACTGAGGGAATACCGGTGTCCGAGGCATAACGTGGGGCGAAAGCCCAGCGAAACCAAAAGGTCATACCGCCCCATCACCTCTTCTTCCGATCCCGTACTGCGGAAATAAACACTTTCATACTTCTTCTTTTTCTGCATCATTTTGACACAGGAATCGAAGAAGTTGTTTGCGATCTCTTCCCCTTCCGGACGGACCTCCAGCCGGCATAAAACCGCCTCATCCTTTCGAAAGGCGGAGGGGATAAAAACCGCCGAACAGAGATGGTTTCCTTCCTGATCCACGGCGCTGTAAGCCATGACTTCCTCGCCTTCCTGTAAGGACAGCTCCGGAAGGAAATCCTTAATCTCTTCTTCATTCAGTTCCCTAAAACTCATTCTTGCTCGCATTTTTTTCCCTGCTTCCTAAATTATATAGTTCTTTCTGTTCTCAGTGCCGAAACGCCCAGTAGATGGAGCGCCTTTCTTCGGACTCGATCAAAAGAAGCATTCCGAGGTAGTTTTGGTAAGCCTCCCAATCCACTTCGTCACCGTCAAATGCCTCCGCAAAAGCCTCTTCCAGTCTGTCCCCCGGCTCCTCTTCCTCATCCAAAAGCCCCGTGTCAAAGGCGCTTTCGGGCGGTTCTTCGGCAAAGGTTTTAATATCCAGCTTTTCCATGAGCTCTTCGTTTTCAAGCAGATCCGCTTCCCCGGTCTCTGTATTTACGATCGCAAATTCATCCGGATACGGATCGTCATAATGGCAGATCATAAAAACCATATAAAGCGTCCCTCCGGCTTCCTTTGCCAAAGGCTGGGAAATCGTGGTTTGGGGTCCTCCCAGTCTGATAATACCGGGCAGAGCCTTAACAGAATTCATAATCTCTTCATAAGTAAACTTCATGACTGTACCTCCGTTTTCGGTTTCTCCACAACAATACCACCAAAGGTCTCAACTTTCTGATGTTCATTTCCGACCATCGCAAGCTTCATCCGTTCTACGCTATAGAACTTCAACGTCCCTTGTTCTGAGCCATTTTTTACCGAATCTTCCCCGCTGTTCTTGACGAGGAACCCTTTCAGGACCTCTTTCCCTTCCTCATCTTTTTCATAGCAGGCGCTGCAGATATGGATCGCGTGGTTTGAGGCAAATGTCTCTTTGGGCTTTGCTTCCTTAAACGCCTCTTCTCCATACAGCAATGTTTGAGCATGGATCCCGCCCATTACGGTATTTCCCTGTTTCAGCTCATTGGCGATCGCTTCCACCAGCTTATCTCCGTCGTTCCAGATTTTTTCGTCAAGGAAATGACTGGTCAGATTGTTTGCTGTCAGAAGACGCGGGATCTCTACCAACGGCACCCCGCCTGAATGTTCACGATCGGGAATATTGGACTTGATCTTTTTCTTGGTTACGGGATTGATCTTTTCCTCCCCTTTTTCATCCAGTTCAGTCTTATACGAGATAAAGTCCTTATCCGTGTTGAGCTGTTTCGCCGTCTCCACTACAAGGTTTTCATTCGCACCGTTATCCTGAAAGAGATCATTTGCGATCGACACGGTGGAGCAGCTGGCACAGGTTCCTCCATATAAGTCCGCATTGTTAATTCCCTGACGCTTCACATTTTTCTGCATACCCATGGGATTCGGATAAACCGTAAACTCATGCGTTTCTGCCTGCAGGTTCTCGTTCATGATCGTGGTTGTAACGTTCGCCTGAGTCATGTCCAGGCTCTGCGGATCCATCACCTTCATTTCAAAGTTTTCCCCGCCGAATTCCGGATCCTCATTTCCCGGTTCAAACTTCGTCGGCGGATTCATCCGGCGGCGGTAATCCGTCAAAAGAGCCAGCGCTAAGGGCTTCGTTCCCTGATACCTCTTCAGATCGTTATATTGCTGCTGCGTGAGCATCTCAAGCTTCAGACCCACCCGTTGCATTTCCCTCAGCGCCTCAGAAAGGTCGCCCATCCTTTTCTGGCTTTCCTTATAGTGGGTATGTTCATGATGGAAATACTTGGGAATATTCAGATTTATTCCATTCAAAACCTCGCTCGCCTCTTTCGGTATCGGTATGGTGGCAAAGATACTCGGATCGGCGTCCAGATTTCGGAATTGTTCCTGCTCCGCTTTCATCTGCTGCCTTTTTTGCTCGTATTTCGGTTGAAATTTTAATCTGTAATCATGGTGAAGCTCTATCACATCATTGTTTATATCATTGTATTTCTTCTCCAGTTCAAGGGGAAGTTTTCCCTGCTCTTTCAGGACTATAAGTCTGTCACGAAATTCCTTTCTTTTTCTCTCTTCCTCCACGAGCTGTTTACCGAACTTCTTCATTTCATTCGAATCTGAAAGATTTGCACGGTAGGCGTTTGAGAAAATCTGTCTCATATGAAGGAGATGATTAATTGCCTCCGTATATTCAACAGGTTCCATTTCCCCCTGCTCTTCCTGGACCTGTTCGATGACTTCCTCCTGCTGTTCGACGACATTTTTCTGCTCCTCAACTTGTTTGACCTTCTCTGTTTTTTCGGTCTTTTCAGTGTTTACAGGCTTCTCCGTCTTCTTTTGCTGCTCGGCTTCCCGACGCGATTCGACGGAAGCATCAATATTTTTTTCCAGCTGCCGCTTGGCCATCATCCCAAACTTCTGCGTGTTCAAAGCGCGTTTCATGGCTTTGACAGCCTTCAGGATGTCCCTTGCCATGGCTTTCTTTTTGGAAACGCCCCGGTTAAAGGTGAACGGAAAATTATGGGCGTTCAGATAGCTCTGCGCGTCCTTTTCCAGGATTTCCAGGGAATCCATAACGCTTCCCGTGTCAAGGTTATCAATGTTAAAGAACCTCTCGATACCATTTTTCATCCGCGAGAAGTTTTTGGTCGTTTCCTTACGGCTTTCCATCCTTTTCTGGACATCGAGAAGAAGCTTGTTCATGAGCGTGAACTCATCATCAGGCATCACATACTCGCCCTTTTTCGGCTTCTCCACCTCCGCGGTCGTGCGCTCATGGTAGTACTTCCATTCCATCCCGTTTTTGGTTTCTTCGATATACTTGTTCTTTTCCTCCTCGTTCATCAGATCAAAGTCTCTTCTTTGCTCCGTGATCTGCGAGGGATTCCCGAACATCATCTGATTTTTGCCCACATTGTCGATCATTTTGGGCCCCGGACCCTCATCGCCTTCCGATCCGGGCATCTTAAAGCCTTTTTTATTCTGATTCAGCTCTATCTGCTGATCCTTATACTGGTTTTGGAACTTTTTATCCAGCTTCTCCTTAAATTCTGATTCCATGTATGATCCCCTTTCCTTATTTATTCGCCTTCGCCTTCGTCGTCGTCAAGATCGATCTTCTTCTCGTCCTTGATCCGGAGCTCTTCCTCTTCCTCTTCATCCGGCTCTTCGTCGATCTCTTCTTCCAGCTTGAATTCCTTGTGCATCAGCACCTTGATGCCATAAGTTCCAGTTTTCTTCTCTTCCTTCTTTTCCTCTTTCTTCTCCTCCTTCTTCTCTTCCTTTACCTCTTCCTTCTTTTCTTCCTTCTTCTCCTCTTTCTTTTCCTCTTTCTTCTCCTCGACCTTCTCCTTCGGCTTTTCTTCTTCCTCTTCCTCGTCGTCTTCTGCATCGAGATCGATCTGTTTCACGGACTTGATCTTGATCTCTCCTTCTTCCTTTATCTCTTCTTTCTTTTCTTCGACCTTTTCTTCCGGCTTCTGGTCTTCCTTCTTCTCTTCTTCTTTCTTCTCTTCGATCTTTTCTTCCGGCTTCTCTTCTTCCTTCTTCTCTTCTTCTTTCTTTTCTTCGACCTTTTCTTCGACCTTCTCTTCTTTCTTCTCCTCTGCCTTCTTTTCCTCTTCCCTAACGATCTTCTTACCGGCTACCTTGCCGTACATAACCGAGACTTCAGAGTCTATAACGGGAAGGACCAGGTGCACGTTCTTCGAGACCGTGTTTCCGATGATCTTGGGCAGATCGATCACGACATCCGTCAGAGAAATATTGGAGGAATAACTCTTATCAATGTGCTCCTCCAGCTTCTTCTTCACCACGATCATATATTGACGCAGGAACCTGCCCTCCCGGAGGTCCCGTTCCGTCAGATCATTTTCGGAGATCTTTTTCCCGCTGATAATATCTTCGGTGTTCCTTCTCTGAACCCCCCGGAACTCATTATATAACTGATAGAGTTCTGCTCCTCCTTCGGGGTAAGTCCTCCAGCTTTCCATCTCCCGGTCCATCTTCGCATATTCACTCTCGATCTCTGCTTTATGAAGGATCCTGCGGTATGCTTCCTCCGCGTCATTCAAAAGATCCTGGAGGACTCTCTTTTCTTCGGGTTTGGCCTTCGTCTTATTATTTTCCTTCAGAGTATCCAGCAGCTTGCTTTCTTCCGCGTCCCCTGCCTTTATTCTCTGCCGGAGAGGCTCTTTTTCCTCTGCTTTGATCTTTTCGTAGAGGTCCTTATCATTCGCCTCTTCCGCTGCATTCATTCTGGCGTTGATCTTATCCAGCTCCGCCTGGAGCTTTTTATTTTCCGCCTTCTGAGCCCGGTATTTTTCCAGCGTTTCGGGGTCGGTCTCTCCCAGTTTATTATAGTAAAGCTCCATTTTCCCTTCGAGGATCTGCTTCTGCTCAGGCTCGAGATCAGTATAGCTTTTCGTTTCATTAGTGAAGTCATCCAGCAGAAACTTTCTGTCGATAAACGCCGGCCGTTTGATATCGACATCCAAAGCCGCCTTTGCGCTTTGCCGGACCGGATTGTCGAATTCCAGATCCTCACGGTATCTCATGAAAGCATCCAAAAACGGCCCTTCATAGGATTCGATCCTGCGGGGCACAAAGAAGAACAGGTCCGCCTGCTGTCTTTCCCGCAGTGCCGCGTATTTTTCCAGCATATCGTCTACGACTTCGAGATGCTCCAGTTCCCTTACGAAGCTTTCCAATCCCTCTCTGTCTTTCTTTTCGAAAGCAGTCCTCAATCTGCGCGGCAGCTCAAACGGTTTTTCAAAGAGATAGTTGACGTCAAGATGCCCCTTTTGGCCATAAAGCGGGATCCCGATGCCGTTTATGATCTCATTTTCAAAAAACTCCTTCTGCTGTTCGGTCCAGTCCTTTCCCTCTGCGGGGAAATTCTTTAATAACGTCTTTAAGGAAGTTTTCACCGGTTTGTGCTCAACGATCTGTCCGTTCTTCTCTTCATAAGTCGGCCCCAAAAACTGCTTTAAGGTCTGGTTATTGATAACGATCTCTCCGCCCTCTTCTTTATTGATCAAACCGATGAATTTTCCGAAATACTTCTTCTCAAACTCCTCCATTTTGGCAGGCGCGTCTTTATCACCGTATTCTATCTTAACCTCTTTAAGCGCATCCTCCCGTTTCATTTTCTCCATGCTGTTCAACGCCGATTTTAATGCCGATTCGGGATTCCTGCCGTCCGATGCCTCCTGATTCTGGATCTTCAGGATCAGGTCCAGCTTCGGATCCAACTTATCACTGATCCGCAGTTGATCCAGATCATTGATATCGGAGCGGAGATCATAAACCAGATTATTGTATTCCTCCAGCGTATTCTGAAGCCGAAGCTGGGACTTGGAGAAAACAAGCAGCGGTTCCGGAACCGGGATCCCCAGCTCTTCCGCCTTCATCAGGATCAGCGCCACTTTCTCTCCCGTCTGATCATTAGTCGGATCGTTTTTATCCTTCAGATCGAGGATCTCTCTGATCGCATCAAGGAACTCCTTCCCCTTTTCTCTTAAGGCCGGATGTTTATATTCATTTCCTTCCTTCGTACGGCGAACAGTGTCACCTTTAACCTCGACCTTCCTCTTTTCACGTTTGAACGTCTTAGAGCCCGGCACCTCCGGCAGCAGCTGGGTAAAGGCCCATAAGAAATCCTCCGCCATCATGGAACCGCCTACCGTACTGACCAGCATGGACATGATCTGTTTCTTGTTGGCCTTGATATTTGTCGCGTTTCCGTAATCAATGAGGGTGATCTTTTCATCCGAAATAAGCATGTTTCCGGCATGCATGTCTCCATGGACGAAGTTGGTGCCAAAGATAGCTTCGTAAGACCACTTTTCGGCAAGCTTCACCAGGTGCTTCCTTCGTTTTTCCACTTCCTCCAGTTTTGCGACCAAGCGTTTCCTCCGTTCCTGGAATAAGGGCAGATTCTGGGCCGTCAGGCCGCGCTGTTTCACGCCTTTGGGACTGTCTTTAAGCCCCTCCAAAGGATCCGTTCTCCATTTCTGAACTTCGGCAATATACCTGTCGATCGTGATCCCTTCCGCCAGATCCAGGGCATAGCAGTCCTCCTCCGGTGCAAGATCATTATTGACATTCACGGAGGTCGCGTCATCCTTCTGCTTGGTGTACGCTTTATAACCCTCTTTGGCGTTCTCCACCTCTTTTTTGAAATTGAACTCTTCCTCTATCTTTTGGAGCTCCACGAGGAAGGAAAGCTCCATTCCGCCGGGCATTATAATGTCCTGATCCGCTTTGTTCAGTTCATCTTCGATATCGATGTCGTCGTCATCCGTTTTTCTGGCGCAGACACGCATCAATTCTTTTTCCCGCTCCATCCGTTCTTTGGCGTTCGGACGCAGGATCTTGATCACGACTTCCTTTCCGTTACCGGCCGTACCGCCTTCGAGACGGCAGAGGAAGGCCTGACCGATGGAGGCGGCGCCAAGGGACTTGATGATCGTGATCGATTCCACCTTTTTCGGCTCGCCTTTTTTGTTGTTATTGTCGACAAACTGCTTCAGCCGTTTCTCCACATATTCCCGCGGAATTTCCTCCAGATTGGACCGGACATCCTTCAAAAGGGGCTTTAAGGAAGACAGCAGCATGGTTTCCGGGATCCCCTGCACCATCTTCTGAAGAAGCGGGCCCGCGCCCCGGATCAGAGCGCCAAGATTTTGCCCGGCGTAATTTCCGTCGTGCTCGTATTTTTCAGTGGAATCATGCCCTTCCTTAAACGTGATGTCTTCGGGCTTTAAGGACTTGAAAAGACTGGAAAGCATGGCGCGCTTATCCTGCTTTCCGGCGAATTTGAAATAGTTGTTCAGCGTGATATGCCAGAACTTGCCCTTGCCCTTATCCTTTGAGATATTGCTGCGCAAAAGATCCCTTGCCACGCCTTCCCGCGGTTCGATGGGATTTGCGTCGTCTCCGTTCAGCGCGACATTCGTCCACTGGTTGATGGACGTAAGCATCCCGTTATAGGACTCGTCGATCGTTTCATTGATATTTTCAGCGGTTTCGCTGATCAGATCCGCGTTTTCGTCTTTGTTCAGGAACTGCTCCAGATAATCCGCGGAAAACTGCGCGCCGGTTTGTTTCAGATCTTCCTCAACGCGCGTAAAGAGCCCGCGCAGGGTCTTAAAGATCCCTGAAACAATACCTCCTTCTCCGTGGCCCATTTTCAGCATCATCCGGCCCATCATCGTATTGACCTCGGGAACCAGCACCTCCTGATAAGGCAGATGCTCCTTCGGCTTTTCGAGGGCTTCCTTTTCCCATTTGGGGATCTTCTTTGATTTCCGGATCCTTTCCTGTTTGTACTCAAGAGCCTTGTTATATCTGTCTAT